>WBZP01003390.1_pt1 | contig 17312 bp, 12 predicted proteins | sample 5204301 | NCBI WGS metagenome assembly WBZP01 (sample SAMN12412401, study PRJNA552823) | activated sludge metagenome | isolation source: activated sludge from nitrification reactor of wastewater treatment plant... | place: USA: Pennsylvania | collected 2017 | reverse complement strand
GGCGAGCGTCGCGCCGCGTCGCTAGCGGCCCAGATCGGCCCAGGCCTTGTCGACCCGGCGCAACGACACCGGGAAGGGCGTCTTCAATTCCTGCGCGAACAGCGAGACCGACAGCTCCTCGAGCAGCCAGCGGAAGTCGTCGAGCCGCGGCTCGACGCGACCCGCGATCCGGTTGCGCTCGCGCCGCTCGGACAGCCGCGCCCACCAGCCGGCGACCGTCGCCGCGTGCCGCGCGTCGCGGCCGGGGTTCTCGGCATACTTGGCCGCGCGGCGCTCCAGCGCCTTCAGGTACCGTGGCAGCTGGTTGAGTTGCGCCCACGGCGTGGCCGCGAAGAAGCCGGGCTGGACCAGCGCGTCGCGCCGCTGCCGTATCTCGGCGGCGAACCGCGCCGCCGCCGGCGGCAGGCCGGCGAGGCGCTGCCCGAGCGCCTGGTGCTCGGCGGCGATCGACGCCAGCAGGCGGAACGCCGCGTCGGCGACCGCCGGCAGCCGGGTTCGCGCCCGCTTCACCTGCTCGGCGAACGCGGGCTCGCTGCGCGGCAGTGGATCGTCGCCGACGAACGCGCGGTCGCGAATCGCCGCCACCACGTCGGCCAGCAGCCGGTCGGTGGGTATCGCCGTCTTCAGCGCCAGCGCGGCCTGGGCGAAGCCGGCACCACCGCGCGACAGCGTCGCCAGTTGCGGCTTCAGCGCGAGCGCCACCAGCCGCACGACCCCGGCCCGCATCGCCGCTTCGGCGGACTCGGGCGTGTCGCGCAGGGCGATGGCGACCGACTCGCCCTCGTCGACGAGCGCCGGGTAGCCGGTCAGCGGCCGGCCGTCGCGCATGAGCGTCAGCGATGGCGGGAGCTCGCCGAAGTCCCAGCGGACGAGCCCGCGGCGGTCGAACGGCGAGCCGCCCTCGCGGAACGACAGCTGCGCCGCCTCGCCGAGCTGCGCGCGCAGCGCCGCGAGGTCGCGCCCGCTGCCGAGCTCCCGTCCGGCGGCGTCGACGACCCGGACGTTGATCGCCAGGTGGCCGGGCAGTTCGAGGCCATCCCAGGCGTCGACGGGCGGCGCCTCGCCGAGGCGCCGGCGCAGCCAGTCGCGCAGTGCCTGCGGCAGGGGCGCCTGCCCGGCCTCGGTCGCCTCGAGGAACGCGGTCACCGTGTCGGGCAGCGGCATGACGCGGCCGCGCCAGGCCTTGGGCAACGCCCGCAGGTAGGCGGCGACCTTGTCGCGCACCATCCCCGGCACCAGCCAGGACAGCCGGGCGGCGTCGACCTGGTTGAGCAGGGACAGCGGCACGGTGAGGGTGAGGCCATCCAGCGGGTGTCCCGGCGCGAACCGGTACTTGAGCGGCAGTTCGGTCCCGGCCATCGTCATCGTGTCCGGGAACAGCGCCTCGGTCACCTCGGCGGCCGCGTGCCGCATCAGCACCTCGCGGGTCAGCAGGAGCACGCCCGGGTCGTGCCGCTCGGCCTCCTCGCGCCAGCGCTCGAACGCCGCCAGCGTGCAGAGGTCGGCGGGCACCCGCGCGCGGTAGAAGGCGACCAGCGCCGCCTCGCCGACCAGGACGTCCTGGCGACGCGTCTTGTGCTCCAGCTCGGCCACCTCGGCGATCAGCCGGCGGTTGGCCTCGACGAACCGCCCGCGGGTAGCGAGGTTGCCGGTGACCAGCGCTTCGCGGACGAACACCTGGTGCGCGAGCTCCGGATCGACGCGGCCGAACGACACGCGACGACGCGGCACCAGCGTCAGCCCGAACAACTGCACGCGCTCGCTGGCGACGACCTCGCCGCGCTCCGCGTCCCAGCGTGGCTCGAAGTAGTCGCGAGTCACCCGATCGCCGGCGACGGCCTCGATCCAGTCGGGCTCGACGCGGCCGGCGCAACGGGCGAACAGCCGCGTCGTCTCGACCAGTTCCGCGGCCAGCAGCCACTTGCCGCCCTTCTTGGCCAGGCCGGACCCGGGGTGCAGGTGGAAGCGGATGCCGCGCGCACCGAGGTAGCCCTCGCCGTCCTCGCTCTTCTGCCCGATGCTGCCGAGCAGCCCCGCGAGCAGCGCCCGGTGGATCGCGGCGTAGCGGGTCGCGTCGATCGTCCGCGGCAGTTCCGCCGACCAGCGCCAGCCCTGCTCCTCGAGCTCGCTCGCGAGTTGCGCGTGGACATCTCGCCATTCGCGCAGCCGCAGCCACGAGACGAACTGCGCGCGACAGGCATCGACGAGCCTGCGATGCGACTTCCCGGCCGCGAGCGCGCCGTCGAAGAACTCCCAGAGCGCGATGAACGACAGGAAATCTGACCGCTCGTCGCGGAACCGCAGGTGCGCCTCGTCGGCCGCCTTCTGCTTCTCCAGCGGGCGGTCGCGCGGGTCCGGCACCGACAGCGCGCTGGCGATCACCAGCACCTCGGCCACGCAGCCCTCGTCGCGTGCGGCGAGCACCATCCGTCCCACGCGCGGATCGACCGGCAGGCGCGCCAGCTCGCGCCCGAGCGGCGTCAGCCGGCGCTCCGCGTCGACGGCGCCCAGCTCGTGCAGCAGCTGGTAGCCGTCGGCGATCGACCGCGGGGACGGCGGCTCGAGGAACGGGAAGGCCGCGACGTCGCCCAGGTCGAGCGCGGCCATCCGCAGGATCACCGCGGCGAGCGACGAGCGGAGGATCTCCGGGTCGGTGTACTCGGGGCGCGCCGCGTGGTCGTCCTCGGCATAGAGGCGCACGCAGACGCCGGGGCCGAGCCGGCCGCAGCGCCCGGCGCGCTGGCTCGCCGCCGCGCGCGAGATCTTCTCGATCTGCAGCAGCGTCGTCTTGTTGCGCAGCGAATAGCGCTTGACGCGGGCGAGCCCGGTGTCGATCACGTAGCGGATCCCGGGCACCGTGAGCGAGGTCTCGGCGACGTTGGTCGCGAGCACCAGCCGGCGCCCGCGCGACGGCGCGAAGACCCGCTGCTGCTCCGCGACCGACAGCCGGGCGAACAGCGGCAGGATCTCGACCGCCGCCGCGTAGGGTCGCCGCGCGAGGCCGCGGCGCAGCAGCTCGGTCGACTCGCGGATCTCGCGCTCTCCGGGCAGGAACACGAGGATGTCGCCCGGCCCCTCGCGCCAGAGCTCCTCGGTCGCGGCGACGACCGCCTCCTCCAGTTCCTCCTCGTCGTCGGCCTCGTCGTCGCCGGTCGCCAGCGGCCGGTGCCGGATCTCCACCGGGTAGTTGCGCCCCGACACCTCGATCACCGGCGCCGGCGCTCCCCCGGCGGCGAAGTGCCGGGCGAACCGGTCGGCGTCGATCGTCGCCGAGGTGATGACGACCTTGAGGTCGGGCCGGCGCGGCAGCAGCTGCCGCAGGTAGCCCAGCAGGAAGTCGATGTTGAGGCTGCGCTCGTGCGCCTCGTCGACGATCAGCGTGTCGTACGCGACGAGGTCGCGGTCGCGCTGCGTCTCGGCGAGCAGGATGCCGTCGGTCATCAGCTTGACGAAGGCGTCGGGTCGCGTGTGGTCGGTGAAGCGGACCTTGTAGCCGACGTCGGTGCCGAGCTCCGTGTGCAGTTCGTCGGCGATCCGCGCGGCGACCGCGCGCGCGGCGATCCGGCGCGGCTGCGTGTGGCCGATGAGCCCCCGCTCGCCGCGCCCGGCGGCGAGGCAGATCTTGGGCAGCTGGGTGGTCTTTCCCGAACCCGTCTCGCCGCAGACGATGACCACCTGGTGCCCGCCGATCGCGCGGGCGATCTCGTCGGCGCGCGCCCCGACCGGGAGCTCGGCGGGAATGTCGATCCGCGGCTTGCGTGCGGCGCGGGCGGCTCGACGTTCGACGGAGCGCTCGATCGCCGCGCCGATCCGCTCCCATTCCGCGCCGCCGGCGCGCCCCGCCTGCGCCCGCTCGATCCGCCGCGCGAGCCCCGCGCGATCGGCGGCCATGCCCTCGGCGAGGCGGCGCAGGAGCAGGTTGGCGGGCGACGAGGCGGACATGGGCAACGATGACGGACGACCGGCGCGACGCGGTCGTTGCGGGCGGCGCGGATTCTACCGCGGGCGAGGCGCCGGCGATGCCGCCGGCCGCGGGGTCAGGCCGCGGGCAGCCCGACGATGCCGCGACGGGCGAGATCCACGATCGCGTCGTCGGCGAAGCCAAGCCGCTCGCGCAGGAGCTCGGCGGTGTGCTCGCCGAGGACCGGCGGCGGAAGCTCGTGCACGACCGGGGTGGCCGAGAACCGCAGCGGATTGCCGATCTGCGGGACGGTCCCCGCCAGCGGGTGCGGCATGTCGAACCGCATACCGCGCGCGACCACCTGCGGGTCGGCGAATACCTGGTCGGTGCGGTAGATCGGGCCGCAGGGAACGCCGGCGGGTTCCAGCGCGTCGATCCACGCCCGCTGCGTGCGCTCCTTGAGCACGCCGGCCAGCAGCGGCACCAGCTGGCCGCGGTGGGCGACGCGGCCGGCGTTGGTCGCGAACCGCGGATCGGCGGCGAAGCCCGGGACGCCGGCGACCTCGCAGAACTTGGCGAACTGGCTGTCGTTGCCGACCGCGAGGATCAGGTGGCCGTCGGCGCAGGCGAACACCTGGTAGGGCACGATGCTCTGGTGGGCGTTGCCGGCGCGGGCCGGCGCGGTCCCCGTCAGCGCGTAGTTCATCCCGGCCACCGCCATCATCGCGACGCTGCAGTCGAGGAGCGCCGTATCGATGTACTGGCCCCGGCCGGAGATCTCGCGCTGCGCGATGGCCGCCAGCACCGCCGTCGACGCGTACATCCCGGTGATCAGGTCGGCGATCGCGATGCCTGCCTTCTGCGGGCCGCCGCCCGGCGCGTCGTCGCGTTCGCCGGTGACGCTCATGAACCCGCTCATCCCCTGGACGATGAAGTCGTAGCCGGCCCGGTCGGCGTAGGGCCCGGTCTGGCCGAAGCCGGTGATCGAGCAGTACACGAGCCGGGGGTTGATGGCCGACAGGTTCGGGTAGTCGAGGCCGTACTTCGCCAGCCCGCCGACGCGGAAGTTCTCGACGACGACATCGGCCTGGACCGCGAGCTCGCGGATGATCGCGTGGCCCTCGGGCTGCGTGAAGTCGACGGCGATCGAGCGCTTGCCGCGGTTGCAGGCGAGGTAGTACGCCGCTTCCGCCGTCTCCCGGCCGGCGGCGTCCCTGAGCCACGGCGGACCCCAGGCCCGCGTGTCGTCGCCGCTGCCGGGCTTCTCGACCTTGATGACCGTCGCGCCCAGGTCGGCGAGCAGCTGCGTGCACCACGGACCGGCCAGCACCCGCGACAGGTCGAGGACGGAAAGGTGCGACAGCGGCCCGGCCATGGCGGACGCGGTCACCCCTGCGCCCGGATCAATCCGGCCGCCGGCGGGCGGGTCGACGGTGCCCTTTGCGCAGACATCGCACCATGGATCGGGTGGCCGGTGCCGCGGCAGGATTCCGCCGCCGGCGCCGGTGCCCGCTCAGGCCTTCAGCGCCGTCAGGACCTCGTCCAGCATCTTCTTCGCGTCGCCGAACAGCATCCGGTTGTTGTCCTTGTAGAAGAGCGGATTGTCGACGCCGGCGTAGCCCGACGCCATGCTGCGCTTCATGACGATCGACGTCTTGGCCTTCCAGACCTCGAGCACCGGCATGCCGGCGATCGGGCTGGTCGGATCGTCCTGCGCGGCCGGGTTCACGATGTCGTTGGCGCCGATGACCATCGCCACGTCGGTTGCCGGGAAGTCCTCGTTGAGCTCGTCCATCTCCAGCACGATGTCGTACGGCACCTTGGCCTCGGCCAGCAGCACGTTCATGTGGCCGGGCATCCGGCCGGCCACCGGGTGGATGCCGAAGCGGACGTTGACGCCGCGCTCGCGCAGCAGCTTGGTGATCTCGTAGACCGTGTGCTGGGCCTGCGCGACGGCCATGCCGTACCCCGGCACGATGATGACGTTCTTGGACTCGCGCAGCAGTTCGGCCGTCTCGGCCGAGCTGACCGGAGTCACCTCGCCAGCCGGCTGCGCGCCCGCGGCCGGCGCCACGCCGCCCCCGGTGCCGAAGCCGCCGGCGATCACGCTGATGAAGTTGCGGTTCATCGCCCGGCACATGATGTAGGAGAGGATCGCGCCCGAGGAGCCGACCAGCGCGCCGACGACGATCAGGAGGTCGTTGGACAGCATGAACCCCGTGGCGGCCGCCGCCCAGCCGGAGTAGCTGTTGAGCATCGACACCACCACCGGCATGTCGGCGCCGCCGATCGCCATCACCATGTGGATGCCGAACAGCAGCGAGATCACCGTCATCACGATGAGCGGCGTCATGCCGGACTGGATGTCGTGCGCGTTCAGGAACACGCGACCGAACCAGATCACGATCAGCAGCCCGGCGAGGTTGATCCAGTGCCGGGCGGGCAGCAGCAGGGGCTTGCCGCTGATCTTGCCCGACAGCTTGCCGAAGGCGATCACCGAGCCGGAGAACGTCACGGCGCCGATCAGGATGCCGACGTAGATCTCGATCTCGTGGATGCTCTTCTCGGCCGGCGTCGGGAACACCGTCGACGTGTCGACGTAGCTGGCGAAGCCGACCAGGCAGGCGGCGAGGCCGACCAGGCTGTGCATCAGCGCGACCAGCTCGGGCATCTGCGTCATCTGCACCTTCTTCGCCGCGACGAGGCCGATGCTGCCGCCGACGACGAGGGCGCCGATGATCCAGCCGTAGCCGGCCGGCGTGACGCGCGGCCCGAGCAGCGTGGCGACGACGGCGATCGCCATGCCGACGATGCCGAAGACGTTGCCGCGGCGCGCGGTCTCGGGGTTCGACAGGCCCCCGAGGCTCAGGATGAACAGGATGGTCGCGCCGATGTAGGAGACGGTGGCGAGGCTTGCGGTCATGGTCGTCTCCTTACTTGCGGAACATCGCCAGCATGCGCCGCGTGACCGCGAAGCCGCCGAACATGTTGATGGCCGTGAGCGCCAGCGCGATCACCGCCATGCCGAGGATCAGTGCGTTCGGCCGGTCGAGGATGCCACCCGGCAGCGGCGGCGCGATCTGGATGAGCGCGCCGATCGCGATGATCGACGAGATGGCGTTGGTCACGCTCATCAGCGGCGTGTGCAGCGCCGGCGTCACGTTCCAGATCACCATGTAGCCGACGAAGCAGGCCAGCACGAACACGGTGAAGTGCGAGAGGAACGAGGCCGGCGCGTACAGGCCGACGAACAGGAACGCCAGCGCGCCGACGCCGAAGGTGATCGCGAGGCCCTTGGCCGACATCGGCTCGCCGGAGCCGTGGCCGTGGCCCTTGGCGGCCGGTACGGGCGCCGCGGCCGGCTTGGGGGGCGGCGGGGCCGCGACCTTGATCGGCGGCGGCGGCCAGGTGACGCCGCCCTCCTTGATCACCGTCAGGCCGCGGATGGCGTCGTCTTCCATGTTGACGTTGACGATGCCGTCCTTGGTCTTGCAGAGCTCCTCGGTCAGGCGCAGGAGGTTGGTCGAGTACAGCGTCGACGACTGCTTGGCGAGCCGGCTCGCGAGGTCGGTGTAGCCGATGATCGTCACGCCGTGCTTCACCGCGGCCTGGCCCGGCTCCGTCAGCTCGCAGTTGCCGCCCTGCTCGGCCGCCATGTCGACGATGACGCTGCCGGGCCTCATGCTCTTCACCATGTCGGCGGTGATGAGCCGCGGCGCGGGCTTGCCCGGAATCAGCGCGGTGGTGATGACGACGTCCACCTCCCTCGCCTGCTTGGCGTACATCTCGCGCTGCGCCTGCTGGAAGCCCTCGCTCATCACCTTGGCGTACCCGCCGCCGCCCGAGCCTTCTTCCTCGTAGTCCACCTTCACGAACTCGCCGCCGAGCGACACCACCTGGTCGGCGACCTCGGCCCGCGTGTCGTTCGCGCGCACGATCGCGCCGAGGCTCGCCGCGGCGCCGATGGCGGCAAGGCCCGCCACGCCCGCGCCGGCGATGAACACCTTGGCCGGCGGGATCTTGCCCGCGGCCGTGACGCTGCCGTTGAACGGGCGGCCGAACGCGTTGGCCGCCTCGATCACCGCGCGGTAGCCGGAAACGCCCGCCATCGAGGTGAGTGCGTCCATCTTCTGCGCCCGCGACAGCTGCCGCGGCAGCGAGTCGATGGCGAGCACCGTCGCCGTTCTCGCTGCCAGCTGCTGCATCAGTTCGGGGTTCTGCGCCGGCCAGATGAAGCCGACCAGCGTGCCGCCTTCGCGCAGCAGGCCGACCTCGTCGGTGGTGGGCGGCCGCACCTTGAACACGATGTCGGACTTCGCCCACAGCTCGGGCGCCGTGCCGACGACCTCGGCGCCGGCCGCGCGATAGGCGTCGTCCGGGAAGTTCGCCGCATCACCGGCGCCGGTCTGGACGGCAACGCGGAAGCCCAGCTTGATCAGCTTCTCGACGACCTCCGGCACGGTTGCGACGCGCCTCTCGCCCGGGAAGACTTCCTTCGGAACTCCGATCAATAGTGACATTCACGTCTCCGCTGAAACGAACGTTGATTCGAATGCAACGATGGCTGCAGCCGTTCGGGTCGGCGCCGCCGCACCGCCGCCGCGACACGGGCCGCGCGCCCGCCCCGGGCGCAGCGACCTGGGGAGCCGCCACACGGGGAGCGCGCGCCGGTCGACGCCTCGCTGCCGCTCCTTCCCGACCGGGAATCGGTGTCGCCGCCGCGGGTACGGGCTCGCGCGGCAACGCGCCACGCGTCCGCCCGCGCATCGCGTGGAACAGCCGTCAACATCGGAAAATCCCCCTATGGCGCCGCGTCAGGATGCCGGCGCCAATTTCACCCGCCGGAATGCTGCCACAAACCGGTCGCCGCAGGGCGCCGAATTTCGGAAACGGCTTCCAAGCTTGATCTGGGACAAAACCGCCGTGTCGTTTCAGATTTCGCCGGCAATGGCACGACCGACATCCGCGGTTCCCGCCCTGCCGCCGATATCCGGCGTCTTCGGCGCCGCGGGGTCGCGGAGGACGCGTTCGATCGCGGATTCGACGGCGGCGGCGGCGTCGCGATGGCCGAGAAAGTCGAGCATCATCGCGCCCGACCAGATCTGGCCTATCGGGTTGGCGATGCCCTTGCCGGCGATGTCGGGCGCCGAACCGTGCACCGGCTCGAACAGCGACGGGTGCGCGCGCTCCGGATTGAGGTTCGCCGAAGGCGCGATGCCGATCGTCCCGCAGACCGCGGGCCCGAGGTCCGACAGGATGTCGCCGAACAGGTTGGAACCGACGACGACGTCGAAGATCTCCGGGCGGCGGACGAAGTGCGCGGTGAGGATGTCGATGTGGTACTGGTCGGTCCGGACGTCGGGGTATTCGGCGGCGATCGCCCGGAACCGCTCGTCCCAAAAGGGCATCGTGATCGCGATGCCGTTGGACTTCGTCGCCGAGGTGACGTGCTTCGCCGGCCGCTTGCGGGCCAGTTCGAACGCGAAGCGAAGAATGCGGTCGACGCCCTTGCGCGAGAACACCGACTCCTGAAACACGATCTCGCGGTCGGTGCCTTCGAACATCCGGCCGCCGACCGACGAGTACTCGCCCTCGGTGTTCTCGCGCACGACGACGAAATCGATGTCGCCTGGCTGGCGACGGGCAAGCGGCGTCTCGATCCCGGGCATCAGGCGGCACGGGCGCAGGTTGACGTACTGCTCGAACCGCCGGCGGAACTGCAGCAGCGACCCCCACAGCGAGACGTGGTCGGGCACCTTCTCCGGCCAGCCGACGGCGCCGTAGAAGATCGCCTCGAAGGGCGAGAGCTGCGCGAACCAGTCCTCGGGCATCATCCGCCCGTGGCGCAGGTAGTAGTCGCAGTTCCAGTCGAACTCGCGCCACTCGAACCCGATGCCGAATCTCCGCCCGGCGGCCTCGAGCACGCGCAAGCCTTCGGGGACGGTCTCGTTGCCGATCCCGTCACCGGGGATGACGGCGATCCTGTGCGATGCCATGGAACGGCTCCCTGGCGGCGCGGGTCGGCGGCGGACGAGGGCGCGGCGCCGCGCGCGCAGCCGTCTGTCCGGAATTCTAGTCCCTCGCCGCAACGGCCAGCCGCCGCCGCGCGGCCACGCCCGGGGTCATCGGCGTAAGCTGCGCAGGTCGACCCCGAGCGGCCCCGTCCCCCTCCAGGATCGCCGATGCTCTCCGTTGCCCTGGTGCTCGCCCAGTTCGCCTGCCTCGCCGTGCTCGTCGTGCCGTTGCCCGGCAGCGGCGCACCGCACCCGGCCGGCCTGGTCCTCGCCGGTTGCGGCGGCGTCATCGGCGCCTGGGCGTTGTCCGCCAACCGGCCCGGCAACTTCAACGTCCGGCCCGACCCCAAGTCGGGAGGCCGGCTCGTCACCGCCGGCCCCTACCGCTTCGTCCGGCACCCGATGTACGTTGCCGTGCTGGTGTTCGGCGCGGGGATGGCGGCGGCGTACGGCGAGCCCTGGCGCTGGATGGCCTGCGCGCTGCTGGCACTGGTCCTCGACCGCAAGGCGGCCTACGAGGAGCGCGCGTTGCGCGCCAAGTTCCCGGACTACGCCGGCTACGCGGCGCGCACCGGACGGTTCCTGCCACGGCGGCACTGATCCGCGGCGGGCGGCGCCCTCGACCGAGCGGACGATGCCGGAGCCGATCGCGGCTGCGTAGAGTCGGCACCATCGCTTCCATCGCCCCGCCCGGAGGATTCCCATGCGCCGCACCTACCTCGCCGCCCTCGCCCTGCTGCAACTCGCGCTGGTCGTCGTCGTCGCCCCGCCGCTGTCGGCGGCGATGCGCGCCCACGCGGCGATCGGCGATGCGCCCGATCCCGCCGCCGCCGCGCTGCGCCTCGCGGTCGTCGGCGTGGCGATGACCGGCGGCGCGTTCGCGCTGGCGGGGCCGCTGCTCGCCCTGCTGCGGCACCGCCAGCGAGGCGCCGTGCGCTTCCGCGGGCTGCCGCGGGTCGCCGTCGCCGCGACGATCGGGGGCGCCGCGCTGTTCGCGGCGACCGGCAGCGTCGGGTTGCTGCTAGCGCACGCGGACGTCGCCGCGCCGGCGTGGCTCGACGACCTGCTCCCCGCTGTTGTCGATGCCGCCATCGCTGTCGCCGTCGGCGGAGCCACCTGCGCCGAGATGCTGCGCCGCAGCGTGGCGCCGCCACCGCTGATCGGGTACACGCTGCCGCCACGGCAGGTGACCGTGCAGGTCGTGGCGCCCGAGGAGCTGCGCACCTTGCCGGTCTGACCGCCGCTGCGCGCGACGCGCCGCCCGCCTGACGGTGACCCGGATTGGACACCGCGGCACACGTCGGTTAACCTCGGCATCACCAGCACACTGCCCGCTTCCCCCTGCCGCCGGCGCGGTCTCCCTGGCCCGACCGCCGACACTGCGCCGCAATCCAGCATCGCCGCTCCGCCCGCGCCGCCCTGCCCGACCGTTTGCTCCGATGTCCCTTTCCACCGCGTCCCGCAACCATCGCCGCGCCGTGGCGATGATGGTCGTGGCGGCGATCTGCTGGTCGTCGGGCGGCATCCTCGTCCGCCAGCTGTCGATCAACAACGTCTGGGAGATCGTGTTCTGGCGCAGCGTCTTCATGGCGCTGTTCGTTGCCGGCGTGCTCGTCGTCATCCACGGCCGACGGATGCCGGCCGCTGTCGCCGCTGCCGGCAAGCCCGGGCTGGTGTCCGGGCTGTTCCTCGCCGGCACGTTCTTCTTCTTCATCGGTTCGCTTACCCGCACCACCGTCGCCAACACTTTCGTGCTGATGAGCGTGTCGCCGTTCCTCGCGGCGCTCGCGGCGAGGCTGATCCTGCGCGAGGCCGTTCCGATACGGACCTGGATCGCGATGGCGATCGCGTTCGGCGGCATCGTCGTGATGTTCGCCGACTCGCTCGACGCGGGCCGGCTCGCCGGCAACCTGCTCGCGCTGGGGGTTTCGTGCTGCTTCGCCGCGCAGGTGACGGTGCTGCGCCGCTACCACGCGACGGTCGACATGCTGCCGCAGGTGATGATCGCCGGCCTGGTCTCCCTCGTCGCCGCGTTCGCGCTCTCGCCGGCGTTCGCCGCGACGCCGCGCGACCTCGCGGTCCTCGCGCTGATGGGCAGCGTCCAGCTCGGCACCGGCTGCCTGCTCGCGACGGCCGCGTCGAAGCACCTGTCGGCGACCGAACTCGGCCTGCTGGCGCTGCTCGAGCCGATCCTCGGTCCGCTCTGGGTCTGGGTACTGATGGGGGAGAATCCCGGTGCGGCGACGCTGACCGGCGGCGCGATCGTGCTCGCCGCGGTCATCGCCAACGAGGCCTTCGCCGCCTGGCGGCAGACCCGGCTCGCCGCCCGCCCGGCGCGCTGACCCGGCCGGCGACGGTCGATGCGCTATGATGCGCGGCATCGCATCCCGCGCACCGCGCCATGAAGCCGACCTTCCTCGATTTCGAGCAGCCGATCGCGGACCTGCAGGCCAAGATCGACGAATTGCGCTACGTCCACGAGGACTCCGCCGTCGACATCTCCGACGAGATCAACCGGCTGCAGAAGAAGAGCCTCCAGCTCACCAAGGACATCTACGGCAAGTTGTCGTCGTGGCAGATCGCGCTGGTCGCGCGCCACCCGCAGCGGCCCTACGCGCTCGATTACATCAACGGCATGTTCGCCGATTTCCGCGAACTGCACGGCGACCGCGCGTATGCCGACGACACCGCGATCGTCGGCGGCCTCGCCCGCTTCAACGGGCAGCCGTGCATGGTGCTGGGCCACCAGAAGGGCCGCGACACCAAGGAGAAGATCCACCGCAACTTCGGGATGCCGCGCCCCGAAGGCTACCGCAAGGCGCTGCGCCTGATGAAGCTCGCCGAGAAGTTCCGGCTGCCGCTGTTCACCTTCGTCGACACCCCGGGCGCGTATCCGGGCATCGGCGCCGAGGAGCGCGGCCAGTCCGAAGCGATCGGCCGCAACCTCTACGAGATGGCCGGCCTGCGTACGCCGATCATCGTCACCGTCATCGGCGAAGGCGGCTCGGGGGGCGCGCTGGCGATCGCCGTCGGCGACGTCACGCTGATGCTGCAGTACGCCACCTACTCGGTGATCTCGCCCGAGGGTTGCGCGTCGATCCTCTGGAAATCCGCCGACAACGCCGCGGATGCGGCCGAGATCCTCGGCATCACCGCGCCGCGGCTGAAGCAGCTGGGACTCGTCGACAAGGTCGTCAACGAGCCGATCGGCGGTGCGCACCGCGACCACGCGGCGATCATGGCGACGCTCAAGAAGGCCCTCGCCGAAGCGCTGCGCCAGCTGCAGGAACAACCGCTGGACGCGATGCTGGACCGGCGCGAGGAGAAGATCCTCGCCTACGGCAAGTTCAAGGAGATCTCCGCCGGGTGAGCGGCCGGAGGGCGGCGCGCCGCCGGCCGGGCTTGCCGCGGGGACGCCGCTGCCGCCCCTGCGGCCGCGCCGCGGTTCGCGGCAGGCGCAGCACGAAGGGGCGACGATGTCCAGACCTGATTCCGCGACGGCCCGCGTCGACGCCGCGGTAGGCGTCGCGCTGCAGCGCGTGCTCGCCGCCGCGCCGGCCGGTTCCGGGCGGCCGTTGCGAGCCGTCGTCGGACTGTCAGGCGGCTGCGATTCGATGCTGCTGCTCGACACGGTCGCCCGGCTCGCCCCGCCGCTGCCGCTCGCACTCGCGGCCGTCCACGTCCACCACGGGCTGTCAGCGCAGGCCGACGCCTGGGCCGCCTTCTGCCGCGCCGAAGCGGCGGCACGCGGCCTCGCCGCCTCGGTCGTCCGCATCGAGGTCGGCCGCCGCGGCGGGCACAGCCTCGAAGCGGTCGCCCGCGACGCCCGCTACGCGGCTTTCGCGCGCAGCGGCGCGGACGTCCTGCTGCTCGCCCACCACGCCGACGACCAGGCCGAGACGCTGCTGCTGCAACTGCTGCGGGGTGCCGGTGCGCACGGACTGGCGGCGATGGCGGCGCTGCGCGACGCGACGGCGACGCAGCCGGCGATCGTCCGGCCGTTGCTGGCCCTGCCGCGTGCGACGCTCGTCGCCGCGGCCCGCGCCCGCGGATTGCGCTGGATCGACGACGAGTCGAACGCGGACACCCGGCTCCGCCGCAACTACCTGCGGCACGTTGTGCTGCCCGCGATCGCCGCCGGGTTTCCCGGGTACCCCGAGACGCTGGTCCGCGCCGCCACCAACCAGGCCGAGACCGCACGGCTGGTCGACGAGCTCGCCGCCGCCGACGCCGCGACGGCACTTACCGCCGACGCCGTCGACGGGCCGACGCTCGACCGGTCGCAACTGGCCGCGCTGGCGCGCGCGCTGCCCCACCGCGGCCGCAACCTGCTGCGCTGGTTCCTGCGCCAGCACGCGCTGCGGCCGCCGTCCGCGCGCCGCCTCGACGCGATGATGACGCAGCTGACGCAGGGCGCCGCCGACGCCCGCATCGCGATCGCGCACGACGGCAGCGTGCTCGGCGTGCACCGGGGGCGCGTGCACGTCCACGCGCCCGCGCAACCGTGGCCTGGGCGACGCTGGCACGGCGAGGACGCGCTGGAACTGCCGCACGGGCGGATGGCCTTCGCGAGCGTCGATCCCGATGCCTTCCGCGCCCTTTGCCGCGCCGGGCTGGCGCTCGAGTTGCGCCCGCGCCGACGCGGCGAGCGGATCCGTCGCGGCGCCGCGCAGCCGTCGCCGTCGGTGGCGGGTCGGCTGCAGCAGGACGGCGTGCCGCACTGGCGACGCGACATTTGGCCGCTCGTGTGCTGCAACGGCGTTCCCCTCGCCGTCCCCGCCGCGGACGCGGACACGCGGATCTCCGCCGGGGACGACATGCCGGAGATCGTCGTCCGCTGGACGCCGCACCCGCGCCGAGCCGGCGGCAAAGATTGACACGCGTCAAGTCCGCAGCCACGGCCCGGCGTTAGTCTCGCCCCGACCCGTTCCCCCGCCGCAGCGCAGGCGTGCACGGCGAGGAACGGCGGGCGCTGGCGGCCGGCGCCCACGCGAATTGTCGTTGCGTCGTCGATTGACAGCGCCGCCGTATGGCGGCCTAATCTCGCCACGCAGGACGAAGCCGCAGCACAGCAAACTACAACGCGGCAACCGGACCCGGCATCGGGTGTATAGGAGGAAGTCATGATTTCCATGCAATTCCGTCTGGCACTGATCGTCGCGGCGGCGGCGGCGTTCGCCGTGGCACCGGCCGGCGCCCAGCAGCCGATCATCATCAAGTTCAGCCACGTGGTCGCCGTCGACACGCCGAAGGGCAAGGCCGCCGACTACTTCAAGAAGCTCGCCGAGGAGCGCACCAAGGGCCGGGTGAAGATCGAGGTGTACCCGAACTCGCAGCTCTACAAGGACAAGGAGGAGCTCGAAGCGCTGCAGCTGGGCTCGGTGCAGATGCTCGCCCCCTCGCTCGCCAAGTTCGGCCCGATGGGCCTGCGCGAGTTCGAGGTCTTCGACCTGCCGTACATCTTCGACAGCTACGCCGAACTGCACAAGGTCACCCAGGGTACGGTCGGCGCCGGCCTGCTGAAGAAGCTCGAGCCGAAGGGCATCGTCGGCCTCGCCTACTGGGACAACGGCTTCAAGGTGATGAGCGCCAACAAGCCGATCAAGGTCCCCGCCGACTACAAGGGCCTGAAGATGCGGATCCAGTCTTCCAAGGTCCTCGAAGGGCAGATGCGCGCGCTCGGCTCGCTGCCGCAGGTGATGGCCTTCTCCGAGGTCTACCAGGCGCTGCAGACCGGCGTCGTCGACGGCACCGAGAACCCGCCGTCGAACTTCTACACGCAGAAGATGCACGAGGTGCAGAAGTTCCTCGCGCTGACCGACCACGGCTACCTCGGCTACGCGGTGATCGCCAACAAGAAGTTCTGGGACGGCCTGCCCGCCGACATCCGGACGGCGCTCGAAAGCGCGATGAAGGACGCGACCAAGTACGCCAACGACATCGCGAAGAAGGAGAACGACGACGCGGTCGCCGCCGTCAAGGCGTCCGGCAAGACGCAGGTCCTGGCGCTGACCGCCGACGAGAAGAAGGCGATGAAGAAGGCGCTCGACGTCGTCCACAAGGAGAACGAGTCCAAGGTCGGCAAGGAGCTGCTGCAGGCGATCTACAAGGAGACGGGCTACGAGCCCTGATCCCCGGATCGGCTGACCGAAGCCAATACCCCGGCGGCAGACGCCCGGCGCGCAACGCGCCGGCGCGGCCCCGTCGTGCCGTGTGCCCGCCGAGCGGCCGGCGGACGCCGTCGAGAAGAAGTCACACGCCGCAGGAGGGGGGCAGGCGGTGAAGTTCCTTGACCATCTTGAGGAATGGATGATCACGTTCCTCATGGGGGCGGCGACGTTCGTGATCTTCCTCGCCGTCGTCCACCGGTACATGGCCGGTGTCCCGGTCCCCGGCCTGCAGGACTGGCTGCTCGCCCTCAACATGAGCTGGGCGCAGGAGATCTGCATCTACATGTTCGTGTGGATGGCGAAGTTCGGCGCCGCCTACGGCGTGCGCACCGGCATCCACGTCGGCGTCGACGTGCTGATCAACCAGCTGGCCCCGGCGAACCGGCGGCGGTTCGTGCTGTTCGGCCTGCTCGCCGGCGCGCTGTTCACCTCGGTGATCGCCACCTTCGGCGCGAACTTCGTCTGGCACATCGGCCACACCGACCAGGTCTCCGCCGACCTCGAGCTGCCGATGTGGCTCGTCTACCTCGCGATCCCGCTGGGCTCGACGCTGATGTGCTTCCGCTTCCTGCAGGTCGCGTGGAAGTTCTGGAAGACCGGCGAGCTGCCCAAGCACGACCACTCGCACGTCGAGGGCGTCGAGGAGGTGCCGGTCGTGTACTCGCTGCCCGAAGGCGGCTCCATCGACGGCGACGGCAAGGGGACGAAGCGATGAATGCGGCCATCATCTTCACGCTGCTGTTCGCGCTGATGCTGACCGGGATGCCGGTGTCGATCTCGCTCGGCCTCACGGTGCTGTCGTTCCTGTTCCTGATGACCTCGGTGCCGGTCGACACCGTGGCGCTGAAGCTCTTCACCGGCATCGAGAAGTTCGAGATCATGGCGATCCCGTTCTTCATCCTCGCCGGCAACTTCCTCACCCACGGCGGCGTCGCGCGGCGAATGATCAACTTCGCCACGTCGATGGTCGGTCACTGGAACGGCGGCCTGGGCCTGGCGGGCGTTCTGGCCTGCGCGCTGTTCGCCGCGGTGTCGGGGTCGAGCCCGGCGACCGTCGTCGCCATCGGCTCGATCATCCTGCCGGCGATGCTGAAGCAGGGCTTCCCGAAGAAGTTCGGCGCCGGCGTCATCACCACCTCGGGTGCGCTGGGCATCCTCATCCCGCCGTCGATCGTCATGGTGATGTACTCGGTGTCGACCAACACGTCGGTCGGCCAGCTGTTCATG
>WBZP01003389.1_pt1 | contig 17313 bp, 9 predicted proteins | sample 5204301 | NCBI WGS metagenome assembly WBZP01 (sample SAMN12412401, study PRJNA552823) | activated sludge metagenome | isolation source: activated sludge from nitrification reactor of wastewater treatment plant... | place: USA: Pennsylvania | collected 2017 | reverse complement strand
CCCGGCACGCAGTATGAGTTCCAAGTGGGCATTCTGTGTTGCAACGGCGTGATCAGCACGTGGTCGGGCAGCAAAACCTTTACCACCCTTTCAGGTGGCAACGGCTGCGCCAACCCGGTCAGCCTGTGGTGCGGGGATACCTACAATGGCAACAATAATACCTGCATCTCCTCGTGGCCAGGCTATTGGGGCAACGGCGTGGACATCAGTGGGTATAACAGCAGTGAGGTTGTACACAAACTCACCACTACCGCTGCCGGCAATGTCACCATCACACTGACCAACCTGACGGCCAACCTGGATTTGATTGTCCTCAATGCATGCGATAACTACAGCGCCCGCGCAGCCAGCACCAACAGCGGCACCACCAACGAGACCATTACGCTCAACAACCTGCCTGCGGGCATGTACTGGATCATCGTGGATGCCAAAAACAACGCCACCAGCAACTACACACTGACGGTGAGCTGTAGCAGCACGGCTACCTGCAATACGCTTTCTACGGATGATTTGAGCGTTGCCAATATCAGCTGCAATTCGGCTAAATTACTTGCCAATGCGGCCTGTGCGACTTCCTATTCCTGGCGCTACCGGATCGTGGGAGCATCCGGCTGGAATACGCCTAACCCCACTACGGTACCCTTCCTCAACATCAGCAGCCTGAATCCGGGTGTTCAATACGAATTCCAGGTCAGTATTGTTTGTTGCAACGGGGCTACCAGCGGATGGTCTCCAAGCAAGACCTTTACCACAGGGTCTTCCGGCAACAATTGCAGCAATCCGATTGACGTACAGTGCGGATCTGCCTACAATGGCAATAACAACAGTTGTTCCGGTAGTTATGACGGCTATTGGGGCAACGGCATTGATCTGATTGACTACAACGCACCGGAAATTGTTCACCGTTTCGTGTTGTCTTCCACTTCCAATGTGACCATTCAGTTGACCGGGCTGACCGCCAATTTGGATTTAATGTTGTTGAGTGCCTGCAACAATTACGCAACCTTGTACGCCAGCACCAACAGTGGTACCAGTAGTGAAGCCATCGCGGTAAACAACCTGCCTGCAGGCACGTACTACATTGTAGTGGATGCCAAAAACAATGCGACAGGCAATTACACGCTTTCCATTCAGTGTGGTGGCAGCACTGCCAACAGTTGTAGCAGTCCGGTGACCCTGAATTGTGGGACCCCGTACAATGGCAATACCGGCAACGGCAACAGTACCTGGAATATGTATAAATTGGGCAGTTCTGTATCAGCCGGTCTGACAGGTCCGGAAATGATTCATCAGCTGACCATCTCGACTTTCTCCACGGTGACCTTTAATTTGACAGGATTGACGGCAGACCTGGATTTATTTATACTCAATGCCTGCAATCCCAACAATGCAATCGGTATCAGTGAAAATCAGAGCAACCAGAACGAACAGGTGATTCTTACCTTGAACCCGGGTACTTACACCGTGGTTGTGGACGGATTTGCAGGAGCTGCCAGCGCTTATACGCTGACTGCTCAATGTGCACCTGTTACCAACGGCAACTGCGATCCGCCGGCACCCAACCAGCTGTATGCAGAAAATGTAACCAAAACGACTGCGCAAGTGGTATGCACCAAGCAGGCCATTGGCTATAACTGGCGCTACCGGGTATTGGGCAACATCACATGGTGGAGCGTGGGCAGTCAGGGCAACCGCCTGACGCTCATGGGTCTGGCACCGGGTACGACTTACGAGTATCAGTGCGCCCTCCGGTGCATTAATGGCTCAATGGGGACTTATTCGGATACCAAGACCTTTACCACTCTGGCAGATTACGGCCTGATTAATACCTGTGCAGCTCCGGCGCAAATACAGTGTGGCGCTGTGTACAACGGCAATACCACTGCACAACATGCCAATTCCTACACCACCTATTTGATCGGCAATACCGTACACGGCAGCATGACCGGACCGGAAGCAGCTCACCGATTCACGACCTCCGGCAATGGTTCGGTTACTATCCAACTGAACGGGTTTGGGGCAGACCTTGACTTGTTCCTGCTCAGCTTCTGCGATCCCGCCTTCGGCATCGCAGTCAGCGAAAATCAGGGCAATGCTCCGGAACAGATTGTTGTAAATAACCTGCCTGCGGGTACCTATTATGTGCTTGTAGACGGCTACAACGGCGCAGCCAGCAGTTACAACCTCTTGGTCACCTGTAGCAATGCGGGGGGCAATCCGCAACTGTATGACAATCCCTGTAGCGCCGGCACACTGACCGCAGGAAACACCTGTAGCCTGCAAACCGCTACCAACACGGGTGCGACGGCAACGACCACGCCGCCTGCACCTGCCGATTGTAACAGCAGCAACATGAAAGACGTGTGGTTTCGCGTACAAATACCCGCTTCCGGCAAAGTGGGCATCATCACCGAACCGGGTACACTGAGCAATGCAGTAATCGCCGTCTATGCTGGCAATGCCTGTACCGCTCTGACCTACTTTGGCTGTATAGACGACGAACCGGGCGGCGACCAAATGCCCGACCTGACCATCAGCGGCGTATCAGGCACCTGGGTGTGGCTGCGCATCTGGGGATTCAACGGCACCACGGGTACCTTTAGCATTTGTGCTAAGAGTGGCAGCGCAACCAACCTTCGCGGTAGCGGCGGCGATCCGACAGGAGCAGGCGACCGCAATGACACAGAGGAGGCGCAGGTCTTCTCGGTGAGCAAAGTACCTGCCCTGCGCATCTTCCCGGTTCCTGCCTTCGATTTTGTACAGATTGTTACGGAAGTGTCGGAAGATACGCCTGTCGAACTTCTTGTTACCGACCTGAGCGGTCGTGTGGTGCGCACGGAAACCACCTTAACGGCGGCCTCCGGCACATTCCAACATCGCTTAGATGTCCGCGATTTGCCCAATGGCTCCTATGTCGTCCGCCTGAAGGCTGGCGACCAGGTCCAAACGGGCCGATTTATTAAAGTCAGTGGAGAATAAAACTGCAACAGGAAGGGCGGCCCGCCGCTCCTTCCTGTTTTTCCCGTAGGGCAGCCTTTTTGATGCCGCCCTTACTTCCTAACAAGTCCATGTCGGCCCTTGAGCGGACGTGGGCTTGTTTTTTGAATAGTGTGTGTACAATCGCGCTTAAGCCTTTCGATTTTTAAAAAATGAGAGGAAAACATAATCACAGCCTACGTAAGCCCCCGACCAACCCCATCCCCCGGCATCGCCTCTCCCCTCCGGGCCTTTCACGTGCGAACGCGACGCAAAACGCCCCACAGCACCATCCCCCCGCAGGGGAAACACGGGGGCGCAAACGGCCCACCCAATACTGGAATCCCCTCCCGACGGCAAAAGCCCAAACGGCTCCCGCCCTCGGAGGCCCATTGCCCGATCAATTGTTCCATTTCCGGCACCGTCCGGCGCTTCTTTGTCGCTTTTTCCATATCTTTGCGTTGCTTTTTTTAGCGCAGCAAAGGTCGGGAGGAATTGGGAGGTGGAAAAGATAGGGTTGGTCGGGGGCTTACAAAAAACCCCTACCTTTGCACGCGGTAAAACTGCCGCCGGAAGAATCAGGGTCTGCCTGCAATTTCCATAGCGAAAGGCTTTGCCACCAAAGAGGGCTTCGTTCAGGGTGCCACATCCGTCCTCCGGCCTTCATCAGCACGATCAGTCTTGGGTGTGCGATGTCGAGGTGTCGGGTGCAACATTACAAGTTCAAGTAATGAATTGGAAAACGGTTTATCAGACAAAGTAAGCCCATGAAGTCAGTTGGACACAAGAAATCCCAACGACATCATTCACCTCCCCAAAAACATACGGACCCGCTCCAAATAAATGCTTATTTTTGCCCCAAAAAATGAATAAAATACTCATTATTGACGACGAGGAAAAACTCAGAACCTTATTGGCCCGCATTGTCAGTATGGAGAGCTTTGATGTCATTGAAGCAGGTGATGCAAAAACAGGGCTGAAGAAATTAGAACAACAGGATATTGATGTCGTCTTGTGCGATGTCAAATTGCCCGATGGCAACGGGGTAGAGTTATCCAAAAAGATAAAAGAGGCTTATCCTTTTATCGAAATTATTGTGTTGACCGCTTATGGCAATATTCCCGATGGCGTACAAGCCATTAAAAACGGGGCTTTTGATTATATCATTAAAGGCGATGACAACAACCGGATTATTCCCTTAGTTCACCGTGCCATTGAAAAAGCGGGTTTGACGAGACGGGTACAGCAGTTGGAAAAACGATTGGGCGAAAAATATTCTTTTGACGGCATTATCGGAAAATCAAAAGCGATTCAGGATGCCATCCATCTGGCCAAAAAGGTGACGCAATCGGATACCACGGTTTTGCTCACGGGCGAAACGGGCACGGGAAAAGAGATTTTTGCCCAGGCCATTCACAAAGAAAGCCTGCGCACTAAACAAAACTTTGTGGCGATCAACTGTTCGGCATTCAGTAAAGAATTGTTGGAGAGCGAGTTGTTTGGATACAAGGCAGGGGCGTTTACGGGGGCTGTAAAAAACAAAAAAGGCTTGTTGGAAGAAGCCCACAACGGCACCCTTTTTTTGGATGAAATCGGCGAAATGTCCTTAGATTTGCAAGCCAAACTACTGCGAGTGATTGAAACAAGCGAATTTTTGAAAGTGGGCGATACCCAACCCCTCAAAATAAACGCCCGAATCATTGCGGCAACACACAGGGACCTAAAAAAAGAGATAGCAGACGGGCATTTTAGGGAAGATTTGTTTTATCGGATTGCCGTTTTTCAAGTGCATTTGCCCGCCTTGCGGGAGCGTGTAGTGGATATTGATGTATTGGCGCAACATTTTTTAAAACTGTTTGCCGCAAAAACCAATAAAAAAATAACATCCATTGCCCCGGATTGTCTCGAAGCCCTGCGGCACCACCCCTGGCAGGGCAATATCCGGGAACTCAAAAACGTCATCGAACGCTGCGTTATTTTGACCGATTCGGATACGCTTACCTTAGATAGCCTGCCGGCTGACTTGCAAATTTTTCCAAACCAGGAGGGTTCGCCTTCAACACAAAAGATACTTTCTGCCTTCGACCTGGCAAGTGCCGAAAAAATCCACATTCAAAAAGTGTTGAATTACACCAACGGCAACAAAACCAAAACGGCGGAGTTGCTGAACATTGCCTTGACGACGTTGTACCGGAAATTAGAAGAATACAAAATCAAATAGGTAAGAGGGCAAGATTAGCGGATACTATGCTCTGACAGGATATGAAGCGGATTTGGAAGGGCGGCTGATGGGCAGTGGGGACTGAGCCATTACCAGTTCCAGCGCCGCATCCATTCGGCGCGCTGTCGGGCGAGTTCGGCTTCCCTTTGTCGGCGTTGTTTTTCGCGTTCTTCGGCTTTTTGCTGCTGTAGGCGCTGCAGGCCCGCTGCTTTGATGGTTTCGCTGCGCTCGCGGGTCATTTTTTCCGAAAACATCATGTCGTACACGTTCATCCACTGGTCTTCTGCCACGAGTACTTCCAGTTCAGGGTTGAGGACGTAAGCGCCCCGACCCACCCGCAGAAACAATTTGCGGTTGTACGGGTCGTCGCGGTCAATTTCATTTTTAGAGAGGATGCTGTTGAGGTACTGTCGTTTGCGGCGGAAATCGGGTACGATGGGCGCGGGAAATTTGCCGACAAATTCTTCGACTTCGGACATATTGATACCCTGATCTTCCATATCGCTCTTTTTCATCAGTATCATCGGCTGGACGATGAGGAAATTTTGCAGCAGGAAAAATTCGGCGCTGCGGGCACTGATTTTGATCAACTGGTTGTCCACCTTTACTTTAACGGCATCAGGCTGTAGTCGGGAGTAGAGCGCGGGCAGGCGGTTTTCTAAAAATGCGGGGTTGGCATAGGCCTGTTGCAGGGCCATCAAGAAGGGACTGATGCCAAAATTGTCGCAAACATTGAGGCTGGCTTCCTGTTCGAGCAGGAAAGCGACCACTTTCGCGGCCCCGATTTTGAGCGCCGCCAGCAAAGGGGTCATGTTGAACTCATCGCGGTAATCAACCCCATATTTTTTGATGTTTTCCGTCACTTTTTTGACATCGTCGGCGCTGTATGGCTGATACATGCGCCGAAAGATAGAGCTGCGCTCTATCTCCGGTTTGTCTGCCCGGCGGTATTTGAGTTCCGACAGGCGTTGTATGCTCTCTTTATCGTTGTAAATGAGGGCGAAATCGAACAATCGGTCTTTGGCTTTTTTATTAAAATGTTCCGGGTTGAGGGCGGTGATCTTGAGGTTGTGAAGTTCGTCGAAGGTGATGGGTGTCCACGGCGTTTTTTGATTGCCGAGTATGTTCTGGCGAATCAAGTCTGCCTGCTCAAGTTTTCCCTGCATTTCGAGGCGGCGGGCCTCGCGCTTCCACTCGTCGAGCGATGATTTTTGCTCCTGCAAGCTCAGCTGCTGTTTGAGGTTGGCAAAGCCGAGCAATTCGAGCAGGGGGTGCTTGTGCGAACTTTCTACCACGTACAGGTTGCGCACGGCGCGGGTTATGGCCACGTACAGGGAGTTGATGTAGAACTTGTACGCATCCAATGATTTGTCGGTCTTATCTTTGGCCCGGGCGTAGCGCAGTTCGGTGGCATCTAAGTCTGCAGTGCTGACACCGTCGGCGATGTCAATAAACTCCCGCGATTTATTATAGACAAAATTAAGGATGATGATGTTCTCGTACTCCAAACCTTTGGCCTCCTGTACCGAGAACAGCAGCGGTGTCTGGAATAGTTTGCGCGCCTCGGCTTTGTCCTCTTCGCTCATCACCACCACGGCAAACTGGGTGGAACTGCGGGTTTTTTGGTTCAGTTCCTGCTTGATCTTGCTATTGTCGGGCAGGCACACTACCTCGCCTTCTTTTTCCGAAATGGCGTTGACCAAATACGTGCTTTCGCGGTCAATGGAACCGAACCGCGCATTTTTGATCTTGAGCAGGCGGTTAGCGATGTCGGTCACCTGCGGCGAATTGCGATAATTGGTGCGCAGGATGCGGATGTCGCTGTTTTCCGGATCGCTCTGGGTGTAAAACATGGTCTTGACGTTCGACCAGGAAAAAAAGTTGGGGTGTACAATCTGATTGGAATCGCCGCACAGCACAAACTGACCGGGTATGCGCAGCGAGCGCAGAATGAGGTTGAGTTGCACATTGGTGAGATCCTGCACCTCGTCCACGATGATAAAATCGTATTTCGGTTTGCACAGGGGCTGCCACTGAAAAGCGACCATATTGAGGTCGTAATGGTTGGTTTCCTGCAGGAATTGCCGATATTTTTCAAAAAGTGTGTACACCTGTTCGCGCTCTTCGGGCAGAAAAATGGACTGGCGCACGCCGAGGGCTATATAATCCTCACGGGTGAGCCACTCTTTTTCGGCGTTCATGCCGGTCAGCACCCCTTTAAATTCCTCGTAGAGTTTGTACGCGTCGCGAAATTTGACGCTGTTGCGGTGCCGGGCAAACCACCCGTCGAATGCCCGGAAGGCCAGTTCGCGGCCCGCCGGAATCCGCATGGTTTCGATATATTCTTTAAATGACAAAAAATCAATCTCCTGATGTTCGTTGCGGTAATTGAACGAGTAGTACAGGTTGGCTGAATTTTCTACTAAGTACGACGACAGGGTAATGTACAGGATATTACCCCGCAGGGTTTTGATTTTCTCTAAGGTCAGGGCTGTTTTCCCGCTGCCCGCCGAGCCAATGATGATCAACGGGGTGGGCAGGTTGAAAATCTCCTGCTGGTCTGCATCGAACGAAATCACCTTATCCAACAGGTGAAATTTGCCCGAACGGTTGTTAACGTACGGCAGGCTGGCCACATCTTCGGCGGGTACCTGCGCCGGGGTTGGCACGGGCGCTATCTTTGCTTCATCAATAACGGCACCGTTCAGAAACCGGGAATCGCGGTAGTTGTGGTTCAGGATCACCTCCAATAACAGCAAATACGTCTGTTCGCGATAGCGGGCAAACTTGAACAGCAACCAGTTCTCTTCGTCCAATTTGGCGCGATAGTACCCCGTATTGCTCATTTTTTTGATCTCCGCTCCGGCAAAATTACCCGCCCGCAACTGCTGCAATACCTTATCAAACTGCTTTTTTACTTTTGAATAGTCTAAATCGTTGTAGTACAGAACTTCCATGTGTCGGTGATGTTTGATGAAGTATATTACATCAAAATTTTGTACAAAGGTAGAGCATTACCATAAATTCCCCAAATCTGTAAAAAACGGGGCTTCTGCAGGCCATTCACCAACCGGCATGGTGCTACGGTATGTACACAAATACTCAACCTACCCAAAACCCTTTCAAAACAACAGCCCCGACCCTTTCAAAACGAAAGGTTTTTTTTATGCCCAATTTCAGCCATTTTTTATAAAATATTGATTGTCATGCAGTTGAATGGTTCGTGCCAGGTTTGGAACGCAGATTGAAAAGTAGGGACAGAACGATTTTGTTCCATCACGATTTTTAAACCCGACATGACGACTATACTCATGCTCACTGCCGCAGGTCTGCTGCTCTACGGTATCTTTTTTAAATCCATTCAATGGTTCGAAAAAATCTGAATTATGGTTGCACTTTTTATCCTCGCAATAGTAGTGTTTGGCTACATCTGCTATGTTTTACTCAAACCTGAAAAATTCTAATCAACGATGAATACAGAAATACTCGGCGTAATAGTCATGTACGCACTCGTTGTGGCGCTCACCATTCCCTTAGGTCGGTACATCGGCAAGGTTTTCAACTTCGAAAACACCTGGCTCGACGGGGTTTTTAATCCGCTTGATGCCCTGTTTTACAAAATCGGCGGCATTAACCCGAAGACAGAAATGACCTGGCAACAGCACCTTATCGCGTTGCTGATCATCAATGTGGTCTGGTTTCTGATTTCGATGTTTGTCCTCACCAACATGGCCTGGCTGCCGCTCAATCCCGACGGCAACCCTTCGATGACGGGCGATTTGGCGTTCAACACATCGGTCAGTTTTGTCACCAATACCAATCTGCAACACTATTCCGGCGAAAGCGGCTTGTCTTATTTGGGACAATTGACCCTGATGCTGTGGCAATTTATCAGTGCAGGTTGTGGCATGGCGATTTGTGCGGTGGTATTTAAGGCGATGCAGGAAAAAACATCCCCAACCTTAGGAAATTTCTACGCCTTATTTGTCCGTTCCTGCACCCGGGTTTTGCTGCCCCTCAACGTGGCAGTGGCTGCGATATTGGCCTTTAGCGGCACGCCCATGACATTTGAAGGCAAAGACACGATGATCACCCTGCAGGGCGATACCGTGCAGGTCAGTCGGGGGCCGGTAGCGGCATTTGTGGCGATTAAACAATTGGGTACCAACGGCGGTGGCTTTTATGGTGCAAACTCGACGCACCCCTTGGAAAACCCCACGTATCTGACCAATATGGTTGAATGTATCGCGATTGTATTGATTCCGATTGCCATGATTTTCGCAATGGGCTATGTTTTAAAAAGACGCAAATTAGCCTGGACGATTTACGGCGTGATGACGCTGGGCTTTTTGTTGCTGCTCATTCCCTCTGTCATCTATGAAATGAATGGCAACCCTGCGTTTTCCAATTTGGGCATCGCACAACCCATGGGCAGCATGGAGGGCAAAGAAGTGCGGTTTGGGGCGGCGGCTTCGGCCAATTGGGCGGTGTACACCACCTGCGTAAGCAATGGTTCGGTCAACGCCATGCACGACAGCATGACCCCTTTGACGGGTATGTTCACGCTATTGGGCATGATGATCAACAGTTTTTACGGCGGTGCTGGCGTGGGTTTTCTCAATTTTTATATATTTATCATACTCGCTGTGTTCATCAGCGGCCTGATGGTGGGCAGAACGCCGGAGTTTTTGGGCAAAAAAATCGAAGCAAAAGAGATGAAAATCGCCATGATTATCGCCCTGCTGCATCCGTTTTTGATATTGGTCTGTACGGCGTTGTCGAGTTATTTATACACGGGCAATCCAACCGAATATGCGGGTTGGTTGGCCAATCCCGGCTATCACGGGTTTAGCGAAATGCTCTACGAATTTACCTCATCGAGCGCCAACAATGGCAGCGGCTTTGAAGGCTTGGGCGACAATACGCCTTTTTGGAATATCGCGTGCGGGATCGTCATGCTTCTGGCGCGGTACCTGCCGATCATCGGCCCCGTTGCGATTGCGGGGATTTTGGCCAACAAAAAATATATCCCCGAAAGCAACGGCACACTAAAAACCGATACGGCCACCTTCGGGATGATGGTGTTTGCGGTGATTGCCATAGTGGCGGCCTTGTCTTTTTTCCCCGCGCTGGCATTGGGGCCGATTGCCGAATTCCTTTCGATAAAATAAAATTTTTAATTCGATTAAGTTATTGAAAATCAATTCTTTAATCGAATTTTTAATAAAAACGGGAGCGGTATATTTCACCCTGAATGTTAACCCTCAACCGTCTGTTTTCCACCGTCAATTTCTAAAAAAATGAAAAATAAAAATACATCCTTGTTTCAAAAAGACCTGATGCGGGAAGCGTTGGTGCAGTCTTTTGTGAAACTCAATCCGGCAATTCTGTTCCGAAACCCCGTGATGTTCACGGTCGAAATCGGCACGGCGGTGATGCTGGTGGTTTGCCTTTGGGTTGCGTTGGGCGAGACCTCACAGGGCAGTTTGATCTACAATTTTATCGTCTTTTTGGTGCTGTTGCTCACCTTGTTGTTTGCCAACTTTGCCGAAGCCATTGCCGAAGCACGGGGCAAAGCCCAGGCCGACAGCCTGAGAAAAACGAGGGAGGAAACCCCCGCCAAATTGGCAAACGGACAGGTCGTGTCGTCGGCAACCCTGCGAAAAGGCGACGTATTTATTTGCGAAGCCGGCGATATTATCCCCACCGATGGCGAAATCATCGAAGGTTTGGCGACGATAGACGAAAGTGCAATTACGGGTGAAAGCGCGCCCGTCATACGCGAGGCAGGCGGCGACAAAAGTTCGGTGACGGGCGGCACAAAAGTTCTCTCCGATCGCATCGTCGTGCAGGTGACGACCGAACCTGGCGAGAGTTTTTTGGATAAAATGATTGCGCTGGTAGAAGGCGCCAGCCGCCAAAAAACGCCCAATGAAATTGCTTTGACAATTTTATTGGCGGGTTTTACGCTGGTGTTTATCATCGTGACGGTCACCCTGAAACCTTTTGCCGATTATGCGAACGCCCCGATAACCATAGCCGCTTTTATCTCTTTGTTCGTCTGCCTGATTCCGACCACGATTGGCGGCCTGTTGTCTGCCATCGGCATTGCGGGCATGGACAGGGCCTTGCGGGCCAATGTGATCACCAAAAGCGGCAAAGCCGTGGAAACGGCGGGCGATATTGACGTGCTGCTCTTGGACAAAACCGGAACCATTACGATTGGCAACCGAAAAGCCACCCATTTTTACCCGACAAAAGGCGTGGACGACAAACATTTTATCCGCGCTGTGGCGCTGGGTTCGATCAGCGACGAAACGCCCGAAGGCAAATCAATCGTCGAATTGGCGGGCCTCAACCCCTTGCATTTGTCCGTTGAAAATCCCCGTTTTATCAAGTTTACAGCGGAAACACGGAGCTCGGGCGTTGATTTTGGCAGCACCCGCATCAGGAAAGGGGCGGCTGATGCTATTAAAAATATGACGGAAAAAGCGGGCAATGCCTTTCCTGACGACATCGCGGAGCGGGTAAAAATCATTTCGAGCAACGGCGGCACGCCTTTGGTGGTGTCCGAAAACGAGAAAGTAATTGGCGTGGTGGAGTTGCAGGACATCATCAAAACGGGGATTCGGGAGCGTTTCGAACGCTTGCGAAAAATGGGCATCAAAACGGTCATGGTGACGGGCGATAACCCCCTGACGGCCAAATTTATTGCCGAAAAAGCAGGCGTGGATGATTTTATCGCCGAAGCTAAGCCCGAAGACAAGATGAACTACATCAGAAAGGAGCAGGCCGAAGGCCGCTTGGTAGCCATGATGGGCGACGGCACCAACGATGCGCCTGCGCTGGCACAGGCCGATGTGGGCGTGGCGATGAACAGCGGCACACAGGCTGCAAAAGAAGCGGGCAATATGGTGGACTTGGACAACGACCCGACCAAGTTGATCGAGGTGGTTGAAATCGGCAAACAATTGTTGATGACGCGCGGCACGTTGACCACCTTTAGCATCGCCAACGACGTGGCTAAATATTTTGCCATTATTCCCGCCTTGTTCATTGTCGCCATTCCGTCCCTGCAAAGCCTGAATATTATGAGGCTGCACAGCCCCGAAAGCGCTATTTTATCCGCCGTTATTTTTAATGCCCTGATTATTCCTTTTCTGATTCCCTTAGCCTTGAAAGGGGTGGCCTATAAACCAATCGGCGCGAGTGCTTTGCTGCGCCGAAACCTCCTGATCTATGGCATCGGCGGGGTCATCGTGCCGTTTATCGGCATTAAAGCCATTGACCTTTTCGTGTCTCTTTTTGTTTAATTTTAAAACGATAAAACAATGAAAAATAACTTGTTTTCAGCCATCCGATTGACGCTTTTCTGTGCGGTCTTTTTTTCGGGTGTCTATACGGCGGCGATTTGGGGCATTGCCCAGTTCGCGCCCAATCAAGGCAAAGGCGAAGTGATTGCCTCCAATGGCAAAAACTATTACAGCAATATTGCCCAAAATTTCAGCGACGACCGGTATTTTAGTTCCCGTCCGTCTGCCGTCAATTACAATGCGACGGGGTCGGGCGGTAGCAACAAAGGCCCCTCAAACCCCGACTATCTGAAAGATGTGCAGGCGCGGATTGATACGTTTTTGGCACACAATCCCCGTGTTCAGAAGGCGGAAATCCCTTCCGATCTGGTCACGGCAAGCGGGGCGGGGCTTGACCCCCATATTTCGGTGCAAGCCGCCAAAGTGCAGGCAAAACGCATTGCAACCCTTCGAAATTTGCCCGAAAACACGGTTTTGGAATTGGTCGAACGGCACATCGAAAAGCCGCTTTGGGGCTTGTTGGGAACCCAAAAAGTCCATGTGTTGAAACTTAACATGGCGCTTGACGTACTTTAAAATGAAACTTTTAAAAGTATATCCAATGAAAAATTTTTTTAAATTCATCGGCTTCATGGCCGTTTTCCATATCCTTTTGGCAAACCCGCTTAGTGTGCAGGCACAAACGGACAGCACCAAATCCCCCCTTACATTTTCGGGTTATGCCGAAGCGTATTATACCTACGATTTTGGCAATCCCGGCAATCATACCCGGCCGGGTTTTGCCTATTCGTTCAACCGCCACAACGAGGTGAACCTCAATGTAGGTTTTGTAAAAGCGGCATACAGTACCGACAACGTGCGGGCCAATCTGGCTTTGATGGCCGGTACATATACTAACGCCAACCTTGCGGCAGAGCCGGGTGTGTTGAAAAATATTTTTGAGGGAAACGCGGGCTTTAAAATCTCAAAAAACAAAAACCTGTGGGTGGACGCGGGGATTTTTACCTCGCACATTGGTTCTGAAAGCGCCATTGGCAAAGACTGCTGGAACCTGACCAGGGGCATATTGGCCGATAATTCGCCTTATTACGAAAGCGGGGCAAAAATCACCTATATCAGCAGCGACGAAAAATGGCTGTTGAGCGGCTTCGTGCTCAACGGGTGGCAACGGATTCAACGGGTGGATGGCAATAATATGCCCGCTTTCGGGCATCAGTTGACCTACAAACCCAACGCCAAAACGACCGTGAACAGCAGTTCGTTCATCGGCAGCGATACACCCGACAGCATCCGGCAAATGCGCTATTTTCATAATTTCTATGCCATTGTTCAGGCCACCGAAAAATTGGGTTTTACGCTCGGTTTTGACATTGGCGCACAGCAAAAAAGCAAGGGCAGCGGCGAGTACAACACGTGGTTTACGCCCATTGTCATGCTGCATTATGCCGTTTCGGATAAGATAAATGTATCGGTCAGGGGCGAATATTACAGCGATGCCAATGGCGTAATTATCGCAACGGGTACCCGGAATGGCTTTAAAACATTCGGGTATTCGGCGAATTTGGACTACCAGGTGGCAGGCAACGTAGTTTGGCGCATCGAAGGCAGGGGCTTCAACAGCAAAGACGCGGTATTTGTCTTTGACAATCAGGCGAGCCGAAACAATCATTTTATAACAACCGCTTTGGCGGTTTCGTTTTAAAAAATTACTCCTTCCGTAAAAACAAGGTGTAGAAATGATGAATGAAAAAGAAAAAAACGTCCAGCATTTCCTCAATTTAATAAAAAAATCGAGGCGGGGCAAATTCAAAATTTACATCGGCATGAGCGCGGGTGTGGGCAAAACCTACCGTATGCTACAGGAAGCGCACGCCTTGTTGAAAAACGGGATTGACGTAAAAATTGGTTACGTGGAAACACACAACCGCCCCGAAACCCATGATCTGCTGGAAGGATTGCCTGTTATTCCCCGCCGAAAATTGTTTTATAAAGGCAAAGAGTTGGAAGAATTGGACGTACAGGCCGTCATTAATTTGCGCCCCGAAGTAGTCATTATTGACGAATTGGCGCATACCAATATCGAAGGCAGTAAAAATGAAAAACGTTGGCAGGATGTGATGGAGGTTTTGGAAGCGGGCATCAATGTCATTTCTGCCGTCAATATCCAACACATCGAAAGCCTGAACGAGGAAATCAAACAAATAACGGGCATCGAGGTCAAAGAGCGCATACCCGACAGCGTGTTGGCCCAGGCCGATGAAGTGGTGAACATAGATTTGACCGCCGATGAATTGATTTTAAGGTTGAAACAGGGGAAGATTTATCAGGCAGAAAAAATCGAAACGGCATTAAAAAACTTTTTTCAAAGTGACCACATTTTGCAATTGCGCGAATTGGCCCTGAAAGAAGTGGCTTCACAGGTGGAGCGCAAGGTCGAAAGTGAAGTGAGCCGCCCCAATACCCTGCGGCACGAGCGATTCTTAGCCTGTATCAGCAGCAATGAAAAAACCGCTAAAACCGTCATCCGAAAAACGGCCCGTTTAGCCAATTATTATCAAAGCAAATGGTATGTTTTGTACGTGGAAACGCCTCGTGAAAATGCAGATAACATTGCGTTGGACAAACAGCGCCACCTCATCAATAATTTCAAATTGGCGACGGAACTGGGGGCTGAAATCATAAAAACAGCCTCTCCCTCTGTGGCGAAAGCCATTGTAGAACAAGCCGAAGCCCGTCAGGTGACCACAATTTGTATGGGAAAACCGCATTTGAGCCTGCTAAAAATAATTTTAGCCAGCAATATTTTTAATGAATTGTTGAAAAAACTATCTTCTAACGATATTGATTTAGTCATTCTTTCGTGATGAAAATAAAAACAAAATTGACGCTTGGTGTCGGGCTGCTGTTCGCCCTGATTCTGCTGTTGGGCATTGTCAGCGCAACGTACATAAACACCTTAAAATCAGATACGGAGAACATCCTGATTGCAAATTATAACTCCTTGCAATACAGCCAAAATATTTTGTCGCTTATTGAAGACCCCACACCAAAAAACAGGGCGAAAATGGAGCAAAATATTGTTAATCAGGAAAACAACATCACTGAAATCGGAGAACAGGAAGCAACCCGGGAATTGCGCCATGATTTCAATCAGTTTAAGAACAACACATCGGACAGCCTGATTGTAAAATCCATCAGAGCAAGTGTTGCCAAAATAATGGACATGAATATGCAGGCCATTGAACGCAAAAGCGAGTTGGCAAAAACCACTGCCAATGAAGCCGTTTTTTGGATTGCCGTAGCGGCGACCATTTGTTTTCTGATTGCTTTTACTTTACTCATCAATCTGCCCTCCAATATTGCCAATCCGATTAAAGAACTCACGCAAAGTATTCAACAAATTGCCGATAAAAATTATTCACAACGGGTTCATTTTGAGGGCAGCAGCGAATTTGGGCAATTGGCCCGGTCATTCAACACCATGGCGCTCAAATTGGAAGAATACAACAGCAGCAACTTAGCCAAAATGATGATTGAAAAAAAGCGCACCGAAACGCTCATCAATAATATGCACGATCCCATTATCGGTCTGGATGAAGCTTTAAACATCATTTTTATCAACGAAGAAGCCTTAAAAATTGCGGGATTAAACAATACATTCGTGATCGGACAATCTGCTCAGGCTTTGGCCGTCAACAACGACTTAATCAGGCTGTTGATTCGGGACATAGCCCGCTTAGAAAACCTAAAAGAGGATAAAACAAAGCCCATTAAAATATTTGCGGACAACAAAGAAAGTTATTTTGAAAAAGACACGTTGCATATCCACATCACCCCGACGGGCGAAACCAAACAAAAACTCGTTGGCCATGTCATTGTATTGAGAAATGTCACGGCCTACAAAGAATTGGACCTTGCCAAAACCAATTTTATTGCGACCGTTTCCCATGAATTCAAAACACCCATTGCGTCCATCATCATGAGTTTGCAATTGCTGGAAAACAAACAAATTGGCGCATTGAACGACGAACAAAAGCACTTGGTGGAAAGCATTAAAGACGACACCGACCGCCTGTTGAAAATAACGGGCGAATTGCTCAATATGACCCAGGTGGAAAGTGGCAATATCCAGATTTCCAAATTCCCGACTGACCCAAAAGAAATGTTGGATTACGCCATTCAGGCTACTAAAACACAAGCCGAGCAAAAACAAATAAAATTTGAGGTGTCATGCCCCGAAAACCTGCCCAAAGTGCAGACCGACAGCGAAAAAACAGCGTGGGTACTGACCAATCTTATCTCAAACGCCATTCGTTATTCTTACGACCATTCCGTTATTTATCTAAGCATTACCCAATCAGCGAAAAACATCATCATTTCAGTCAAAGATACCGGGCAGGGCATTGCCCCGCAGTATCAGGGTAAAATATTTGACCGTTATTTCCGCGTGCCCAACACTAAAAAAGAAGGGACAGGTTTAGGTCTGGCCATCAGCAAAGAGTTTATCGAGGCACAAGGCGGACAAATCAGCGTCAAAAGTGAGTTGGGAACAGGCAGTACCTTTTCTGTGATTTTAGAAGCCGTCGTGTAGCCGTTGTGGTCAAATGCATCGAAAACGCAACTCGACGCTCGCACACCCAGGTAACTGAGGCATTTCAACAGCGTTAAAAATGCGCACCCTGCGCCAGCCATTGGGTGTGGTGGGATGCATTTCACCGTGGAACCTGCCTCTGTATCTTTTTACCTGGAAAATTGCACCGGCCCTTGCCGCCGGCAATACCGTGGTGGCCAAACCTTCTGAAA
>WBZP01003388.1_pt1 | contig 17315 bp, 16 predicted proteins | sample 5204301 | NCBI WGS metagenome assembly WBZP01 (sample SAMN12412401, study PRJNA552823) | activated sludge metagenome | isolation source: activated sludge from nitrification reactor of wastewater treatment plant... | place: USA: Pennsylvania | collected 2017 | reverse complement strand
AGCGACGAGCTGACCGGCGGCACCTTCAGCATCAGCAACGGCGGCACCTTCGGCAGCATGCTGTCCACGCCCATCATCAACCCGCCGCAGTCGGCCATCCTGGGCGTGCACGCCACCAAGGACCGTGCGGTGGTGGAGAACGGCCAGATCGTGGTGCGCCCGATGAACTACCTGGCGATGAGCTATGACCACCGCATCATTGACGGCCGCGAGGCCGTTCTCGGGCTGGTGAGCATGAAGGAGGCGCTGGAAGACCCGGCCCGCCTGCTGTTCGACATCTGATCCGGACCACCCCATGAGTACCAAGAACTTCGACGTCGTGGTCATCGGCGGCGGTCCGGGTGGCTACGTGGCAGCCATCCGCGCGGCCCAGCTGGGTTTGAACGTCGCCTGCATTGATGAAGCCCGCAACACCAAGGGAGGCCCGGCGCTGGGCGGCACCTGCACCAACGTCGGTTGCATCCCCAGCAAGGCGCTGCTGCAGAGCTCCGAGCACTATCAGCATGCCGGCCATGCCTTTGCCGAACACGGCATTGGCTTGAAGGACCTGAGCATCGATGTCACGAAGATGGTGGCCCGCAAGGACAAGATCGTCGCGCAGAACAACGATGGCATCCTCTATCTCTTCAAGAAGAACAAGGTCAGCTTCTTCCACGGCCGCGGCTCGTTCGGACAGGCCGTCGACGGCGGCTGGGCGATCGTGGCGGGCAGCGAAACCATCACCGGCCGGCACATCGTGGTGGCCACCGGTTCCAGCGCCCGGGCCTTGCCGGGCGTGCCCTTCGACGAGGAAAGCGTGCTCAGCAACGACGGCGCCCTGCGCATCGAAGCGGTGCCGAAGAAGCTGGGCCTCATCGGCAGCGGCGTGATCGGGCTGGAGATGGGCTCGGTCTGGCGCCGCCTGGGCAGCGAAGTTGTCGTCCTCGAAGCCCTGCCCAGCTTCCTGGGTGCGGTGGACGAGCAGATCGCCAAGGAGGCTTACAAGGCCTTCACCCGGCAGGGCCTGAAGATCGAACTGGGCGTGAAGGTCGGTGAGATCAAGACCGGCGCGCAGGGGGTGAGCGTCAACTACACCAACGCCAAGGGCGAAGCGCGCAAGCTGGAGGTCGACAAACTCATCGTCAGCATCGGCCGCCAGCCGAACACGGCAGGCCTGAACGTCGAAGCTGTGGGCCTGAAGCTCGACGAGCGCGGCGCCATCGTCGTGGACGACGACTGCCGCACCCACCTGCCCGGCGTCTGGGCGGTGGGTGACGTGGTGCGTGGCCCGATGCTGGCGCACAAAGCCGAAGAGGAAGGCGTGGCCGTGGCCGAACGCATCGCCGGCCAGCATGGGCACGTCAACTTCAACACCATCCCCTGGGTCATCTACACCAGCCCGGAAATCGCCTGGGTCGGCCAGACCGAACAACAACTGAAGTCCACCGGCCGGGCCTACAAGGCCGGCACATTCCCCTTCCTGGCCAACGGCCGCGCACGTGCCTTGGGTGACACCACCGGCATGGTCAAGATCCTGGCCGACGCCACCAGCGACGAGATCATGGGTGTCCACATCGTCGGCCCGATGGCCAGCGAGCTAATCGCCGAAGCCGTGGTGGCGATGGAGTTCAAGGCCAGCGCCGAGGACATCGCCCGCATCTGCCATGCACACCCCAGCTTGAGCGAGGCCACCAAGGAAGCCGCGCTGGCTGTGGACAAGCGAACCCTCAACTTCTAAAGTGAGCGTCCAGCAGCTCTACCAGGCCACGCTGGCCGAGCGTGGCTACGTGGCCGACGAAGCGCAGCTTCGGGCAGTCGCCGCGTTGCAGCGCTGCGAAGACGAGTGGGCCGCCTACAAGGCACGCCGCCGCAACGCGGTGCGCAAGCTCCTGGTGCGCCCACCCATCCCGCGCGGCGTCTACATGTGGGGTGGCGTCGGGCGCGGCAAAAGCTTCCTGATGGACTGCTTCTTCCAGGCCGTGCCGCTGACGCGCAAGACGCGCTTGCACTTCCACGAGTTCATGCGCGAGGTTCACCGCGAACTGCAGGACCTCAAGGGCACGGCTGATCCGCTGGACGAACTGGGAAGGCGCATCGCGCGGCGCTTCCGGCTGGTCTGCTTCGACGAGTTCCACGTCTCCGACGTCACCGACGCGATGATCCTGCACCGCCTGCTGGCGGCGCTGTTCGCCAACCGCGTCAGCATCGTCACGACCAGCAACTTCCATCCCGATGGGCTGTACCCCAATGGCTTGCACCGTGACCGCATCCTGCCGGCCATCGAGTTGCTGAAGACCCGCCTGGAGGTGATCAATGTGGATGCCGGCGTCGACTACCGGCAGCAGACGCTGGCCGGTCTGCAGACCTATCATTGCCCGCTGGACGCCAACGCCAAGGCGGCCATGCAGGCGGCCTTCGATCACCTGGCCGAAGCGCGCGATGAATCGCCCTTGCTGCACATCGAGCATCGCGAACTGCAGGCCCTGCGTCGCGCCGGCGGTGTCGTCTGGTTCGAGTTTCGCGCGCTGTGCGGGGGGCCGCGGTCACAGAACGACTACCTGGAGATCGCGTCGCGCTTCCACACCGTGCTGCTCAGCGGCCTACCGCAGATGCCGCCCCGCATGGCCAGCGAGGCGCGCCGGTTCACCTGGCTGGTCGACGTGCTGTACGACCGTCGTGTGAAACTCGTGGTCTCGGCGGAAGTGCCGGCCGATCAGCTCTACCACGAAGGCCCTTTGGCGCACGAGTTTCCACGCACCGTGTCGCGCCTGCACGAGATGCAGTCGGCCGAGTACCTGGCGCTGCAGCGGCGCGATGTGGACACGGGGTTGACGTGAGACGGTGCCGGTTGGTCCTGTTCTGGATGCTGCTGTTGCAGGCCGCGGCCAGCCTGGCCACGCCGGCCGAGCGTCAGCAGATCGCTGCCGAGCGCCGCAACATCGAACGCGACTTTGCGGCCCAGGAACAGGCTTGCCGGCAGCGCTTTGCCGTCACCGGCTGCGTCGAGGATGCGAGCGCGCGTCGTCGTCAGGCCCTGGCACCATGGCGCGAGAAGGAACTGGCGCTGGACGCGGCGGATCGGCGTCGCCGCGCAGCCCAGAGGCAGGCCGCCATCCAGGCCAGGCTGCAAGCGGCCTCCGCAGCGGCGGCCTCCGCGCCGCCGGTGTTGCCGCGGACTCGCAAAGCCAGCACCACACCCAGCACCGTGCTTCCGGCCGCGCCGCCGGCGGCCAGTCCCGCGCAGGCATCGGCTGCCGCGGGCCGGGTCAAGGATGCGGCTGCACGCAAGGCAGAAGCAGAGGCGGTCCAGGCGCGCGTGGCGCGCCGCCAGGCCGAGCGTGCCCGTGAGGGCAAGGTGGTCACACCGCTGCCGGCGGATGGTGGGGGTGCCTCTTCGGCGGCACCTTAGCGCGTAGGGTCGATGCGGCCCAGAGCCAGGGAGAGGTTGTCGCCCCCTCCGCGCGCGCGCTGGCGGGCCTTGCTGACCAGCATCTCGCTGGCCTCCCGCGGGGGCAGGGCGTGCAGGATGGCGCCGATTTCTTTGGGCGTGAAATAGTGCCACAGGCCGTCGCTGCAGGCCAGCATGGTGTCGCCGTATTCCAGCTTGTCGATGTGCCACAGCGCAACCGGCGGGTCGGCGTGGGTGCCAAGGCAGCCGGTCAGCAGGTTGGACTGCGGGTGGGTATTGGCGGCCTCTTCGGTGATCTTGCCTTCGTCGATCAGGCGCTGGACGAAGGAATGATCCACCGTGCGCCGCATCATCTCGGCGCCGCGGTAGTGGTAGACACGCGAGTCGCCGGCGTGCACGACATCGCACTCCAGCCCGGGCCCGATGTAAAACGCCGCCACGGTGCTGTGCGGCTCTTCTTCGGCGGTGATGGCGGTGAGCTTGATCATCAGGTGGGCCTCCACCACCAGCTGGCGCAGCATGTCTGCCGCGTCGTCCTGCGCGGGCACGAAGCGCTCGAAGATCTGCCGGCCGGTGAGCAGCACCTGGTCCGCCGCCTTGCGCCCGCCACTCTTGCCCCCCATCCCGTCGGCCACCATGGCCAGCACCGCGCCGGCGATGCGCGGGTGCTGGATGACCTCGACCTGGTCTTGCTGGTAGCTGCGGTCGCCGCGGTGCAAACCGGTTGCGGCGGTGAAGCGGAACGAAGTTGCTGGGCTGGCCATCGGTCGAATATAAACTCGGGCATCACTTGGAAGCCGTGCAGCAATGGACGAGAACCTGCATTCACCCCAGCGCCGGCTCATCGAGCTGCGCATGGAACATGCCGACCTGGATGACTTGATCGACCGCAGTCCGGTGGACCACCCGGCCGACGATCTGACGATGCGCAGGCTCAAGAAGCGCCGGCTGCTGTTGCGGGACGAGATCGCACAACTAGAGAGCCAACTCGATCCGCCCGAGCCCGCCTGATGCTGCCCGCCACACGATGACCGATGGCGAGTGAGCTCGCCGCGGCGGTCGCCAGGGTCTTCGCTGCGGACGGCGCCCTGGCGCGCAGCGACGAGCGTTTCATGCCGCGGGCGGTTCAGGACGAGCTGGCCGCGCGCATGGCGCAGGCCATCGCCGAGCGCGAAACACTGGTTGCCGAGGCGGGCACTGGCGTGGGCAAGACCTTCGCCTACCTGGTGCCCCTGCTGCTGTCGGGTCGCCGCGCCCTGGTCAGCACGGCCACCAAGAGCCTGCAGGATCAGCTGTTCCTGCGCGACCTGCCCCGGCTGCGCGATGCCTTGGGTGTTCCGGTGCGCATGGCGCTGCTCAAGGGCCGCGCCAGCTACCTGTGCCGCTGGCGGCTGCAGCAGGCGCAAGAGCAGGGTGCGCTACCCGACCGCTTTGCCGTGCGCGCGCTGAACCGGGTGAGCCAGTGGGCGCAGTCCACGCGCAGCGGTGATCTGGCCGAGATGGAAGGCCTGGACGATCGTTCGCCGGTCATTCCGCTGGTCAGTTCGACACGCGACAACTGCCTGGGTGCCGATTGCCCGGAGTACCGCGCCTGTCACGTCATGCAGGCACGGCGCGAGGCGATGGCCGCCGACCTGGTAGTCGTCAACCATCACCTGTTCTTTGCCGACATGGCGCTGCGCGACAGCGGCGTGGCCGAACTGCTGCCCACGGTGGATGCCGCGGTGTTCGACGAAGCGCACCAGCTCGTCGAGGCTGGCGTGCAGTTTCTCGGCACCACCCTGGCCACCGGCCAGGCCATCGAGTTGGCGAGAGACCTGCTGGCTGCGGGGCTGCAGCATGCGCGCGGCCTGCAGCCCTGGGCCGAGCGGCAGACGGCCATCGATCGCGCGGCGCGCGATCTGCGCATCGCCTGTGCCGGCCCCATCCGCGAACTGCGGGGCACGCTCAAGCAGCGTTGGGACAAGTGCGAAAGCGAATTGCCCGCCGCGCTTCAGACGCTGGCCGAGGCCTGCACCGCGGGCGCGCTGGCAGCGGCTGCGGTGGCGGAAGCGGCGGTGGAATTTGCCAAGCTCGAGCAGCGGGCGCGCGCACTGGCCACACTGGCGCTGCGCTTCGCCCAGGAGGCCGAGCCCGGGCATGTGCGCTGGGTCGACCTGAGCCCGCAGCAGGCGCGGCTGGTCGAGTCCCCGCTGGACATCCGTGACATGCTAACCGAACAGCGGGGTCTCTCTCCCAAGGCCTGGATCTTCACCTCCGCCACCTTGGGGGATGACGAAGCGCTGAGCTGGTTCACGTCCACCACGGGGCTGGAAGACGCGGGCAAGCTGCGGGTGGGCAGCCCTTTCGACTATGCCGCCCACGCCCGGGTCTGGGTGCCCTCGCAGATGCCACTGCCCAACGCGCCGGGGCACCCGGCCGCCGTGGGCGCACTGGCCGGGCGCTGCGCGGCGGCCCTGGGTGGCCGCACCTTCGTGCTGACCACGACCTTGCGCGTGTTGCCCGCCGTGGCGCAGGCCATCACCGCGCAGGCCCCGGGGCTGACCGTGCTGGTCCAGGGCACGGAACCGCGGCGCACGCTGCTGCAGCGCTATGGCGACGGCAGGGGTCAGGTCCTGGTGGGATCCCAGAGTTTCTGGGAAGGCATCGACATGCCGGGCGAAGCGCTGCAGTGCGTGCTGATCGACAAGCTGCCGTTCCCGCCACCCAACGATCCGCTGGTGGAGGCGCGCGTCAAGCAACTGCGCGAGCAGGGGCGCAGTCCGTTCGACGAGTACTTCTTGGCCGAAGCCGCCGTGTCACTCAAGCAGGGCGCAGGGCGCCTGATACGCAGCGAGACCGACCACGGTCTGCTGGTGCTGTGCGACCCCCGGCTGCGCCAGATGCGCTATGGCAAGCGACTGCTGGCCGCGTTGCCGCCCATGGGTCTGCTGGAGGACGAGGACCGGGCCTTGGCTTGGCTCGATGCGTTGGCCTGGGGGCATTGACCGCCAAGCGGCTACCAGAAGCGCCACCAGGGCTTGCTGGCCTGCAGAGTGCCCGTGCCCCCGAGGAAGGTGCTTTGCGGGAAGTTCTGACGCAGCACGCGGATCGCGGCGTCACGCAGCACGGGCAAGTCGAGCTTGTCGTAGCTCTGCGCCAGGATGTGCAACGCCTCTTCGACGGCCGGGGCCTGCTGGAACTCGGCCACCGCCTGCTGGGCCCGGTTGGCCGCGGCCACGTAAGCCCCGCGGCGGAAATAGTAGCGGGCCACGTGCACTTCATAAGCAGCCAGCGAGTTCACGGTGTAGGCCATGCGCTGGCGGGCATCGCCTGCGTAGATGGAATCCGGGAACTGATCCAGCAGCTGCTTGAAGGACTGCCAGGAATCGCGCGACGCGCGCTGGTCGCGTTCGGAGAGGTCCTGACCGGCCAGCGTGCCGAGCAATCCGAGGTTGTCGTTGAAGTTGATCACCCCCTTGAGGAACAGCGCGTAGTCCAGCGCCGGACTCGAGGGATTGAGCTTGATGAAACGGTCCACCGAGCTCAGCGCCTGGGCCTTTTCGCCAGCGCGCCAGTTCAGGTAGGCCATGTCCAGCAGCGCCTGCTGCGCCAGCAGGGTGCCGGCGGCCAGACCTTCCACCCGCTCCAGCGACTTGATGGCTCGTTCGTAGCTGCCCGAGTCCATGTCCTCGCGGGCCTCTTTGTACAATCGTTCCGCCGTGCCGGCAGCGCTCTCGTCCTTGGGTGCGGAACCACAGCCCGCCAACTGCAATGACACCGCCAGCAAGGCCACAAGCGCAGCGCGCCACATCGGAAGAACGGTCATCGCGTCAGGTGTCGGTAGGCTCGGAGAGCGGCGATTATAGGGAGGCCACCCCCGTCGACCGGCCTGATGCGCTGCTGACCACCCAGTACGAACCCGAGCCCGAGGTGGCCCTCGAGACCCGCCAGTGCAGCGTCAGCGCCGCCGGCCACGGCCAGCGCCTGGACAAGATGCTGGTGATGATGGCGCCGGAGTTTTCACGCAGTTACCTCCAAGGCCTGATCGCCCAAGGTCACGTGCAAGTGGACACTGCGCCGGCAGCCAGCGCTTCGCGGCGGCTGCGTGTCGGTCAATGCGTGCAGCTGGAGCTGGTCCCTACGGAAGAGAGTCGTGCCTTCCGGCCGCAGTCCATGGTGCTGCAGGTGCTGTACGAGGACGAACACCTGCTGGTGCTGGACAAGCCCGCCGGCCTGGTGGTTCATCCGGCACCCGGCAACTGGCAGGGCACCCTGCTCAACGGCCTGCTGGCGCGTGATGCGGCCGCGGGTGCTTTGCCACGTGCCGGCATCGTGCACCGGCTGGACAAGGACACTTCGGGCGTGATGATGGTCGGCCGCACGCTGCCTGCGGTGACCGCGCTGGTGCGGGCCATTGCGGCGCGGCAGGTACATCGCTACTACCTGGCCCTGGCCCATGGAGAGGTGCTTCAGGACCAGTTCGACATCGACGCACCGATCGGCCGCGATCCGCAGGTGCGTGTGCGCATGGCGGTGGTGGGTGGGGGCCGGCCATCGCTTACCCATGTCCACTGTGTGGGGCGGAGGGCGGGCTTTAGCGCGCTTCGCTGCAGCTTGCATACCGGCCGCACGCACCAGATCCGGGTCCACCTGGCCCACCTGGGCCACCCCCTGGTGGCCGATCCGCTGTATGGCGGGCGGCCCGCCTTGGGCCTGCAGCGGCAGGCCTTGCACGCCACGCAGTTGCGCCTGATGCACCCGGTCAGCGGCAAGCCCCTGGCATTTGAGAGCCGGCCGCCTGCCGACTTCGCAGGCGCCTGGCTCCAGGTATCCACCCTGTGAGCCGATTGGCCTGCGTCGCTTGTGGGTGCCTGAGGGCGCTACAATGCCGGCGAATCGCAGCGCTGCTGGCACCCTGAGTGCCGCGCCTGTTCGAAGCGCCGCCCCGTCCCGGCTTTGCCGGACCGTGCACCCACCACCGCGCTCCCGGGCCTCGCAGCCCCTCGCGGACCCTGATTCCCGGATCGTTGGCAGCCGCTGAGCCGGCCGCCCCAACTTCAAGCGCAGGCCATGAATACTTCGGAGGCCAAACGAGTCCTCGAGACCGCGCTCATCTGCGCGCCGGCACCGCTGCCGCTGGCGGACCTGGGTGCCTTGTTCGCCGGGGAGGTGGGCAACGACACGCTGCGCCGCATGCTCGATGAGCTGGTGCACGACTGGAAGGACCGGGGTGTCGAACTCGTGGCCCTGGCCAGCGGCTGGCGCTTCCAGAGTCGGCCCGAGATGCGCGAGTTCCTCGACCGTCTGCACCCCGAGAAACCTCCGCGCTACTCGCGTGCGGCACTGGAGACGCTGGCCATCGTGGCCTATCGGCAGCCGGTGACGCGTGGCGACATCGAGGACATCCGCGGTGTTGGCGTCAGCAGCCAGATCGTCAAGCAGTTGGAAGACCGCGGCTGGATCGAAGCCATAGGCTACCGCGAAGCACCGGGCCGGCCAGCCCTTTACGCCACCACGCGCCAGTTCCTGGACGACCTGGGTCTGGCCAGCCTGGACCAACTGCCCGTGATCGATGCCCAGCCCGAAGCGTTGCGCCATCTCCAAACCCTCAACGCCATGTCCGAAGAGCCGAGTCTTCTGGGCGACGACCAGGCCAGCCTGCTGCTGGACGCCGAGCCCGCAGCGGCCGGCGATGTTCCACCCATATCTCCCACCGACACACCCGCATGAACGCTCCTGAAGCCGACTCCAAATTGCCCATGGACGAACAGGCCGAATCCCCTGCGGCAGGTGATGACGCGGTGCCAGCGGCCAAGCCAGCCCGCAAGCGTGCGCCCCGCAAGACGGCGGCCGAGAAACCGGCTGTCGAAGGTGCCGACGCGGATGAACCCAAGCCGGCGCGCACCCGGCGTCGTGTGGTGGCCGATGACCCGCCCGGGCCGGCCACGGAGCCGGCGCCGTCGCAGCCGCTGGCCGCGCCTGCCGTCAGCGAACCCTTCGCGTCACCCGAGCCACCGCCAGCCCAGGATGACGCCGCGGAGCGGCCACACGGGCCGCCGGAAGTGGACGGCGAACAGCCCGGCCCGGCTCGCCGCAACCGCAACCGTCGCCGCGGCCGGCGCGGCGGCGACCGGGTGCGGGAAGGCGGCAGCCCTGGAGATGCGGTCAACGATGCGGCGCCTGATGCTGAGCCAGGCGCCTCTGCACAACCCCAGCCCGGGCGCGAACCTGCGTTGCAGGCCGTCGAAGTATTTGCCGAGGTTCTTTCAGGCGCGTACGACGCAGCCAGATCCGAATCTGACGCACCGGCAGGCCTTGACGCTGCCGAACAACCCGCCAAGCGCGTGCTGGAGGCACAAGCCGACGCACCCAAGCTGCACAAGGTGCTGGCGCAGGCCGGCGTCGGCTCGCGCCGTGACCTGGAGCAGATGGTCATCGAGGGCCGTGTCACGGTCAATGGCGAGCCGGCCCACACCGGTCAGCGTGTTTCTTTCGGCGACCGCATCCAGGTCGACGGCAGGCCCGTGCGCTATCGCATTGCCCCACCACCACCCCGGGTGCTGGCCTATCACAAGCCGGTGGGGGAGGTCGTGACGCACGACGACCCGCAACAACGGCCCACGGTTTTCCGGCGCCTGCCGCGTCTGCCGCAAGGCAAGTGGTTGTCGGTTGGCCGCCTGGACATCAACACCGAAGGCCTGCTGCTGTTCACGAACAGCGGCGATTTGGCCAACCAGTTGATGCACCCGCGCTTTGGCGTGGAACGTGAGTACGCCGTGCGCTCGCTGGGCCTGCTGGAGCCCGAAGCAAGGGCAAAGCTGCTGGATGGGGTCGAAATTGAAGGCCAGCGCTGCGCCTTCAAGAGCATCGAGGACGGTGGCGGTGAAGGCGTCAACCACTGGTATCGGGTGGTCATCACCGAAGGTCGCAATCGTGAGGTGCGCCGACTGTTTGAGGCCGTGGGCCACGCCGTCAGCCGCCTGATCCGCATCCGCTATGGATCGGTGGTGCTGCCACGGGGCCTCAAGCGCGGGGTCTGGGTCGATCTGGAGGGGCCGGATCTGCGTGCCCTGCGCCAGCTGGCCGGTGGGCCACGACACCCTGGCCCTGAAGGCGATGGTGCGGCAGGGGGCAAGCGCGGGCGCAATCGCCGCGGCAAGGCGCGCGGCGACCGCGGCCCCGATAGGGGGTCGGAACGTGCTCCCGATCGCGCTGCAGAGCGTGGACCTCGACCCAATCGCGCCGAGCGCCCGCCCCGTGGTCCCCGGCCCGAGCCGGGTGAAGGAGGCCCGATCCCCAATCCCTTGCAGCAGACCTTCGACAAGCGCCACATCCAGCAGGCGCGTCAACGCCGCGAGATGCCCGAGGACGGGCCCATTCCCAATCCGCTGCAGCAGACCTTCGATAAACGCCACATGCAGCGGGCCCGCACGCCGCTGCGCGAGATCGCCGAGGACGGGCCGATCCCCAACCCCTTGCAGCAGACGTATGACAAGCGCTTTGCGCAGTCGCCACATGGCAGTAAGAAGGGTGGCGGTGATCCTGAACGCATCCCCGATCCCCTGCAAACGGCCGTGGGCTACATCGGCGCGGACGCCTTCCGTCGCAAGAATGGGGGCGGCGGCGGCCGCGGACGGCACACCGGCGGTGGTGGTGGTGGCCGCTCGGGAGGTGGAGGCGGTCAGCGTGGGCCCCGTGGCGGCAGCCGGCAACGTTGAGCCAACCCGCGTCCAAGCGGGTCGGCGCCCGGCGCTACAATCAAAAGCTTTGCCAAGTCATTGATTCAGGAGAACTTTTCATGGCGAATGAACGCACCCTTTCGATCATCAAGCCCGATGCCGTGGCCAAGAACGTCATCGGCCAGATCTACGCCCGCTTCGAGGCTGCCGGCCTGAAGATCGTGGCGGCCAAGATGGCCCACCTCTCGCGCGGCGAGGCCGAAGCCTTTTACGCCGTGCACAAGGCGCGCCCGTTCTTCAACGACCTGGTCAACTTCATGATTTCAGGGCCGGTGATGATCCAGGCGCTGGAGGGCGAAAACGCCATTGCCAAGAACCGTGAGCTGATGGGCGCCACCGATCCCAAGAAAGCAGCCCAAGGCACCATCCGCGCCGATTTCGCCGACAGCATCGACGCCAACGCGGTGCACGGCTCCGATGCGCCGGAGACAGCCGCCGTCGAGGTCGGTTTCTTCTTCCCCGGCATGAACGTCTACTCACGCTGAAGAAGCACCGGACTCAGCAGAGCGCCCAAGATGCTCGCCGATCTTCTGGACTACGACCTCGACGGGCTGACGGCCTTCTGTGCCGATCTGGGTGAGAAGCGTTTCCGGGCGGTTCAACTCTATCGCTGGGTCCATCAGAAGGGAGAGTCCGACTTCGACCGCATGTCCGATCTGGCCTTGTCGCTGCGCGCCAAGCTGGCCGCTTGTGCGCAGGTGCGGCGCCCGGTCGTTCTGAGCGAGCACCAGTCCACTGACGGCACCGTGAAGTGGCTGTTCGACGTCGGCGGTGGCAACGCCATCGAGACCGTCTTCATCCCGGAGGCCGATCGTGGCACCTTGTGCGTGTCCTCGCAGGCCGGGTGTGCCGTGGGTTGCCGCTTCTGCTCCACCGGCCATCAGGGTTTCAGCCGCAACCTGAGCAGCGGTGAGATCGTTGCCCAGCTGTGGCATGCCGAGCACCAGCTGCGTCGGCGACTGGGCCTGGCGCCTGGGCAACGGGCCATCGACAACGTGGTGATGATGGGCATGGGCGAGCCGCTGCAGAACTACGCCGCTTTGATCCCGGCATTGCGGACGATGCTGGACGACCACGCGTATGGGCTTTCGCGCCGGCGTGTCACGGTGTCCACTTCGGGCATGGTCAACATGATCGATCGTCTGCGCCAGGACTGCCCGGTTGCCCTGGCCGTCTCGCTGCACGCGCCAGACGACGAATTGCGTGACCGGCTCGTGCCGCTGAACCGCAAGGATGGCATCGAAGCCCTGCTCGACGCCTGCGTTCGCTACCTGGAGGCAGCGCCACGCGACTTCATCACCTTTGAATACTGCATGCTCGACGGCGTCAACGATTCGCCCTCGCACGCCCAGGCACTGGTGCAGCGTCTGCGTGGCCGCGTGCCCTGCAAGTTCAACCTCATCCCGTTCAATCCCTTTGCGGGTTCCGGTCTGAAGCGCTCGCCGCGCGAGCGCGTGCTGGCCTTTGCGCAGGTGCTGCAGGACGCAGGCATCGTCACCACCATCCGCAGGACGCGTGGCGAGGACATCGACGCGGCCTGCGGCCAGCTGGCCGGCGAGGTGCAGGACCGGACATCCGTGCTGCACCGGATCGCCCGTCGGCCGCCGGTGTTCGTGTCGCCCCCCGACGCGGCCCGCGTTCCGGGAGGTGCTTCTTGATGAAGACCCCCGTGCGCGGCTTGGCAATGCTCTGCTTGGCGGTGATGACGCTTGGTGGCTGCACCACGACGACCACCACCACCACCAGTGGCCTGCCGGAAGTGCGGGACGCCCGCGCTGCGGCTGAATCAGGTGACCCGGATCGTCGCGCCAGCGTGCGGCTGGAACTGGCCGGCCTGTACTTCCAGCGCGGGCAGGGGGAAACGGCCCTGGAGGAGGTCAACCGGGCCCTTGCGGCCAGGCCGGACCTGGTGGTGGCGCACAACCTGCGCGGCCTGATCCTGGCCAGCCTGGAACAGGCGCCCGCCGCCGAGCAGGCGTTCCAGCGTGCGCTGCGGCTGGCGCCCGGCGACGGCGCCACGATGCACAACTACGGCTGGTTCCTGTGCCAGCAACGGCGCTTTGCCGAGGGGGATGCCCAGTTCAACAGCGCATTGGCCCAGCCGCAGTACCGCGACGCAGCGCGCACGTTCCTGGCCCAGGGGGTATGCCAGGCACGCACCGACCAATGGGGCAACGCGGAACGCTCGTTGTCGCGTTCGTTCGAGCTGGATCCTGCCAACCCGGTGACCGCGTTCAACCTGGCCGAGGTGCTGTTGCGTCGCGGCGAACTCGAGCGGGCACGGTTTTACGTCGGACGCATCCATGCCGTGCCCGCCCAGGTGACTGCCCAGAGCCTTTGGTTGGCTGCGCGCATCGAACGCCGACTGGGGCATATCGCAGCGCTGCAGGACCTGGGCAACCAGATGCGCGAACGCTTCCCCCATTCACCCGAGACCTTGCGCTTCGAAAGTGGCCGATTCGATGACTGACACGCAGCCCGTCGCTGCCAGCGCGGGCGCCTTGCTGCGCGCCGCGCGCGAGAAGCAGGGCCTGCACATCGCCGCGCTGGCCGCTGCGATCAAGGTCGCGCCGCGCAAGCTGGATGCGCTGGAGAGCGATCGTTGGCAGGACCTTCCGGACGCCACCTTCACGCGGGCCCTAGCCCAGACGGTGTGCCGGACCTTGAAGATCGATGCCAGGCCCATCCTGGCGCTGCTGCCGGCGGCCCCGGTAGCGGCGCTGGCGCCTTTGGGCAACACGATGAATGAACCTTTCCGCGATCGTTCGGCGCGCGACACGTCGGGTTTCGGCACTGCCGCCATCCGGCCGATGGTCTGGGCGGCCGCCGTGCTGATGGGCGCGGCCCTCCTGGTCTACTTTGTGCCGCCGGATCTTTGGGCGGTCAGGCCGGCTGCGCCGGCAGCAAGCGCGGTTTCCACAATCGTCTTGCCGCCGCCAGTCCCGGCTTCCGAATCGGCACCGACGCCGACCCAGTCCGCAGCGGCTGCCTCGGTTGCGGCGGCCAGTGCCCCGGCCGATCCGGCGTCTGCTGCCGCCGGGCCTGTCGCTGCTGCGGCGGCTTCGGGCGCGGCAGTTGCGCCGGCTCAAGCTTCGACCGGTGGTGAGACGGTCTTCTCGGCACCTGCGGGGGCATCGGCTTCGGTACCGGCTGCCGCCGGCCTCGTCCAGCTCAGCAGCACCGAAGCCTCGTGGGTGGAGGTACGTGATGCACGGGGCAACGTGCTGCTGTCGCGCACCGTACAGCCGGGCGAGAGTGTCGGCCTGAACGGCAGCCTGCCGATCCGCATGACGATCGGCAACGCCGTCGGCACCCAGGTGCAGTTCCGCGGCCAACCGGTCGATCTGGCATCACGCACGCGCGACAACGTTGCACGCGTGGAATTGCAGTGAGCTGCGGATGCCTGATGCCGGAATGGAGGCCGCAGCCATGAGCCTGGATCCCTGCAGTGTTGCCGTCGAAGCCGCCGCACCGACCGTGCGCCGCAGTCGCCAGGCGCGTGTCGGCTGGGGCGCACGGGTGGTCACCGTAGGCGGGGGTGCCCCGGTGCGGGTGCAGTCGATGACCAATACCGACACCGTGGACGTCATCGGCACTGCCATCCAGTGCAAGGAGCTGGCCCAGGCCGGCAGCGAACTGGTTCGCATCACCGTCAACACTCCCGAAGCGGCCGCGGCCGTGCCGCACATCCGCGAGCAGCTCGACCGGATGGGCATTGCCGTGCCGCTGGTCGGCGACTTCCACTACAACGGTCACCGCCTGCTGACCGAATTTCCGGCGATGGCGCAAGCGCTGAGCAAGTACCGCATCAACCCGGGCAACGTAGGTAAAGGCGACAAGAAGGACCGTCAGTTCGCCCAGATGATCGAGGTCGCGGCACGGCTGGACAAGGTGGTGCGCATCGGTGTCAACTGGGGCAGCCTGGACCAGGAGCTGCTGGCCAGCCTGATGGACGAGAACGCCCGCGGCGCGGCCCCGCGGGAAGCCAGGCAGGTGATGTACCAGGCTCTGATCCAGTCGGCCCTGGGCTCAGCCGGACAAGCGGCTGAACTGGGTCTCAACCCGGACAACATCATCATCAGCTGCAAGCTCAGTGGCGTGCAGGACTTGATCGCGGTGTACCGGGCCCTGGCGCGCCGTTGCGACTATGCCTTGCATCTGGGCCTGACCGAAGCCGGCATGGGGACCAAAGGCACGGTGGCCAGTGCGGCCGCGCTGGCCGTGCTGTTGCAGGAAGGCATTGGCGACACCATCCGCGTCAGTCTCACGCCTCAGCCCGGCGAGGCGCGTACCCAGGAAGTCGTGGTGGCCATGGAGATCCTGCAGAGCCTGGGCTTGCGGGCTTTCAACCCCAGCGTGACTGCCTGCCCCGGCTGTGGTCGCACCACCAGTACTACGTTCCAGGAGCTGGCCAAGCAGATCGACGACTTCCTGCGCGCCCAGATGCCAGTCTGGAAGGCCCGCTATCCGGGTGTCGAGAAGCTAAAAGTGGCGGTCATGGGCTGCATCGTCAACGGCCCCGGCGAGAGCAAGCACGCAGACATCGGCATCAGCCTGCCCGGCACCGGCGAGGCGCCGGCTGCGCCGGTCTTCGTGGACGGCAAGAAGGTCCTGACCTTGCGCGGTGACGGCATCGCGCGGGAGTTCCACCGGCTTGTCGAAGACTACATCGAGCGCCGTTTCGGCAGCGCCACGTCGGCGCATTGAAGTCCGCGCCCGCGAGCCTGACCTCGCCACCGGCCCCAGGGCCGGCGGCGCCCGATCCACGAAGAACGCACTCGACTCCTGCCATGTCCGACCCCAAACAGGCCCCCGCCCAGACCCCGCTCGTTGCTGTCAAGGGCATGAACGACATCCTGCCGCCCGATTCGGCGCGCTGGGAGTGGTTCGAAGACACCGTGCGCGCCCTGATGCGCCGCTATGGCTACCTCAATATCCGCGTGCCCATCGTCGAACCCACGCCGCTGTTCGTGCGCGGCCTGGGCGAGGTGACCGACATCGTCGAGAAGGAGATGTACTCCTTCATTGACAGCATGAACGGTGACGCGCTGACGCTGCGCCCAGAGGGCACAGCCGGCGTCGTGCGTGCTGCCGTCGAACACTCGCTGCTGTACGACGGGGGCAAGCGACTCTTCTACATCGGGCCGATGTTCCGCCACGAACGACCGCAGCGCGGGCGCTACCGGCAGTTTCACCAGGTGGGCGTCGAGGCCCTCGGCTTCGCGGGGCCCGACGTCGACGCCGAGGTGATCCTGATGTGCCGCAGCCTGTGGCGTGATCTTGGCTTGCAGGATATCCGCCTGGACATCAACAGCCTGGGCCAGGCCGACGAGCGCCGCGCCCATCGGGCCGCGCTGATCGCCCACTTCGAGGCCCACCGTGAGCTGCTGGACGCCGAGGCCCGACGCCGCCTGCACAGCAATCCCTTGCGCATCCTCGACACGAAGAATCCGGCCATGCAGCCCCTGATCGAAGCGGCGCCGGTGCTGCTGTCCTTTCTTGGAGAGGCGTCGCTCAAGCACTTCGACGTCCTGCGCGCTACGCTGGATGCGGCCGGCCAGCCCTACCGCATCAACCCGCGACTGGTGCGGGGCATGGACTACTACAACCTCACCGTCTTCGAGTGGGTCACCGATCGCCTGGGGGCGCAAGGAACGGTCTGCGGTGGTGGGCGCTACGACGGCCTGGTCGAGCTGATCGGTGGCAAGCCCGCGCCGGGCATCGGCTGGGGCATGGGCATCGAGCGTGTGCTGGACCTGCTGCTGCAGTCGGGGCTCCAGCCGCCCACGGCTGCGCCGATGGTCTACGCCGTGCTGCCCACGGCCGAGGCACTGCCCGCGGCGATCGCACTCATCGAAGGCCTGCGCGCTGCCGGCGTGTCCGTGCTCATGCACGCTGCGGGCAAGGACGGCTGGGGCAGCATGAAGGCCCAGTTCAAGAAGGCCGATGCTTCGGGCGCCCGCCATGCCCTGATCTTTGGTGCCGAAGAACTGGCTCGTGGTGAGGTTGCGGTCAAAGCCCTGCGCGAGGCCGCAGCGGCCCAGCGCAACCACCCGCTGGCCGACGCCGATGCCCTGGCGCGGCACCTGCTCAACGCATAATCGCGGACTTGCCCGCCACCTTGACATGTCCACACAACTTGACCTGCAAGAGCAGGAACAACTCGACGCCCTGAAGGCCTTCTGGAAGACCTATGGCAACCTCAT
>WBZP01003385.1_pt1 | contig 17320 bp, 20 predicted proteins | sample 5204301 | NCBI WGS metagenome assembly WBZP01 (sample SAMN12412401, study PRJNA552823) | activated sludge metagenome | isolation source: activated sludge from nitrification reactor of wastewater treatment plant... | place: USA: Pennsylvania | collected 2017 | reverse complement strand
AAGTTGCTCCGCTGCTTCGACGACGGCGCCCGGCCGATCTCGAACAACGCCTGTGAGAATGCGATCCGGCCCTTTGTCCCGACTTTGACAGCAGCTAGATACACGATGGCGAAATTCGTCGACGCAACAAGGGGTTGCGGCGGGACGCCGAAACGGCCGTGTATCTAGGCGCTCAAGCCAGATCGAGGATCGGCGGCGGCTTGGGAATCTGCAGTGCTTTCAAGCGCTTGGTGGTTTCCGGCGAGGGCTCGGTGACCTGCCAGACGGTGCCGTTGGCGCTCGACAATTGCGCCAACTTCATCGGCTTGAGGTCGTCCCGGATGTTGCGCCAAGTGTCGCCGCAGGCCTGTTCGGCGACGCGCTCGAGCAACAGCGCGAGGATGGTCAGCGAGACGTGGGCGTGGATGCGATGCGGGGCCCAATGGTAGACCGGCCGCAGCCGCAGCCCGCTCTTCAACGTCCGCCACGCCTGCTCGACCCGTTGCAGCTGCTTGTAGCCCAGCGCGAGATCGGCCGCGGTCAAGGTGTCGTCGTTGCTGTGGACGACGAACTTGCCGTCGAGCTTGGCCACCGCGGCGATGCGCGCCGCGTCGATCCGCGGTTGGCCGGTCTTGGTGAAGCGCAGGTAGTGGCCGTAGCGGCCGGAGGCGCGCAGTTCACAGACCCGCTTGCCGTGGGTGTGGCCGCTCTGGGTGGTGAGCGATTCAATCTCGGCGCCGAGCTCGGCTAGGACCTGCGCGCGGTGTCGGCGCTGCCGCTCGGCTTCCTGCGGGTTGTGGCAGACGACGTAGCGCCGGCGGCGCTCACCGTCGCCGACGGTGACTTCCTTGACCGCGAGGTTCTCCGCCACTTGCTGGTAACGACCCGGCCGGGTCAGCACCTCGACCGCGACTTCACCACCGCGATGAACGGGCATGGCGACGATGTACTTGCCACCCGCCCTGGCGAGCGTCTCCAGGTTCGCCTTCGACACCATGCCGGCGTCACCGACGAACACGCAGCGGCTCAACTGCCAGCCCTTCAAGTCCTCCTTGACCTTGGCCACGGTGGTCACGTCGACGGTATTGCCGGGGAAGATCCAGTGCCGCACCGGGAAGCCGTCGCGGGTGACCGCCAGCCCGATCACGATCTGCGGCACGTCGCTGCGGCCGTTCTTGGCGTGCCCGCGCTGGCGCAGCGCCCGGTAGGTCTGGGGCCCGGCCGCGACGCTGCCATGCACTTCGTCGCCCTCCCCACCGACATCCGCCTCGTCGATCTCGAAGTGCAGCGAGGTGGTGTCGTAGAACACCAGCTCGACATCGAGGTTGAGCAGATCGGCCAGCCGGTAGTACAGCGCCTGCTCGATCGCCTCGCGTTGCGCCTCCAGCACGTCCATCGCCCGGTACAGGTGCTGCAGCGACAGCGCCTGCGTCCCCTCGATCCGGACATCCTCCTGCAACCACTGGGTGTAGCAGTACAGCTTCGAGGCCGGCGCCAAGGCCCGGTTGGCGACCATCGCGAACAGTGCCCGCTCCACGTCGAAGTCGAACTTGCGCCCGGCCAGCACGGAAGCGAGAACCTCCGGCAGACCGAGTCGCCGCCACAGTTGCTCCAGCACGTACAGCTCGCCGTAGCTCCACGCGTTGACGACCTGCCAGTCCGGGTTGGCGGCGACGATCTCCTCCGGTGCGCAGCGGCGCAGGATGCTGCGCGCCAGGCGGCGCAACCGCTCGGTGCTGGCCGGATCGTCGCCGCGGCCGCAGTTGTAGACGATCTGGACGCGCGCTCGGCGCTGCTCCGGGTCCCACACGTTCTCGGCCAGCTGGAGGTGGGTCAGGACCGAGCCGTCGGCGCGCTTCTGCCGGGATTCGCGCAGGTACATGTACGCAATAGTACCGCCTCACCAAGGGCTAAACAAGCCCCAACAGCCCAATCCATGTATCTAGGCGTTTGCGCGTAAATCAGCCGCCACCGACACGTAACCCATTGAATTCCCTCACCCCAGACGACCCTCCACCCTCGTCATGTGCCCCGCAACTGTCAAACTCGGGTTTGTCGTCGGGCGCCGCAACTGGCTGTTCAGCGACACTGTCGGCGGCGCCACCGCCAGCGCCAATCATTACTCATTGCTGGAGACCTGCGAAACCAACGGCGTCGACACCTACCGGTATCTGGTCGCGCTGTTCAACGCGCTGCCCCACGCCCGCACCGTCGACGACTACGACGCGCTGCTGCCCTGGCGCCTCATTCCCGCCGCTGACTGATCCGCCGGCTCGCGGCACAACGCGCCGGGCTCGGCAAGAGCGTCCTTCAAGGATCGCTTACCCTTGAACGCCGCTCCCGGCGTCAGAGCAATCCGCTCCTTTCCAGGACAATTACCGACAGCTTGTACGACACGTAGATCGTCGCAACCCAGCCGATGAGCAGAACCGCCGCCATGTTGAGTCTCCCCTCGCTTGTGCTACTTGGTTCCGGCGCGCGACGGCGTCCAGCGGACGCCGTCGCGGCCACGCATTAGTAAGCGTCGCTGTCCGCCGACACTTCGGCAGAGGTGAGCTTGCGCCCGTCCATCTGCCGCCAGACATACGCGATGTAGGCGAGTACGAACGGTATCGCGAGCGCAACGTAGCTCATCGCCGTCAGGGTGAAGTGGCTGGACGACGCGTTGTAGATCGTCAGGCTCGACTGCAGGTCGGCCTTCGAGGGGTAGAAGGGCGTGTTGTTGAATCCCGCAGTGAAGAAGACCGCGAGGCCGACCAGAACCGTGCCCAACCCTCCGAACCAGATGCCGGCCGTGCTGTTCCTGAGGCTCGTCAGGACCACGCCCCAGATCACCAGCAGCAATCCCGCCAGCAGCAGCACAAGGACGACCGGCATTGCCAGCAGGTTGCCGAGGTACTTGTGGGGAACCATGGCCACCGTACCCGACGCGTCGGTGGCGAAGCCGTCCATCGTCAGCAGCCCGACCAGCACGACCAGCAGGAACGGCAGTGCCAGGATCAGGTTCGTGAGGCTCGCCTTGCGCAGCCGGCGCTCGAAATCCGGGAGACCGCCGAAGTCGATGTTGTTGACGAGGTACATCGCCCCGAGCACCCGTGCGTTGAACACGAGGAACAGGCCGAGCGACACGTTGAACAGCGAGAACGCCGCCTCGACGCCGCGCAACCGGTTCGTCCACGTCACCTGGTTGAAATCATTGAGCGTGAAGTTCGATCCGGTGAAGAAGGTCCCCACCGCCGCGCCGATAAGCAGGATGCCAACCGAGCCGTTGACGAACAGGAACGCGTCGTACATCCGTGTTCCCAGCAGGTTGTTCGGTTTCGAACGGAATTCGTAGCTGACCGCCTGGATCACGAACGTGAACAGGATGAGGATCCAGACCCAGTAGGCCCCGCCAAAGCTGGTCGAATAGAACTTCGGAAACGCCGCGAACAGCGCCCCGCCGAACAGCACGAGCGTGGTGAACGTAAGCTCCCATTTGCGGCCGAGGGAGTTGACGACGAGGCTCCTCTCGGCGTCGCTGCGCGCAACCTGCCAGAGGAGCGTCTGGCCCCCTTGCACAAAGTTGAGGAACAGGAACAGCGACCCGACGATGGACGCCAATATCCACCAGATCTGTTGCAACACGGTATGGCTGAGACTGCCGATCATGGTCATGCCTCCTTCGGCCCGATTCCGATCTGCCGGGTCATGATCCGGATTTCCGCCAGCAGAAGCAGTGTGAAGACGACGAGGAACAGGAAGAACGTGGTCTGCACGTCGCCGGCGCCGATCTTGGTGGCTGCGGCGTTGACGGGAAGCATGTCCTGGATGGCCCACGGCTGCCGCCCGACCTCGGCCACGATCCAGCCAGCCTGCGAACCGATCATGGCCACGAAGAACGACGCCACGCCGACAACCAGCAGCCAGGGCTTGGCTCTCAGCGTACCCCTTGAGCCGAAGTACAGGAACGCCGCAAACACCAGACCGAACAGCCCGAACACGAAGACCATGAAGTGGAACGAATAGAAGCTGAGCCCGATCGGTGGCACAAGGTCGTCCGGCGTTTGCAGATACCCGTATCCCAGGTAGGCTTCGTTCTTGCGAAATTCAACGAGGCTTGCCTTCGCAGCCTCGGCGTCCCCGGCCTTCCGCGCCTTCTTGTAGGCAGCGAGATCGCGGATCGCGGCCTTGCCGCGGCTGATCTTCTCGGCGGCAGGTGCGATCCCGTGTTCGGAGCTTCCCAGCACGAGTTCGTCGATTCCCGGCACCCAGGTGTCGAGGCTGTGGGTTGCCAGCAGGCCCAGCAGTCCGGGAACCTGGATCGCCCAACGCATCGGCGCCTGGCCGTCACCGGGCTTCTTGTCGCTGTTCACGATGCCGATGATGGTCAGCGGCGCGCCCTTCTGCCCCTGGTACAGACCTTCGAAAGCCGCGAGCTTCATGGGCTGCGATCGCGCAACCTCGACGGCCGAGCGGTCGCCGGTGAACGCGACAAATGCGGTAGCAACGAGGCCGAACACCGATGCCACGACGATCGACTTGCGCGCCATCGCCTCATGCCGGCCCCGCAGCAGGTACCACGACGAGACCGCGATGACGAACAAGGCCCCCACCATGAAGCTCGAGCTCGTCGTGTGCGTGAACTTGGCCATCGCCACCGGTGAGAGCAGGACATCCCAGAAGTTCTGCATCTCGAAGCGCACTGTTTCTGGATTGAACGCCATTCCCGTCGGGTGCTGCATCCAGGCGTTGGCGACCAGGATCCACAGCGCCGAGAGATTCGAGCCGATCGCCACCATCCAGGTCGAGAACAGATGGAAGCCCCTCGAGACGCGGTCCCAGCCGAAGAACATTACCGCGAAGAACGTGGCCTCCAGGAAGAAGGCGACGATGCCTTCGATCGCGAGCGGCGCGCCGAAGATGTCGCCGACCATCCAGGAGTAGTTGCTCCAGTTGGTACCGAATTCGAACTCCATGATGATGCCGGTGGCCACGCCGATCGCGAAGTTGATGCCGAAGAGCGTCATCCAGAAACGCGTTATGCGCTTCCATTCCGCGTTGCCCGTGCGCACGTAGATCGTCTCGAAGAACGCGCACAGGAACGACAACCCCAGCGTCAGCGGCACGAACAGCCAGTGGTACATCGCCGTCAGTGCGAACTGGTACCGCGCCCAATCCACCATCCTTAGATCGACTAGATCCATCTGCACACTCCCAGGTCACTCGGTCCGAGCCGCATCGTGCATTTGCCGCAACACGTAGTCGGCACGCTGCTCGTCATCGGCGAAATTGGTCTTGAGAAAGTCGGGAAAGAAAATGACCTTAAGCACGGCCATGATGAACACGGCCTTGATGATGATGATCTTCCACAGCGTCTTGCCTACGGTCATGGCGCGGAAGCCATCGCGATAAAAATCTATGATCCGCCTCATAAGTCCTTCCATAGCCCCGTGCGCGCGCTGCGAACCAACTCCCGATCGGTGGCTTGGTAGCGTTCCGAGATGCGCTGGGCGCGCGTTCGCCGAGCGTAGAACATCGCGATGACGCCAAGCTTGCGTTGCGTCAATTGACAGCGCAGCCCTCTGTTCGCACCGTCCGGACATGCGGCAGCACCTAAGCCAGTTGCCCCGCCGTCGGCGACGACACGGCTTGGCAAACTCGCGCCCTGCCGAACATCAGTGCTTGTGCTTGGAGTCGCCATTCGACGCCATGTCCTCCACCCAGACCGACACCTCGATCTTTCCTGCCTTCTCGAACGTCGGCGCAAGCGGGAACCGATTCCCGTTCTCGCGCGGCTGCTCCAACTCCGTCAGCATGACGTGGTACCCGCCTGGTTTGAGGTCGACTTTGGAACCGGCCCCGATGTCGATGCCCGGGATCGCGCGCATCTTCATTACGCTGCCATCCATCGCCGTCTCGTGCACCTCGACGACCCCGCCACCGGCGAAGAAGCCGCGATCAAGCGGTCAGGCGTGGCACCCTTGTTTTCGACGGCGAGATAGGCGCCCGCCGCTCGCGCCCCTGGCGGCGTTGCACGTGCAAACGGGCGATCGATATAGAGCGACTTGCGTTCGCATTCACGCGCATCGGCGACGACCTCCAGGACGGACGACGACAGGTCAAGTGCAATCGAGCGAAACATGCTGCGTCCTCGCAACAGAACGGAGATTCGGCCCGGCACGAACCTCAGTCCCGAAACCGCCACACGCCATCCGGACCTTGATAGGCAACCGGCGGCGTCTGATCCGGGGCACGGAACTCCTCCGGTATCTCCAATCGGGGAGACTGCGGTGGCGGCGGCGTTTCGGTCGGATCGACGGACCGCGCGACGGGAACCAGTTTCATCTCGACTGACTCGTTGGGCGGGAAGACACCCGAAGCGAAGCCCCCGCCCAGCGCCAACGAGATGACCAACGTGCTGAACAAGGAGATGCTCCCGAAGATGATGAGCATACGAACGCCCAACGGCATGATCGCCCCCACGAAGCGTCGCGTACCGAGCTCCGTGCGCTCGTCACGCAAATAGGCGGCGGCGTGACCGCGGCCGCGCAAGATCAATCGAGGTGTCGACTGGCGCCGACGAACTAGCGGGAGGCGGGGGGCGGTCGCGCGCGTGCGGGGTCCCACGCGGTTTGAAAGCGACGCACGAGGGGGATGGTGGCGGCGAGCTGGACCGTGGCCAGATCAGGTGGAAGATCGATGGCCTGTGACGCGGCGGGAAGCGCTGCGCCTCCGCAGAGCGCACACTGGTGCTGGACGTGGGTCGAGGAATCACCTGGCGCCGATCCGCTGTCGCCGGGTACTGTCCCGTTTGCCGTGCAAAGCGAGGGCACGAACACCGACGCTCCCGTCGCGTATGAAGGGAACCAGTGCAACGCGACTGCCAGGACAAGAAGCCAGACAGCTCGCCGGGGGGCTCGGGATTTCACGGCGTGCAGTATAGCCGCTCCAACCAGAGTTGCGAACGCGCATCCCAAGCACCTCCAGACTCCGCTGGTAACGCGGACGGAGTACGTCGGCGCGATCATAGGCACTGCCTCCCTCAGCCTGAAATGCGCCAAGGGAATAGATTCTGCGCTCGCGCTGTTGGCTGCAGGCGGTCCAACTTGAACCAAACGAGGAGCATTACGATGGCTTATGTCGTACGCGGCTTGGCCGCCTTCATCACCATCTTGGCGCTTGCCGCCTGCCAGTCGATGTCAGGCGTGCCAGCCAGAGTGGCCGGCGGCGTCCTTACAACCCCCGCCGGCATGACGCTCTATACGTTCGATCGGGACGCCGCCAGCAGCGGCAAGAGTGCCTGCAACGGCCCGTGCGCGACGAACTGGCCCCCGTTCGCAGCCCCTGCCGATGCGCAAGCCTCGGGCGACTGGTCGATTGTCACGCGCGACGACGGCTCGAAGCAGTGGGCTTACAAAGGCAAGCCGCTGTACGCGTGGTCGAAGGACCAGAAGCCCGGCGACAAGACCGGCGATGGATTCCTCAACAATGCGTGGCACGTTGCAAGAGAGTAGACGCCGCACCGGCGTCACCCAGACGCCTGCCCCACTTGACTCGACCCTGGCTGTTGCGTTTTCCTGTTGCGCCGGTATCCTGCGCGGCCGTGCCCGTCTCCCCTGGCCGCTAACGTCACGTCGCCTGGTTCGGCCTTCCGGCCGTGCTGGGCAACCTGCTCGTAGCGCCCATCGCGCACGCGGTTATGCTTCGCGCCGACACCGCGCCTTGGGTCGGCGACCTCTGCACGGCGGTCAAGGCTGCCGATACCACCGATCCGGCGGGCGGGTCGGCCGGCTTCCCCACGAACGACCACACCGAACACGAACCCTGCCCGTTCTGCGGCAGTGCCGTGCCATCGCTGCCGCCGCTTGCGAGCTATACAAGCGCACCGCCACGCGCGGCGACCGTCGTCTATTTCGCCGGCGATGGCCACTTCGCCCCGGTAACGCGGCGTCACTTCAGCGCAGTGCGACCTCAGGCTCCCCCAGCACTTCGCTAGCTCCCCGCCCGCCCCGCGCCGCTGAACGGCGCGCCGGGCCGGAATTCGCGTACCGGCGGCGTACGCGCGTCCCGTTTGCGGGCCGCGGCCGGCATCACAACAGCCTTCGAACGTTGGTTGTGGTCAGCGTTGATCACATCCCGAAGCCCTGCCGCACCCGCTACCGGGTAGAACGGCTCGATCACCTTGAGCAGTGCCTTCCACGGCACCACCCGTTCCATCTCGTCGAGGAAGGCCTCGCGTAGGCTCTTCTTCCGCTTGCCCGCGTACTCCGCGGCCGCAATACTGATCTGCTTCATCGATTCGAACCCTCCGCCCGATTCAACACTTCACCGCAGAATCGGTGGACTTGTTCAGACCTTGTTCAGACTTTCCTTGGGCGTGGTGTTGTGTGACCACTCGACGCCGATACGCATCGACTGCACCCGACGGAGTGCTGCCTGCATGGGCCGCCGAAGACGCTGTCCGATCCTGGCGTCATCGACAACAGCGCCAACGAGGACTGGAAGTCGGGACGAATTCGGAGCGCATGGAATTCGGGGCAGCATGAGTACAAGACGGAAACGAGACTGGCATCGGAGCGGAAACTGGCTGAGCTATTGGCAACCCCGCAACGCGAAGCCGGGCGCCAAGTCCGTTCTCCCCCGTCGGCGGGATCGCAACTTTCTGCGTTCAATCGCGCGTCAGTAGGAGCTTTTTGACCATCCTGCTTACTATTGAGTACAATGGGATACGAGCATTCTGCGATGGAGCTTGAGAATGGCGCCTCGAACGCCGTTGGCCTTGGCCATGCTTGCTGCAGTGAGCGCGTCCCCGACCATGGGACAAGTTTCGGCCGCGAATTTCGGCACTGTGGAAGTCATTGGGCGTCCCGTGATCGAAGGCAACCGCATCGACGCCTTCGGCAGCGAGACCACGGTGGTGACCGACCGCCAGGTCGAAGACCTCAACGCTCCCGACCTCGCTTCCGCGCTACGCCGCACTCCAGGCGTGACAATCTCGCGCTTCAACCCGGTGGGGGCCTTCGGCGGCGCGGAGGGGGGCGCGATCTTCATTCGGGGGCTCGGCGCTTCGCGGCCCGGCAGCGAAATCAAGACCTATGTCGACGGCGTGCCTTTCTACATGGGGGTCTGGAATCACCCCTTGCTCGACCTGCTGCCCATCAATGGCATGGCTTCGATCACCGTGGAAAAGGGCCCGCAGCCGCAGAACGTCGGCAACAATCTCTCCTCGGTCAACCTGACGACCAAGCCGTTTTCCGGCGCGAACCCCTCTGCCGCCCTCAAGGTGCAAGGGGGCAGCTTCAGCACGTTCGTGGAACAGGCCGACGGCAGTGCGCGATTGGGCTCAGTCGATCTGCTCGTCGCCCAGGGCTACCAGTCCTCCAACGGCGACCGCCCGGACGCCGATGGGCGGATTGGCAACGTGCTGCTGAAGGCCGGGACAAAGTTCAACCGGGAGTGGTCCGGCGAGCTCTCCTGGCTGGGTGTCGACAACCGGGTCACCGATCCGGGACCTGAGGGTCAGCCAGAATTGAAGAATGGCGTCTACAAGACCAAGGGCAGCCTGGTCTGGGCGACCCTGCGCAACGACTTCGGAACGGCCAAGGGCGACGCCAAGCTGTACTGGAGTGACGGCAGCGGCAACTGGTACCGGCAGTCGGGTACGACCGGAGACACGTTGACCAGCTTCACGTCCTGGGGTGCGCGGATCCGCGAAGGGTTTGCGGCCTGGACCGGCGGCGAAGTCGTCGCCGGCATCGACTACGACAACGTCTCGGGCAATGTCGATTTCCTCCCGACCAATCGCCCGGCGTCGAGCTTCGACGGCCCCCGGCTATCGATCCTGTCGCCCTATGTGGCGGTGAACCAGCGGATTCCCGTCGGCGAGTGGGAGATCGTGCCGTCCGCTGGATTGCGCTACTACGACAGCAGCGACTTCAGCGCGGAGCTGGCGCCCAACGCGGGGATAGTCGCGCGCAAGGATGCGCTGACGCTCTACGCCAACTATGCCCGTGGCGTGAACTACCCGGGGCTCGATGTCGTCGTCTTTTCGCAAAGCGTGATCCCGGGACTGGGACAATCCTGGCGCAATCTTTCCGCCGAAACGCTCGACCACTATCAGGTTGGCGTCGGTTACGATGCCGGCAATCTGTCGGCCAGCCTGGCGTTGTTCTACGACAAACTCAGCAATCGCTACGTCTTCGTGCCGCCGCCGCCTCCACCGCCGGTCTACGCCAATATTGGCGGATCGACGATCAAAGGGCTCGAGGCGACGGTCCAGTACGAACCGAATCCCGATCTGTCGGTGTTCGGCGGAGTGACCCTCCTAGATCCCAGTCCGGCGACGCTGCCCTACGCTCCGAAACAGTCGTACGTGGCCGGGCTTAGCGCGCGCCTGGGCGCCTTCCGCTTCAGCGTCGATGCGGAGTACGTGGGCTCGATGTCCGTATTTTCGCAAGCTCGCGCCAACGGCGCAGTCAACCCACAGTCGGTGGACGCGCACTTCCTGCTCAACGCGCGGGTGTTCCATCCCCTTCCGTCATCCCTCGGAAGGAACAGCGAGGTCTTTCTCGCGCTCGACAACATCACCAACGAGGACTACACCTATCGCCCGGGCTATCCAATGCCGGGATTCGCGGCGATGGCGGGTGTCACGCTGCGCTACTGAGCGGCCGTCAGTCAGCGCGGCGCGCGAGTGCCAAGTACCGTTCGGGCGCGTCGTCGATCGACACCACGCGCCAGCCGGTGCGTTCGAGGAGCTGCCGCAGGCGTCCCGGGGCGATGACATCGTCGTCGGATGGGGCGCGGCGATGGATCGCGGCCAGCGCTACGCGACCGATCGCGTGGAACACGGAAAGCTGCGCGCCGGGACAAGCGACGCGCGCCCACTCACGCAGTGCCTGCTCGGGGTCCGCAAGATGCGGCACGATCCCGCCGGCATGCAAAGCATCGACTTTGCCGTTGGCGATCGGCAGGACGTGAACGTCGGCCACGACCAGTTCGGCGGCATTCCCGCGGCCGACTCGGCGCGCTTCCGCGATCATCTCCGGGGTCACATCGAGCGCAATCACGCGGCCATGCGTGCCCACCGCAGCGCGCAGGTACGGTGCCGCAGGCGCCGTGCCGCATCCCAGTTCGAGAACCGTCATGCCAGCGCGCAGCCTTGCCTCTTCTACGGCACGCGCGATCTGCGTCGCGTCCTTCGCGACGTAGCTCTCCCAATCTGCCGCCCGGGGGCCAAAGAAGGTGCGAATGCGGGACAGGTCCGCATGATTCATGGCGCCAAGGACCCCTCAAGCAAGTCGGTGTTGCGCTTGAGAACGTCGAGCAGGCCCTCGCCGGCTTCCGGAAAATTCACCAGGGCCACGCGCCGCGCGCCCGCCACCTCGGCCAACGTCGCCGCCGGCGCTGCGTGGGCATTGTCGATGATAAGCGTGGGAGCGAGCGCCTTGAGCCGGCGCAGGTCGTCGAGCGAAAGCGGTCCGGGCCCGAAGGTGCCCACGGCCTCGACCCCCAGCAGTTGCACCCACGGCACCATGAAGCGCTGGACGACGACGACCGGTCGTCGGGCCCCCGTCCGCAGCTGCAAGCGCCCGGCACTTGTGCGCCAGGCGGCATCATAGCGGTCGGAAAAAGCTGCGGCCTCGGCGCGGGTTCCCAACACCGCAGCGATGGCACCCACCTCCTTGCGCACGGCCTGAGGATCGTAGGTCGTGACGACCGTGAGCAGTCGCGCCTTCGCGCCCAGTGCATCGCGCAGCCGCTGCAGGAAGGCCTCGTAGCCGCCGACGAGCACCAGATCAGCGCGCGACACCGACAACAGGTCCGACGGTCGCGGATCGTAATCCGGTGGGTGCGCAAGCCCCGCGGGGGCGATCACTGCAACCTGAGCGCCTCCTGCCGCTCGCGCAAAGGCGGCGACCCATGCCGTTGAGGCAACCACCGCAGGCCCATGCTGCGCCGAGACGAACCCGCTAAACAGAACTGCCAGTCCGGAAAGAAGGATGCGCTTCATGATTGGCGGCGAAAGCCGTAGCTGCCCAACGCGACCGCCGTCATGGTCAGGATCAGCACCGGGCCTGGCGGCTGGTCGGACCACAAGGTGAGAACGAAGCCGACCCCGGCTCCAACGACGCCGAGACCCATCGCCCAAGCCAGGATGCCGTCGAACGAGCGGGCGAGATTGCGCGCAGCCAGCGCAGGGAGCAGCGTCACCGCGTCGACGAGCAGCGCCCCGGTCAGCTGCATGGACGCCGCCACCGCGATCGACACCAGGGACAACAGCGCGACGGTCAGCGCACCTGCGCGCACGCCGGAACAAACCGCGAGTTCGCGATCGTTCAGCAGGAGCTTCAACGACGAGTGAAAGCGCAGTTGGAACGCACCCAGCACCAAGACGACGATGGCGAGTACGACCAGGTCGACGGGCTGGGTGGCGAGCACCGATCCCCACAGCAATTCGAAGGCCCGCGTTGCATTCACGCCGGAAACCGAGAGCACCAGCAGGGCGAGCGCGATCGACAGCGTCATGAGCAATCCCACCGGGCCCCCAAGGCCCTCGGGGCGCGAGGCAAGGGGCGCCAAGGCAGCGCCGGAGAGTGCGCAAAGAACCAATGCAATAGCCAACGGCGAAATACCAAGCAGCATGCCCAACGCAATTCCCAGCAGCGCGACGTGCATCATTGCGAAACGCAAAGGAACGAGATCAAGTCCGAGTATCCAAACCCCCGCGATCGGCAGCCCGAACCCCGCCATCAGGGTGGCGGCGAAGCCCCGCTGCACCGGGGCCAGTCGCAGCAGCTCGATCATGTCGTTCACGCCGAGAGGCTCCGCACTTCTCCGCCGGCGATTTCGATGACCCGGTCGCATCGCTCGGCAAGCGCGCGATCATGGGTCACGATCAATGCGGAAACCGGGATGCCGGTCAGCAGGGCGCTGATCTCGGCGCGCCCCGAGAAGTCAAGTGCCGCGGTCGGCTCGTCGGCCAGCATCAGGCCCGCTCCGGCAGCCACGCACGCGAAGGCGCGCGCGAGCCACGCGCGCTGCAGCTGCCCCCCCGACAGGGCTGCAAGCTGCCGGTGAAGAATGGTCTCCACGCCGGCCCGGCGTGCGGCCTCGGCCGTCGCCGCCGCGCTCGCTGCGCCCGCGCTTGCGATCAGCTCCTCTACCCGCAGCGGAAACCTGCCCCCGTTCTGGCGCTGCGGGACAAAGGCAATCCGCCGCCGCCAATGGTGCCAATCGCCCGGTTCGTGTCCATCGAGACGAAGCTGTCCCTGCGTCTGCGTATGGAGTCCCAGCAACGCCCGCAGAAGCGTTGTCTTTCCCGACCCGTTTCCTCCGATCAATGCGACCCGCTCGCCACGCGCGATCTGAACGGACGCGCGGGCGACAACGGTGCGCGCACCAAAGCGGCAAGTGAGGTCACGGACATCCAGTGCAGCCGGGTTCACGGGAGGGGCGAACGTTGACAAGCAGACAAGTTTCTCGAATTCGTATCTTACCACCGCGATAGGCACTCCTGACCGGAAGCTCCTACGCCGAAACGCGCGCAGCAGCGAACGCGGCAATATCTCGCCTTGAACGTCCAGGACGGGGCCACGCTCGACTTCACACTTGGTACAGTTCCCGCTGCCACCCGGCAGCAGTCGCTCTGGCGGTCGCGATTGCCGTCCGGCAACTGCGGATGGCTCGTGCCGGGGAACCAGGTCGCCGACAGGCGCCACGTTCATGTCCGCTGGATTGACGTGAACTTCGCCCGGCGATAGATTTCCAAGGGCACGGAAGGTGGACCGGCCGGCATCAAGAGCCGGGCCCCGCCCTCGCTGCAGTCATGCGTCCCGTTATTGGCCATGACTCCACCGCATGGAGGTAACTGATGTCTACCGTCTATAAGTCGGTCCAGCCGCACGCGCATGAGCATGTTCATTCCCACGAGCACGGCCACGATCACGTCCATTCCCACGGTGACGTGACGCACAGCCATCCGCACACTCACGCGCACCAGCACTTGCATGCCCACGAGCATCAGCATGATGGTGCACATGGGGAAGTCGATGCCGCGCACGCCCACGATCCCGCGACGGCTCCGCATGACCATGCCCATACGGACCTCGTGAGCGAAGCTCACCAGCAAGCGCCACACGACCACAAGCATCCGTAACCGCAAGCTGGGGCACGGCTTGCTCAGCGTTTGGAACAGGGGACTAACTCCCGAAATCCCGTGCTCGGGTCGAGTTCGCGGGTGAAGTACCAGTCGGGGAGCAGCACCAGCAGCACCTCGGCGGTCGTGCGCACGGTGCATCCGCAGGCGACATGACCGCCGGTGACGCGGCCCTCTGCATCGGCGACGCTCATGTGCAAATGTGCCCCATCGACCGAGAGAGTCCCGGCAAGCGTCAGGATCTCAAGGTCACCTTCGAGAGCGACCGGTTCCGCCTTGCCGGCCAATCGCAGCCGAGCCTGTCGAAGGCTACCGATACCTGAGATCACGAACGCCGAGGTGGCGCCGCGTGTTGCGAATGCGCCTTCCAATGCACGTCGCAAATCGTCATCCAGTGCGATTCTCAGCGGCAGGGCTTCCATAATGGCGTCAAGCCTACCCCAAGGCAACGGCCCTTGGATGAGCCGTTCCGCCCAGGGTCCCGTTGCAACTTCAGTCACTCCCCTGCAGCGGAGTGACGGCTGCGTACTGCGCGGTTGGGGTTCGCCCGGCACTGCACGACCTTCGGCAAGCGTCACGGCAGATGCTTACGTCCGCTTACGAGAGAACTGGGCTACCCGGTGCATCGACAGCTTGTGGCCGAACACCGCCGGTCGGTCAAGTCTCCTGAGCGGTCGCTCTCAATTCCCCTGCGACCGGGTACGGAGCCCGGCTCACGGTTGATCGCATCAACGCGCTTTGAGCTCGCGATTGCCCGTTGGGGCAATCGGCGCCCCTGAGAGGGGCGCAGCCGCCGACCCAGTCACGGCCGCGGCCGCGCTACGGCCGGTTTATCGGCGTCGAGGACGAACCTCCACTCACCGTTCCCGCTTTGCTCCGTCGGCCGCCACCTGCCGTGCTCGTCCTGCGCAACCTCGAGTGGCGCCAACTTCTCGCCAGGGTGCTGGAAGCGAAGCACCCGCATCAGCACCGAGACGTAGTGCTTCAGCCGCACCTGCTCAAGTGTGCACTTCCCGCTGGTCTTTGGCCTGCCCGGACTGACCCCGGAGGAGAACCACTCTTCCACCGGGGGTTGTCGTGCCGCGACGCCCGAGTCTTCTGCATTTCCGAGTGGGCCGCCCCGACTCCAAGCCGGCTGGGGCCCGGCGACGGCTCGCCGGCGTCCGGATTCGCGCCGACGGACCGCGGCAACAATCGCCGGATGCCCGTGATGCGGACGCTCGCCCGTCCTGCGGCCGCCCCCGGAGCGGCAACCGGCGCGACTGCGCACCGGGCGCAACAGTCGGGCCGGGAAAGCGGCGTCAGCGCTGCCGCGCCACCGCATGCTCGTAGAGCGCGATGTCGTCCGCCAGCAGCGTTTCCAGCTCGCCGCGCAGTCTTGCGTCATCGACGATACGCAGGCGCTTTTCGGTGTAGTCGGGCTCGGGGTTCCGGTTGGCGTCGCCCCAGTTGCCGGCCACCCCGAGCATCCGCTCGAGCCTGCGGATGTCGACGTCGAGCGACCGGAAGTCGCCGACGAACTCGAACGAGCCGGGATCGATACCGCGGAACATGACGTCCCGGTAGAAGTGCCGCATCGCGGGCAGGCGGCAGAACGTCAGGATGTCGGGGCGCTCGGCCAGAAACTGCCTGTGCAGCGCATGCCCGTCGTGATGGGTGTTGTGCCAGAAGAAATAGTGCGAGATCAGGCGATCCAGCGGGTGGCGAAGGAACGTGATCCGGATCGCATCGGGCAGGCGGCGGTACTTGCCTGCCCAGAAATGGCCATGCACCACTGTTTTCCCGGGCGGCAGTTCCCCGACATTGCCGGCCCGCTCGACGAATCCGGCGAAGTCGGTGTTGAAGGAAACGGTCGGGTCGAGCAGTCGGTCGCCGTAATCGTAGAGGATCGCGTCGGCACCGTAGGCCGACTCGAGCCACCGGATGAACGACGTTCCGGAGCACTTGGGCACGTGCACAGACAGCAGAATCATCGTCGCGAGCTGGCGTTCCAGGAGAATCGTGCCGGCGGGTGGTGGTTGTCGTCCCGGTGCAGCGCAGGTCGACTCATTGCCGCCGCCGGGTCGGAGCGGCTCGTGGCGCAGGCGGGTCGGCCTTGGCGCAGCCTACACCGCCACGACGTGATGGCGCGGGTCAACGTGGCTTGCCCAGGCAATGGCCGGTGCCCGGCAGACTCGATTCCGCGTCGTGCCCGGGCGCCGGGCGAAGAAAGGCGCTGCCGACGGGCCCGACACCTTCGGGAAGGCACCACGGCGGGCGACCCCGGCGACATCGCCGGTCGCGCAACCTTCCAGCCCCCCCGGCCGGCAACCTTGCGACCAAGCGCGGGAGTGATGTTCCCGCGCCAGCCTGGCGTTTCAGCCGAGCATCCGCCAGACGGCGCGCACGCTGGCCAGCACGACGGCGAGGATCACGCCGCCGGCAAAGACGCCGAGCAGGATGCCGCGCGCAGCCGTCAGCGGTTCGTGCTGGGGACCGGCCTCGGCGAGCGAGATCTGCGGGGTGTGCGCGCGGCGCTGGCGCATCTGCGTTGTCGGCGAATCGTCAAACACGGTGCAACTCCATCGAGCAAAGCGGAAGGCGGGATTTCGACCTGTTTTTCCCGCCACCGGACCGCCCGAAGCATCATGCGTGCCACGCAGAATTAGCGCTTGTTTTTCAATAACCTGTATTTCTCCTACGCCGCAGCTCCCAATCCAATGTAAATAATGTCGACATGATGTTCCGGGGGATCCGGATCAACTGCCGGCCGTGCAGGCGTCCAGCGCGTGGCCGGCGACGAGCTCGAGGGCGGCCGCGGCGGTGTCGACGTGGACGACGCCGTCGACGACCGCGGCGCCTTCGAGTCCGACGACGAGCTTGCCGAACTGGCGGCCGAAGGCAACTTCGGACAGCGTACCGAAGCTGTCGCCGATCGCGACGAGGCAAAGTGCCGCACGCGTGATCAGCGCATTGCGCGCTTCGCCGATGCCGGTCGCGATGACGACGTCGACGTACGGGTTCGCGAACGTCGGTTCGGCATCCGGGAGGAGCCCGATCGAGATCCCGCCGCCGGCGCGCGTGCCGCGACAGACCGCTTCCATCACGCCGTGCCGGCCGCCGCAGACGACGGCGAGGCCCATCCCGGCGAGCCCGCGGCCCACGGCCTCGGCAGCGGCGAGTTGCGCCGGCGTGGCCTCGCGCGGCCCGATGACACCGACC
>WBZP01003384.1_pt1 | contig 17322 bp, 13 predicted proteins | sample 5204301 | NCBI WGS metagenome assembly WBZP01 (sample SAMN12412401, study PRJNA552823) | activated sludge metagenome | isolation source: activated sludge from nitrification reactor of wastewater treatment plant... | place: USA: Pennsylvania | collected 2017 | reverse complement strand
AACGCCTTCCGGAAATCCCGGAGTCGATTTCTATTGCGACCATTGTTAAGCAGGTCGCGGCTCTGGGCCGCGTGAATACACCAAAACCTGTGGCATGATGGCGAAGGTATTGTCTCGTAGATGCAGTATTAAACTGGTTTTGCCGGTGCGACGGGGGGCGAGGAAGAGTACATGCTCGGTCTGCATCGCCCGCAGCAATTTTGCCTCGATTTGCGGGCGGGGAAAGAAGTCACTGCCAGTGGCGGGGGCGCCGATCTTGATTCGCATGGGCATCTTGGCTCTCCTTGGTGTCGATGCGCGGATTCTAGCAACAGATCCGTTGCGCAACAAATAAATTGCGCAACGGATCTGTTGCCGACTGGCGCTGGGGCCGAGGTGCCTGAATGACTGATCAATAACCGAATAATCAACTCTAGAGTTGAACGGTGGTCGGACGCAGGCCCTCTGTCAAACCGCCCGGGCCTGGGCTGGTGTAGCCGATTTTTCGTTCTCCATTCGAGAACAATGCCGACCAAGGAGATATATTGTTCTCGAAAGAAGAACAAAGAATGGCCATTTTCAGCCAATGCCCGGAACCACCAAGGGCTCGCGGCGATCCTTGTAGACGATCAATAGCGGCTTTCGAGGTCGGAACGAACGGGCGGGCCGTTCAGGAGTAACGCGACCACCAACGCAGATAGACCTCCGCCGCCTGGGTCCAGGGCGTGCCGGGTGACAGGGCCAGGGCGGCGGCGACCGCCTCAGGCACCGGCTCCCCGGGATAACTCAGCAGGATCGGCAGCGCGCCGATCAGTCGCTCCCGGGGATAACGGAGCGCCCAGAGGGGATGACGCAGCATCTCGGCGAGGCCGAAATCGCGCAGGGTGACCGCAGGGTTCCGCAACAGCCCCCAGCGGCGTCCCTGGCCCTTGCCCAGTCGAGGGGCGACATAGTCCGACCAGGCCGGCGTGGGTTGGCCGGTTCGCACCGACTCGAACCAGCTCAGGGTTTCCAGCCAATAACGAACCACCCTGGTCTGCCAACCCAAGGCATCGGCGGCCAGATAGGGTCCGTACTCCGGATGGAACTTGGTCGCCAGGGCTTGTTCGTAGATGGCCAGGAACTCCGCCTGTCCGGGCCAGCTCAGCCGACGAAGACGCTCGAACTTGGCCGGATAGGAGGGATGGTAACAGCCGTTTCCGGCCAGGCGGGCATCGCCGCAGGCCAGCACGGCCTTGAACAGATATTTGAAAAAGCGCTCCTTGTCTTCGCCCGCCAAGGTCGCCCCGGCGACCAGGGCCTGCTGGTTCATCAGCAGCAGACTGCCGCGGTTCAACAACAGGCGGACGATCTCCCCTGGCGGCAGGCGCTGGAAGGGCATGGGCGGCATGGCGCGCAGGATATCGGGGTCGCCGCTGATGACTTTATGGCCCCAGAGCATCTCGGCATTCATGAGGGAGAACTCCGCCTGGGGCAGGGTCTCTTCCCGCAGCAGCGCGAAGTCCACCTCCACCCCCACCTCGGCCCGCAGTCCATGGGCGGTGGCGGCCAGCGAGGGCGCCAGGGCCGCCATCTCGGGCCGTCCCAGACCGCGCGCCACGACGAAATAGTCGTAGTCGTTGTATGGTTCGGGTCTCCCCGCGACGAGGCGATAGCCACCTTCGCCGCGACCGTAGCCGCCCATGAGCACCAGGGCGCGAAAAACCCCTTCGGGCACCACCCGGGCCACCGCCGCGGCGATGCGTTGCTGATCCCGCTCGATGCGGGCCTCCACCGCCGCGTCCCCATCCAGGGTATAGCGATGCGGGTCGGGCGGAGCGATAGCGTCGGTTTCAGTGGTCGACATAGGTCCGTTGTCCCTCACGCAGCCCCTGCCAGCGGGCCCATTTCTGCACCCCACGCAAGGGCAGGCTATGCCAGAGTGCCTCCAGTGAACCCTGTTGCAGCCCCCAGCGCCAGTCGCGCAGGACTTCCATGCCGAAGGGCAGCAGGCCGTAACGCCAGAAGGAGGTCTTCAATTCCCCCCGACGGAAGATCCAGGCCTCCGCCTGGCCTTCGCCGAAATGACGTTTGTAGGACTGGCGCAGGCTGTAGTTGTGGGAATGGGTCGCCGGGGCCTCGGCGACATACTGGATGAGATAACCGGCCTGGCGCAGGCGATAGGACCATTCGATGTCCTCCGAATACTGGATTCGGGTCTCGAAGGGGAAGCCTTGCAAGATTTCCCGCCGCGCCGCGGCATTGGCCATGGAGAAAAAATGCACCCAGCCGGCCGCCACGCGACCATCGCCGAAGGCCCGTTCGGTATCCTTGACGAACAGGGGACGACAGTCCGGTCGCGGCGTCTGTCGACCATAGACCGCTCCCACCCGGGGATCGGCCAGGGGTTCGATCATCCGCTGCAACCAATCCGGGTGTTCCGGGGTGGCGTCCGAGTTGAGAAACACCAGCACCTCGCCGCTGGTTTCGCTCACCGCCTGATTCAGTACCCGCCCCGGATTGTAGGACCTGGAATCGTTCAGGCGGATGCGCTCGGGCTGATTGAATTCCCGAATGATGTCGAGCGTGCCGTCGCTGGACGAGGAATCGAAGTTCCACAACTCGAAGTGGCGGTAGCTTTGTCCCATGACGCTCTCGAGGGTTGCCCGGATCACCGCGCGATCGTTGTAAGAGCGCATGATCAGGGCTACCCGTGGCTGATAGCCGGCGTCCGGCAGACCCTTGTTGTTCGTGTCCATACACCTCCTCTTCAGGCAAAATAGGGTGCAACAATTATCCCAAGGAATCAGGTGTCATGCGGACGTTTTCCCCCCCCTCGACGAAACCCGCCCCCAGGAAGCGGCCAGCCCCAGCGGGGGAGGCCATCACCCGCCCCAGGCCGACTCATTGTGCAATAGTCCGAGATGAATCACCCCGGCTTTTTGCTGTTTCCGCCCCCCTTATCCCCTGGCGACAGTCGTTATTCCATCAGCCTGTGATCCGACGAGTATGAACACGTTCCCCCCCAATACCGATCGCCCCCTTGGTTTGTCCCATGCCGTCCTCTTCCTTATCGGCGTCCTGGTGTTGCTGGCCGTCGCTTGGGCGGTCTTCCACCCGGAGATCCCGGGTATCTGGTATGGAGCGGCCTTGAAATGGCTGCTGGCGGCCCTTGTCGGGCTCTTTCTCCGCGGACTGCGGCGCCGGATCTTTTTCGGCCGGGTCTTTTCCCTGCATCAGTCGCTCTCCTTCGAGATCATCGTCCAGTTGCAGCATTGGCTGAGCCCGCTGCTGCCCCGCCGGGCCTTCGAGTCGGAGTTTCTGGTGCGAGAGACCTCCCTGCCACATTCCCTGATGCACGCCTGGATCCAGAGTCGCACCGCCGCCATCTGGGTCATGGTGGCGATGGCCCTGGCCGGTCTGCTGTGGGTGTCCGAGTATCATCGCCTGGCCTGGCTGGCCTTGGGCGGCGCCCTCATCCTGCTCGGGGTGGGCATCCACGCCTTCCGGGGCGCCATCAAGGGGGTGGCCACCGGGGTGACGCTCGGGCGCCATCTGGCCTCGACCCTGGCGGGGCTCATGACCTGGGGGGTGGAAGGCGCCCTCTTCGCCTGGGCGGCCCAGGATATCCTGCCCTTGCCCCAGGCCTTGATGCTGTATCTGCTCTTCACCGGTCTCGTCGAGTTCTCTTTCCTGCCCTTCGCCCTGGGGATCGCCGAATTGCCGGCCCTGCTGGGGCTCTTGACCGACAACGCCCCCGCCGCCTTCGTCGCCTTGCTCCTGTTCCATATCGCCCGACTGCTGCCCTTCCTGCCGCTGGGACTGCTCTATCTCTCTCGCTACAAGCTGGAACTCGCCGACCTGCAGAACGCCGGCATCATCGCCCGCCTGGCCCAAAGCCAACGCCCGACGGGTGGCTGGCCGGAGGCGCCGGTGGCCGCGGAGCGACCTGGGGTAAGCATCGTCATCCCGGCCTACAACGAAGAACAACGTCTACCCGCCTACCTCACCGAGGTGCGGACCTATCTCGATCGTGGCGATCTCCAGATCGAGGTCCTGGTGGTGGACGATGGCTCCAAGGACGGCACCGCGGCCTATGTGCGCGGCATCGAGGCGGTGGATCCCCGCGTGCGTCTGGTGCAACAACCCTACAACCAGGGCAAGGGGAACGCGGTGCGGCGAGGGGTACTGGAGGCCAGGGGGCAGTACGTGCTGTTCACCGACGCCGACGGCGCCACCCCCATCATGGAGCTGGACAAATTGCTGCCGGCCGTGGGCCGCAACGCCGAGATCGCCATCGGCTCGCGTCGCCTGATCGCCGCCGATGCCGAACGGGAACGGACCGGACTGCGGGAACTCATGGGCCGGGTGTTCTATTCCTTCGTCAATTTCCTCGCCGTGCCCGGGGTACGCGACACCCAGTGCGGCTTCAAGCTGTTTCGCACCGATGTCGCCCGGGAACTCTTCCATGACCTCAACGAGTCCGGCTGGGCCTTCGATGTCGAGCTGCTCTATCGCGCCCAGTTGTTCGGCTACGGCATCGCCGAGGTGGCGGTCAACTGGCATGAGGTGGCGGGGTCCAAGATCAACCCGCTACGGGATGCGATCAAGATGTTTCTCGCCATCTTCCGTATCCGGCGACGCAACGCCGGTCTGCTGCGCCATGTCCCCCGAGGGCTCGGCGCCCAGACCAACCATTCAGCCAGCCATACCTCCTAGGAGCCGCGGATGTCAGGGATTTCCAAAGTCATCGGCCAGTTCGCCCGCTTCGGCCTGGTCGGGGTGATCAACACCGGCATCGACTTCGGCCTCACCAATATCCTTTTTCTCTTGTTCCGCCCCGACGGCAACCTGGGACTGGTGCTCATCTCCACGGTCGCCTGTGCCATCGCCGCCATCAACTCCTATCTGATGAACTCGCGCTGGACCTTCGCCGACCGGGTGGATGAGCCCCTGGCGTTTCTCCGCTTTGCCCTGGTGGCGCTGCTGGGCCTGGTGGTCAACACCACCGTCTTTCTCTTCGTGACCAAGTACCTGCACCTGCTGATCCAGCTCGGTCCGGTGCTGACCATCAATGTCGCCAAGCTGGTCGCCGTCGGTGTGGCCATGTCGGTGACCTTTCTCGGCTACCGCCTCGGGGTGTTCCGTTCCCAGCGCCTGCTCGCCTTTCGTGCCGCCGCCAGCCTGGAGCCGGCGGATACGGCGCCGGACTGGGGGCGGATCGGCGTCGTCCTCCTCCTCGGGCTGGGGTTGCGCCTCGGCTTCCTGGCGCTGGCGCCGGTGGTCTACGGCGACGCGGTGAGTTACTCCTGGGTCGCCTGGCTCACCGCCAAGGGCGAGCTGGCCCAGGTGGATACCTTCTGGCACAGCCTGTTCGATTTCTGGCAGGCGCTGCTGGTGCTGGTCGGGGCGGATCGCTATCCGGCCCTGGTCCTCGCCTCCCTCATCCCTGGCACCCTGCTGATCCTGCCGATCTACCTGCTCGGTCGGCGCCTCTACGGCGAGGCGGTGGGCCTCTTGGCCGCCCTGGTGACGGCGGTCCATCCACGACTGCTCGAATACTCGGTCAACGGCTATGCCGAGATGTTGTATCTCTTCGCCGCCACCTGGGCCGTCTGGGGCCTGACCGCTCTCTATCAGCAACCCGGAAACCGCCGGGCGGCGCTGGTGACCGGCCTGGGACTGGGCGGCTATTTTCTGGTGCGCAACGAGGTCATCCTGCTGATCCTGTTCTGGCTGGTCTTCAGTTTCTGGCTCGGGCGCCGCCGTTCCTGGCCGCTGGGGCGGGGTCTGCTGATCGCCGCCCTGGTCGCCCTGGGGCTCAGCCTCGGCTATGTCGGCCTGAATCAACAGCTCTGGGACCAGTACGGTCTCTTCGCCAAGGGGTCCAATCTGGCCAAGGAGCATGTGGAAACCCTGGATATGACCGAGGCGGCCCGGGAGACCTATGGCGGCACCCCGACCACCACCGCCCCGGGTCCCCTTCAAAAGCTGCTCACCCTGGCGCAACGCTGGCCGCGCAACCTGATGTACAGCCTGGAGCGTCTGCCGGGGGTACTGTTCTCGCCCTTGTTGCTGTTCGCCCTGCTGCTGCCGGTGTTGGTGGCCCGTCGGGGCTCGGGCACGGGAGATGAATGGCCGTTGCTGAGCTTCAGCCTCTGGCCGCTACTCTTCTATCCGCTGTTGCAGCTCGAACCCAGGCTGCTCCTTCCCAGCCTCATCGGCGTGAATCTTTTCGGGGCCGCCGGACTGATGGCCTTTGGGCGCCTGTTGGCGGAATATTTCCAGTCCCGACCCCGCCTGGCCGCCCGCGTGGTCCCCGGGCTGGCGGCCCTCATCCTGCTCCTGATGCTGCCCCTGGGGCCGGTGCTGGCCTGGTATTCCAATGCCAACCGGGGATTTCATCGGGATGTGGGCCACTGGATCGCCCGTCAGATCCGCCCGGATGTCCGCATCGCCGGCGACGGCTACGGCTATGTGAGCGCCAGCACCTTTTGGGCCGGGCGCAAAGGGGAACCCAGGCGCTGGACCGCCACCCCCGCCGAACTGGTGAACTGGGCCCGGGAGCAGGGCTTTGGTGTCGTTATCCTGTACCAGGAGTACCTGCGGCGGGCGAATCCGGAATGGCTCCCGGTGCTGGAGAGCGGTCTCCCGGGTCTGCCACTGTTGCAAGCCTTCGACTTTCCCCGGGTCGGCAAGGTGCTCGTTTTCGGCGAGAGCCAGGCCCTGATCGCCGCCGCGAGCCGATCCGACAGCGATTCCGCGGGGAGGGCCTTGCCATGATCACCAGGTGTTCCCGCGAAGAACATCTCGAAGCCCTGACCTGGGGCCTGGGGCTCGCCCTGTTGACCAGCCTGCCCTATCTCCTGGGCTATCTGGGCGCCCCGGCGGAAAAGTATTTCCTGGGGTTCGTGCTCAATGCCAAGGATCAGAACACCTATTTCATGTGGATGACCCAGGCCGCTTCGGGGGACATCCTGCTGCGCAATCTCTACACCAGTATCCCCCATGAAGGGGCCATGTTCAGCCTCATCTTCCTCTTCGCCGGGACCCTGGGACGCTGGCTGGGGTCCCTGGATCTCGCCTATCAGCTCCTCCGCCTCGGCGCGGCGGTATTGCTGGTCTGGAGTCTCTGGCTCCTGGTCGCCACCTTTGCCGCGGAGCGGCGGCAACGACGCTGGCTGTTTCTCATCAGCCTGTTCGGGGCGGGATTGGGCTGGTTGTGGAATCTGGGTCGTCTCCTCAGTGGCGATTTCGGTGAAGCGGTCACCGATCTCGACTTGCTGCAACGCCCCTTCGATCTCTGGGTGCCCGAGGGCTATGTCTTTTACAGCCTGTTGGTGATGCCCCACTTCAGCGCCGCCATCGCGCTCCTGCTGCTGACGCTACGCTGGGCGGCCCTGGGGCTGTATCAGGACCGGCTCGCCCTCAGCGCCGCCGCTGGCCTCATGTGCCTGATCCTGAGCTTCGTTCACCCCTATGACGTGCTTATCGCCCTGGGACTGAGTTGGGGGGTATCGCTCCTGCACAGCCTGCGCAGCCGGTCGTTCCAGCTCAGGCTCTGGCGCCATGCCTTACTGCTGTTTGCCCTCGCCGTGGGGCCCATCCTCTACAACTACTGGATCCTGCACGCCAACCCGGGCATGCAGGCCTGGCTGGTGCAGAACAAATCCGCCTCGCCACCGCCGCTGAGCTATGTCATCGGCTACGGTCTATTGCTGCTTGGCGGCTATGGCTACATCTTCAGCCGCTGGCGCGACTGGGGCGCCGACCTGGAGCCCTGGCAATGGCTGCTCGCCTGGCTGCTGGTGCTGCCGCTGGCGGTCTACGCCCCCATCGACTTTCAGCGGCGGCTGGCGATCGGTGCCGCGGTGCCCCTGGGTATCGGGACCGGGTTATTGGTGTTGGGGTGGTGGCAGCAACGTCGTCATCGCCTGGCGGGGAAATCCAGACTGATCCTGCTGCTGCTCGTGTTGGCCCTGGTAACGCCCACCAGCGCCTTCCACTGGCTCAACAGTTTCCGCAAGGCCAGAGACTTCCGGGGCGAGTTGTTTGCCGACCGGCCACTGGTGGAACTCCTCGGTCGTCTGGGCGGGGAGGCGGATCGGCGGGATGGCACCCTGCTCGCCAGCTTCGACACCGGCAATCTGGTGCCCCGTTTCAGCGGTCTGGCGACAGTGATCGGCTCCCGCGGCCAGACCGGTAATTTCGACCAGGTGCTGGCCCAGACCGAGGACTTTTTCGGCAACCGGATGACGGAGGCGGAGATGAGCGAGTTTCTCCGCCACCATCGGGTGAGGTGGCTGCTGCTGGGTCCCAACGAGCACCGCCCCCACTCCTCGGCCCTGAGTAAGCGTCTGCCTGGCTTGGGTTTTCGACCGGCCTACCTGTCGCCGGACGGAAACATAAGCATATATCGACTTGAAATACAGAAATCATAAAATATCTCCAGGAACGGTCCCGGGCTCGGAGCCTGGAGGCTTGATTCTGTTCTTTTTTCGAGAACAATTGATCCGTTATTGTTCGGGCTAGGGCGTTTTGATCCGCTTTTTCGTTCTCTATTAGAGAACGAACATCTCTTAATGTGGAGTTTTGTTCTCCTATAGAGAACAAAACCGACCGTTTTCAGTCGATGCCCGGAGTCATCGAGCGGCGATTGGGTCGATGTGTAAAGGCGTACCGCCAAGATGGTGTGCGCTGCACATCCTACGAAACTGTAGGATGTGGTGAACGAAGTGAACCGCATCATTCGAGGTTTTGTTATACGCGATTGATGCGGTTCGTACCTCACTTCCGAGCAATCAGGCGCTGGTGCCGGTGCCATCCTCAGCCGCTCCGGGCATGGGTTGAAAATGGCCTTTTTGCGCTGAATCCGAGAACAATACCCTAATAACTAGAGGCATTGTTCTCATTTAGAGAACGAATGTCGGACAAAAAAGCCCAGGCCCGGGCGCGCTTGGTCCCTGAAGATGAACTCGTGTTTGGCGTGAAACCGCGTTCCCGAAACAGGCGCGAAACCTTACCGACGGGGCCTTGGCCCCGTTCGGTTTCAGTCTGTCGATGGTGGTTCTCGGGTCCGGACGCGAAGAGGCCCTATTCCTCGGCTACTCCGGACTTCCGCTTCAGCCTGTTCATGGCCACCACCAGGCTCTTCCTCAGCATGTCGACGGCATGGGAAACGGATTCCACCTCGTCCCGCGATCCGCTCCTGGCTTCGATCGGCTCGTCCAGGGAGCCGCGGGCGATGCGCTCGGTCGTCCCGGCGAGCAACTTCAGCCGATGGATGATGGAACGCTGGGTGTAGGCGAAGTTGAGCAGGAAGGCGACGATCACCAGACCCAGGGTAAAGGGATTGAGGAAACTCTTGGTGACCTCGATCAGGGTGATGTCAGGCAGTTTGACGCTGATGATGCCGCGGACGTCACCCACCTTATAGCCGAAGGCGCGCTTGTCGCCGTATTTGTTGATCACGTCCTTGGGCGCGTCCTCCGGCGAGCCATGGCAGCGCAGGCAGGACTTCTCTACATAGATGGGCTGGGCATAGCGATAAAAGCCGCCTTCGACGGCGGTGGAGGTTTTTTTCTCCTTGTCTTCCTTGAAAAGCTTCAAGGCCCCGCTCTCGAAGGTATCCGGGGCATTGGCCGGGTTGCGGTATTCATCGCTGGTGACGCGGAAGGTGGCGCGGCTGGAGGTCTTCTCGACGATGGTCGAGAGTTCTCTCGTCGCCAGCGCCGGGTTCTTCGAGAAATAAAACCCATCGCCCTCGGCCTTGGGGCGCTGGCTGAGAAAGTCGTGGAAATCGGCGGACAGCTCATCCACCCAGACCACGCCGGACTTGGCTACCCAGGCGCGAAAGGACACCACCTGGTTGGCGACGGCAATCGCCTCGTTTTGCAGTTGCTTGAACTTGAGTTCCTGCACCCCGTACAGCAAGCCGCTGACCACCATGATCAGGGCGACCAGAAAGACGACGGAATATTTCAGTTGGATACTCAGCTTGGAGAACATGGATCTTCCTTTGACGATGGTTGGGGATGGAATTGAGCCTGGGGCTCGGGCTTGGGGGGTTTACATCATTTGGTACGAGTCGGGGAAAGACTGACGGCCGGGGCCGCGAGGGATGTTAGATACTGGGCCAGGGCTTCGATCTCGGTATCGGCGAGATCCGCCGTGATCGAGGACATACCCGTATGTTTGCGTTCCGGGCTGCCGTCGCGAAAGCGCTTGAGATTGGTCATGAGATAGACTTTCTGCTGCCCGGCCAGCCTGGGTACGGCGGCCAACCCCAGGGCTTCGGCTCCATGGCAGTGTTGACAGCGCTTGAGAAAGAGATCCTTGCCCTTGGCCAGGCTGGGGTCATCCTCCAGCCAAAATCGCTTGGGAAGCGGAAAGGAGGAAAAGTAGAGCGCGGCCAGAACCGCTTCCTCGGGGCGGAGATCCTTGACCATGGCATGCATGGTCAGGTTCTTGCGCACCTCGGTGCGGAAGTTTTCCAACTGGGTGAGAAGATACAGGGGTTGCTGGGCGGCCAGATTGGGTTTGTCCCCTTGGGTGCTGTTGCCATCCTTGTTGTGACAGGCGCTGCATTTGATGATCAGCTCACCGCTGGCGGCCCGCGCCGCCCCTTGCGCCTCGGCGAAGCCGCCCTTGCTCTCGATATAGGCGGTCAGCCGCTCGGCTGGGGTGGTCGCTACCTTTTCAGCCGCCGATACCCCACCGCAAGTGGCGGTGAGTAAGGCGGAGACGAATAGGGCGAAGGGTTTCAGTGACATTCGACCATCTCCTCGAAAAACTCAGAACCCCGGGTATCCGCCAGGCGTGCCCGAAACCAGTCAATGACTTGTAGCGATCGGCCAGCAGGGTTTCCTGTCGGGGCGAGAGTCGGAAACACTATAGAAGCATGGGGCGGCGATCATTTGCTTGAAATCAATAAATCCGTGTCTGAAGTCGCATCTTGGGGTTTTTTGAGAACTGGATCAAACTTCTGCCTCGGCCAATATGTCAGGAATCGGTCTGCCGTCAACGAACTAGCCACCGGAAAACCCACGCCCGGAACCCTTGCGGGTTGGTAAACCACCTCGATTCTCCTGGAGATCGGGAGATGGAATGGCGTATCGGCAAGCCTCGGGCCGGGGTGTAGTATCGGGCTGGTGTTGATCCAGAGCGGACGTCCAGATGAGCGCGACCTTCAATAACCCCAGCCGATACGCGGAGGCCCTGGCCTTCCGCGCCAAGGACGGCTCCTTGATCCGGGAACTCCTGCATCCAAACCGGCACGGCAACCACAACCAGAGTCTGGCCGAGGCGACAGTGGCCCCGGGTGAGGAGACCCAGCTCCATCGTCATCGGTGCACCGAAGAGATTTACCACATCCTGCGGGGAGAGGGACTCATGACCCTTGGAAACCAATCCCTGCTCCTGACTCCCGGAGACAGCCTCTGCATTCCCCCGGGTACCCCCCACCGTATCCGCAACACCGGTGGCGAACCCCTGGTTTTTCTCTGTTGCTGTTCCCCCGCCTACAGGGATCAGGACACGGACCTCCTCTGACCCCGGGGCACGGATAGGAAGTCGGGGCCGGTCAAGGAAGAGGCCGATCGCCGCCAGGATCCATCGCGGCCCGACCACGGGCCATGGCCGCGCGACAACGGGCCACGACCTCATTCGCCGGGATGTGCTGACCCGTGTCGAACACCAGGGTATGTTCGCTCTCTTCGGGGGCGAGGGGTTGCTGGGTCGCGATCTGGGTCTCCAGCACCCCGGCATGGGCCTCGGAAGGGTCAGCGCCCAGGGCCCGACGGGCCAACAGGCGTTCCCGCAATACCCGTTCCGGTGCCCTGACCGAGAGCACCAGGAAGGGTAGTCCCTTGCGTGCCGCCAACTGCCGGAACCGCTGCCGTTGGAGTGGATCGAGAAAGGTGGCATCCACCACCAGGGTTTCGCCGGCCCCGGTGATCTGATCTGCCAGCTCCAACAGCCGCCCATAGGTGGCGAGGGTTGCCTCCGGGGTATAGATGCCGGACTCGAGATCGGAACCGGTGCGGGCGTCTGCTCCCAGGCCGAACAGGCGCTTCCGCTCCACATCGGAACGAATACGCACGGCAGGCAGGCGTCTGACCAGGATTTCCGCCAGACGACTCTTGCCGGAGCCCGAGAGCCCGTGGGTGATCAGGATGGCGGGGGCATGGGGGCGGACATAGCTTTCCGCCAGACTCAGCAGGATGCCGTGCTCGGTCAGGGCCTGCCGCCGTTCCTCGGCGCCGAGATGGTTCTGGGCCAGGCGGATGGCATTGACCTTGGCCCGGACCATGGCGCGGTACACCTTGTACATGGGCAGCAGGGACAACCCGGTAAAATCGCCGCTTTGTTCGAGATAGGTATCGAGAAAACAGCGGGCCAACCCAAATCGGCGTCGATGTTCGAGATCCATGACCACGAAGGCGACCTCACTGATGGTGTCGATCCACCTCAGGGCGGGATTGAATTCGATGCCGTCGAAGATGATCAGCTCGCCCTTGACCAGGGCCATGTTGCCGAGATGCATATCGCCGTGGCATTCCCGGATGCGACCCTGTTGGCGGCGTTGTTCGAGGCGATGACGCAGCCGATCCACTTGATCCTGGGTCCAGTTTTCCAGCCGCTGCAATCGACGCAACTCCTGGGAGTCGTGGATCACCCGGCGGATGTGGTCGAAATTTTGCCTCATTGGGGCGCCCACGGCTTCAGGTGAACCATAGGCATCCTCGGGAGCGGCCGCCGGGATACGGTCGTGAAAGGCCGCCGCCACCTTGGCGATCCGTCTTACCAAACCGGTCCTGAGGTGGATCCGGCTAAGCAGGGCCTCCTGGGGAAAGCGCCGCATGCGGACGGCGTATTCGAACGGCTCCCCCTCGCCGCTCAGGCGGGGTTGCTGGGGACTCCCTCGGATGCCGATGACATTGAGATAGGTCCTGGGCGCCAGGCGTCGGTTGAGCCGGATCTCTTCCAAACAGTACCAACGTCGCTGTTCCAGGCTGGAAAAGTCGAGAAACCCCAGATTCAGGGGTTTCTTGATCTTGTAGGCATAGTCTCCGGCCAGCAGCACATGGGAAATATGGGTCTCGATGTGGCTGACCCTGGCCACGGGATGGGGGTAGACGGCGGGATTGAGCAGGGAAGCGATGAGTGGCTCCTGCTCTTCGGAGAGAGTTGATTGACTTCCCATGGGTATCTTTTAGTATTCGGCGCGTTTCTCGCCAGCCATCTCGGGCGGCCAGGGAGCAAGCCCCCCAGCCGCCGGTTAATTGTCAGGGTTGGGTAAGATCCTGGTCGGGATTCGCCCTGGTAGCGGCGAGTCTATCGCCCGCCTCCGGAAACAGGATACCCCCAGTCAACTATGAGGAGATCTCTCAATGAATGTCGATCGTATGGTGATGGCCTTTGCCGGCTTCATGATCCTGTTAAGCCTGCTGCTGGGTCAGTATCATTCGCCTTACTGGCTGTATTTCACCGCCTTTATCGGTTTGAATCTGTTGCAGGCCGCTTTCACCGGCTTCTGCCCCCTGGCGCTGATCTTGAAGAAGATCGGCAAACCGAGCGGCTCCGCCTTTTGATTTCAGGGACCATCGTTCTCTCACGGCTGTGCAGACGAGGCCAGGGATGGCGACTCTAAGCCTCGGTTTCTGATGGCCGGGCCCAGAGATCATAATCCCCCGCCTTTTTGATCTCGACCTCGACAAAGTCACCGGGTCTCAGGTCCCAGCGGCCCTTGAGCACCACGCTGCCGTCGATCTCCGGGGCATCCCCCGGCCCGCGACAGATCACCTCTCCCTTGCGGACCTCATCCACCAACACCGACATTTTCTTTCCCACCTTGGTCCTGAGCCGTCCGGCGCTGATCCCGGCCTGCAGAGCCATCAGCCGACCCCAACGCTCCTGCTTGAGCGCCTCGGGCACCGCGTCCACCAGGGCGTTGGCGGTGGCTCCAGCGACGGGCGAATAGGTGAAACAGCCTACTCGATCGAGTTGGGCAGAGGTCAGAAAGGCCAACAGCGCCTCGAATTCCTCCTCCGTCTCCCCCGGAAAACCGACGATGAAGGTGCTACGCAAGGTGATGTCGGGACAGTCCCGTCGCCAGCGTTCGATTCGCTGCAACACCTTCTCGGTCGCCGCTGGCCGCCGCATCGCCTGAAGGATCCGAGAGCTGCTGTGCTGTAAGGGCACATCCAGGTAAGGCAGAATCTTGCCTGCGGCCATCAGTGGCAAGAGTTCATCCACGCTGGGATAGGGATAGATGTAATGCATACGCACCCAGACGCCGAGGTCGCCCAGGGCCGTAGCGAGGCTGGTGAGTTGGGTACGCATGGGGCGACCCTGCCAGAAGTCGGTACGGTAGCGGAGATCCAGCCCATAGGCGCCGGTATCCTGGGCGACTATCAGGAGTTCCTTCACCCCCGCCCGCACCAGGTTTTCCGCCTCCCGCATTACCTCTCCCAGGGGACGGCTCACCAAACCGCCGCGTAGTTGGGGGATGATGCAAAAGCTGCAACTATGGTTGCAGCCTTCGGCGATCTTGAGATAGGCGTAATGCCGGGGCGTCAATTTGATCCCCTGGGGAGGCACCAGACTGGTGAAGGGATCATGGGGTGGCGGGAGGTAACCATGCACCGCCTCCATGACCGCCTCATAGGCCTGGGGGCCGGTCACCGCCAGCAACTGGGGGTACCTGGACCAGACCTGATCCGCCCGCGCGCCCAGACAACCGGTCACGATCACCCGGCCGTTTTCCTCCAGGGCCTCGCCGATGGCCTCCAGGGATTCGCTGATGGCGGTTTCGATAAAACCGCAGGTATTCACGATGATGAGGTCCGCCTTGGCATAACTGGGCGACACGGCATAGCCTTCGCTGCGTAACTGGGTCAGGATGCGCTCGGCGTCCACCAGCGCCTTGGGGCAACCCAGACTGATAAAGCCGATCTGTGGCGTCTTGCTGTCCCGGCCCAGACGGGATCTGTCTTTCCCCTTACCGCCATGGGAAAGGGCGCGCTGGCTTTTGGCGGGCAGGAGAGTGGATGAGGCAGGTGACATAGGCAATCTCAGTGTGTTGGTCAAGAATCGGACCTTGAATATTGGGTTCCCGACCGCCCCGCTCAATCGGGAGGAGTGCGGACGGAACACTCAAGCCGGCTGTCGCGGTCATCCTGGTAGGGGAGGCGGGCTGGCTGGTCATGGCTCTTATCCGGTTGGCCACAGCTCGGCGGCCCGCGGCGCCTCCAAAGCACCGGATCGAGTTTCTCCATCAGATACCCCAGGCAATCCTGGCGCACGATCTCCCTGTCGGTTGTCAACATGGAAGGCATCATGGCGGTCCTGAGGCGCAGTTCGTCGTCCACCACCTCGAGATAGCCGTCACCCACCTCCCGCCCCTGGGCATCGACCACCTCCAAGACCGGCCCTGGTTTCCCATGCAAACGGGCGATGGCCGTGCCTGCCGGTAATTCGCGAAAGTTCAGGTGATCCAGATCCTCAACGAAATCGACCTGTGCCCCCTCCCCAGCGAAGCTGAAACCCACCCCGGGCCTGATCCTGAGCTGGGCGACGCTATGGTAGACAGCGATATCCTGGTGATGCGGCTCGTGCTCGGAGATCTCGGCCAGATGCAGACAGGCCTCCAGATAGCGTCGCGCATGCTCCACCCCCAACCATTGCCCTACCTTGCCGCATTCCAGGGTGACGGACGGACAGAGCCCGGCCATGGCCATGGATTGCACCCCCCGGGGTTGCAGGAAGAATACCAGGATGCGGCTAAACAGCGCCGCCAGGTGCAGAAAAGGGGGATCCAGCCGGTTGATGCAGGCATAGTGGGGATTGATGCCGGTGTTGTTGTGCAGGTCGACGCTGGCGAATACCCGGCGACGGGCCATGATGTCGAGGATCTCCGCCATCATGGCCTGTTCGGGCGTCCGGGGGGCGGGATCGCCCCCGGGCCAGACCCGATTGTAATCGGGTTGACCATCGAGACGTCGTACCCCGGCGCGGGCCGCCGCCAGGTTGCCGAGAAAGAGGCTCAGCGATCGAGGCAGAGACCGATGACGATAGCCTAGCAAGAGACCTCTGACCGCCTCCCAGCCGACGGTCTCGTTGCCGTGCAACAGCAGGCTGCAGAACAAGGGTGGCTCCCGCCGTCCGGGGAGATGAATCAGGGTGGGACCACCCAAGGCCGCCTCCAACTCATGGGCGGCCAGTTCCAGCAAGCCTTCAGGCAGTGTGTCGATGACCCGTAACATTGATCCTGATTCCTGAAACCCGACCAAGTGGCCCGGTCGCCGCCTCACCGCTGGGATCCGCCCCACCCGGTAGGCCGGAGCCCTGGGTAAAGGGAGTGTCCGCCACTAGCAGGGCTCAGGCCAATGACCATTGGTGCACCGGATTATCCTGCTGCTGACGTTCGAGGTAGGCGAGGGTGAGGTCCTGCATATCGGCGCCATGTTTCTCGACAAAGGCCCGCTGCCAGATCGCTCCCGTCTGCCCGGAACGCACCCGGTCACGCACGATATTGAGCCAATAGCGGCGTTCTTCGTCGTCCACCCCCCACAACGAGAGCCCTTGCTCAGCCAGCGGCAGCAAGAGATGCAGAATCAGGGCGCGTAACGACCCCCGCCGGCCATCGACCCAATGGATATCCGCCTCCAACCCTTCCCGGGCGGCCGCATAGAAATTGCTGCGGGCCCGCTCGAAGGGGAGACGACGTTCCAACAGGATCGGATCGGCGGCCAGGGCGCGCATACTGCCGCAGAAGATTGCGGCATTGGCCACACAATCGGTCAGGGTTGGACCCGACGGCACCACCCGATGCTCCAATCTGATGTGAGGTCGTCCGGTGGCCGAGAAACCGATGAGCGGCCGATTCCAACGCCAGATGGTGCCGTTGTGCAAACGCAGGTGGGCCAGGCGTTCCGGTGGCTCGTCGAAAAGCTGGGGCAGCAATACGGGGTAGCGTTGCAGATTGGCGAGGAAACATTCCAATATCGAATCTTTGGCATAACGGATGCCGAAACTGACCCTTTTCGTCAGGGCGCTCGCTCCCACCGCCACGGCCTGCTCGAACAAGGGGATGCGGGTCTCGTCCCAGAGATCCCGGCCAAAAAGATAGGGCGAATTGGCGCTCAAACCGACCATGGGCGCCGACAGCATCTTGGCCAGGTTGTACCAATGGCCGGCTTGATAGGGATCGACCTGGACATGGATCTGAAACGAGGTGGTGGCCGCCTCCAACATGACGTCCTGATGCTCCAACTGGAGCCGATCCCGTCCGCCGATATCCAGACGGATAGGCCGTCCCTGCCGTAACCCGAGCACCTGATCATTAATGGCCAGATAGCGCCG
>WBZP01003381.1_pt1 | contig 17323 bp, 13 predicted proteins | sample 5204301 | NCBI WGS metagenome assembly WBZP01 (sample SAMN12412401, study PRJNA552823) | activated sludge metagenome | isolation source: activated sludge from nitrification reactor of wastewater treatment plant... | place: USA: Pennsylvania | collected 2017 | reverse complement strand
GTACCTGCACGATACCAACCAACGCTATCTCTTCAAGAACAAAAGCAGGGCATTAAGTCATGGTTGCGTACGGGTGCAACGCTGGGATAGCCTCGCCACCTGGATCATACGCAACGACAGCCTGAAACTCAAGGCCGGCGACAGCCTGCGGTATAATTTCGACACACTGTCTAACTGGATTGCCATGAAAGAAAAACACAGGGTGCCCGTAAAAAACAGGTTGCCCCTCTACATCCGTTACCTAACCTGTGCCGGCAAGAGCGGACAAGTTATTTTTTATGACGATATTTACCTGGAGGATAAGAAATTAATGGAAACTTATTTTAAGGATAAATAATCAAGGAACCAGGAAAAGCTATGAAGGTATACAGGAGCATATGTCGATACCTGTTGTTTTTTCTGCCCATGATGGCGGGAAGCATTCACATGCGGGCTCAGTCAGACTCCGCCCAAGCTAAAACGTCTGACAGCAACGGACCCGCTAAAAAAGTTTTCTATGGCCTCGCCAGCTACTATGCCAATTCATTTCATGGTAAAAAAACGGCCAATGGCGAGATATTCAAACAGGATAAACTCACCGCAGCCTGCAATGTACTTCCCCTGGGAACCTGGATCAAAGTGACCAACCTCCGAAATGGCCGTTCCGTAGTGGTCAAAACTTCCGACCGGTTGCATCCCAGAATGAAAAGGGTGGTGGACCTCAGCCGTTCCGCAGCGGAAAAGCTGGGATATATCTCCCAGGGGCTCACCCGGGTCAAAGTGGAAGTGATCGACCGTAAATAATCCAACTTTCTTGCACACAGGCCGGCTTCAGAAGTAACTAACAGGGTGGGTATAATTCGTGGGCCTATTAATTTCAGGAATTAGAACGAAGCCGTTATTTTTGTTAAGACTCAAAACTGATACATATGAAGAAAATGTGTCTTATGGTATTGCTGCTGACAGCCAATGCCTTATCCTATGGACAGGACGACATGAAAAAAAGGCCTTCCCTGGGCGTGCATTTCTTTGCCAATGATTTTGCTACGGCCGCTGATATCCGTCAGAACGGCTTGTCTGCAACCATTAAAAACAGGCAATTCTTCAGAACCAAGCGTATGAATCCCGGCATGGCCTTCAGTTATGTGCAGGGGGTCAGTGACCATGTAGATTTCATTTCCACCCTTTCCGGTTCAATTGTTGATTATGCCATCCCGAACAAAGGGTCAGACGGAGAAAAGCAATTGTTCCTGGAAGCAACGGCGGCAGCCAATGTCAAACTACTTACCGACAAACACCTGATCAGTCCTTATATCTCTGCAGGCGTTGGAGCATTCCGCTATAAAAAGACTTTTGGAGCATTCATCCCCATCGGCGTGGGCATACAGGCCAAAGCAACGGATGATGTTTTCTTTCTCCTGAGCTCCGATTACCGCGTACCCGTAACCGACAGGGCGGCTTATCACTTCTACCATAGCCTCGGCGTGGTTTCGGCCATTAAGAAAAAGGCGCCGGTAGTGGTTCCTCCGCCACCGCCACCTGTTGTGCTGGATAAAGATGGCGATGGCATCAATGATGATAAGGATGCCTGCCCTGATGTGGCCGGATTGGCTATCCTGGATGGCTGCCCGGATAAGGATTCCGACGGCATTGCGGATAAAAATGATCGTTGCCCGGATGTGGCCGGACTTGCCAAATACGGCGGTTGCCCCATTCCTGATACGGATGGCGACGGCATTAATGATGAACAGGATAAATGCGTCAACGAAAAAGGATTTGCACGCTACCAGGGCTGTCCCATTCCGGATACGGATAATGATGGCGTAAATGACGAAGAAGATAAATGCCCCAGCCGCCCGGGCCCGGCCAGCAATATGGGTTGCCCCGAAATTTCAAAAGCTGTGATCGATAAGATCAATGTAGCAGCCAAAAACATTTTCTTCTCTACAGGAAGCGCCAAACTGCTGCCCAAATCATTTAAATCACTTGATGAAGTGGTGGGGCTGCTGAAGGCGGATGAATCCCTGATGATCAATATTGATGGGCATACCGACAGTACCGGCAAACGCGAAAAAAATCTGCAGCTTTCCGCCAACCGTGCCGATGCGGTCAAAACGTACCTGGCAGGAAAAGGTATTGCTGAGAACAGGATGACCGCAACGGGTTTTGGTCCGGATAAACCAGTAGCTGATAATAAAAAGTCCGCCGGAAGGGCCAAGAACAGGCGTGTCGAAATGACCGTACGGAACTATTAATTGTTATTGTTATAAATCAAATCCATACAAAACCCCGGTTTCGTCCGGGGTTTTTCTTTGAATATGATTCGGTAATTTTTCTCATCATCATACCCCAACTGGTAAATCAACAGAACTTCCGGCTTCTACATTGCGGTATGGCAAAACATAGTAAACCCTTTCAATCATCCAGGTTGAAGGGTTTTTTTTACAGGAGGAATAAGTGTTGGGTATTGATTCGGGCCTGGTCAGGGATTTAATACGGCATCAATGATCTGATACACCGGTCTGTTATTTCTTATATTCATATTCGATGCTGCCCAATAGTTTTCTGTCTTTGCCGAATACTTTTTCGCGGGTACGTAGTCCGTCTTCATAAAGATACTTCCAGGTCAGGTAATCCATGCCGCCCTCTTCGGTACTGATCATTTGCACCAGTTGCCCTGCGTTGTTGTATTCGAACTGGTAATCGGGGATCATCTGTTGTTTATATTCGTTCATGTGCACGATATCGGAGAGGCGGTTCTTGTTATCGTAATAGTAATAATATTTGCCACCGGTTTTAGTGTCCTTTTCGATGGATATATTTTGTTGGTCATCCAGTTGAAAAAGGATCAGCGTACTGTCTGTTTGGTTCTTGATCCGGAACATCCGGGCCGGTCTTCCTTCCGCATCAAATTCATACAGGTGTTCTTCCATCAGTTCGGTCAGAAAATCGTCGTCGTGTGAACGGGATTGTGAAATGATGTGGGTGATCCTGCCCTGGTCGTCGTACCGGTATGTAATACGACTGACCATGATGTCGGAACTGTCTGTGGTGCCGGTCAGTTGTCCCTGGTCATTAAATTGAGAAACAAACAGGGAACTACCCGACATGGCAGACCGGGTGAATAAAGACACCTCACGGTAATCCCTGGATATTCTCTTCTCGCAATAGAACCCTTCACTGGGCTCGCCGGTGGATTCGAAACTGTTGATGATGATCTTGCGGATCTTGTTTTCCCGGTAGGCTTTCATGTCGGCCAGTAAACTTTTATTACTGATGATGTCTTTATAATAATATTGCGCATCGGCATGGGAGCAGGTAAAGAGCAGGGTTAGCAAAACAGACCATTTCATCATATGATTGGATTTTCGGCGATGAGCAAATTTACCGGTACATCCGGCTTATTCCGCCGGCAATGAAGGCAAACTTCATTATTTTTAACAAAAATATCTTCTTTGAGCCATTTAAAGGAACGATCGGAGAAAAATTGCTTAAACTGTAATGCCCAGGTGTTGGGCAGGTATTGTCATATATGCGGACAGGAGAATGTGGTCACGTATGAAACAGCCTGGCAAATGGTCGTTCATTTTTTCCAGGATATCACGCACTATGATGGCAAATTCGTCGGGTCGATACGTTATCTGCTTACCAAACCCGGGTTCCTTACCACGGAGTACATGGCCGGAAGACGTGCCAGCTATTTACACCCGATCAGGATGTATGTTTTCACTTCTGCCATTTTTTTCATCATTTTCTTTTCGATCAGCGGATCGGAAAATATCAAATCCGTATCCACCTATTCCGGGAAAACTGATGCGGAGATAGCCCTGATGGATTCCACCACATTCAGCGCCTTCACGCAAAAGATCAACGGCGGTAAACCCATGACGAGGGCTGGCTTTGAGCAATATAAAGATTCTGTATCAAGGCGGTCGGGCATACATTTCACCACGTCCAAATTCGCATCAAAAGCGCAGTACGACAGTGCCCTGCAGTCGGGTAAGGTCAAACACAACTGGCTCAAACGCACCATGGTCTATAAGGATATTGAGATCAATGAAAAATACCAAAAAGACCAAAAGCTGATCCTGGCCAGTTTCAAGAATACCCTTGTACACAGTTTCCCGCAATTATTGTTTATCTCACTTCCCTTATTCGCACTTATACTGAAATGGCTGTACTGGCGCAGGAAATCATATTTCTATGTAAGCCATGCAGTATTCGGGGTGCACCTGTATGTCTTTCTATTCCTGATACTACTCATCGTTATAGGTATCAATAAACTCATCGATGCAACCCACCAAAACTGGTTGGACTATCTACTGGTTCTCCTTACGCTGTATATCTTTTATTACGAGTATAAGGCCATGCGTGTATTTTACGGCCAGGGAAGGGCTAAAACGATACTGAAATTCTTTATACTGAACGTTGGCCACTTTATCGTACTGGCCTTCCTGATGATCTTCTTCGTTTTCTTTTCATTACTGAAATTATAATACATGAACCCAAAGGAACTTTCCGATGAATTTTTACGGCTCGTCAGGATCATGGATGAACTCAGGACACAATGTCCATGGGATAAAAAGCAAACCATTCATACCCTGCGCCACCTCACGATCGAAGAAACTTATGAACTGGCCGATGCCATAACCGACAGCGACTGGAAGTCTATCAGGGAAGAACTGGGCGATCTGTTGCTGCATATCGTTTTTTATGCCAGGATCGGTTCCGAGGAACAGGCATTCTCATTGCAGGAAGTCATACATGGTGTTTGTGAAAAACTCATCAGCCGTCACCCGCATATTTATGGCGATGTAAAAGTGGACAATGAAGAAGATGTCAAACAGAACTGGGAAAAGCTGAAACTGAAAGAAGGCAAGAAATCAGTATTGGGCGGAGTACCCCGTTCGCTGCCTTCCATGGTCAAAGCCATGAGGTTGCAGGAGAAATCAAAACAGGTAGGTTTTGAATGGGAGAACAGTGGCCAGGTATGGCATAAAGTGGAGGAGGAGATCGCCGAATTGAAAGAAGCGGTTAGCCAGGGGAACCAGCCGGGGATCGAAGAGGAAATGGGCGATGTTTTTTTCTCCCTCGTCAATTATGCACGCTTTTTGCAGGTGGATGCCGAAAATGCACTGGAAAAAACCAACAGGAAATTCATGGACCGCTTTACCCGTATGGAATCAATGGCGGCCAAAGAAAATAAACAATTACACGATATGACCCTGGTTGAAATGGATGACCTGTGGAACCGGATCAAAAGCCTGGACAAGGAAACGGATAAATAATACCGCTGTTGCAAAATACCATGACATACGGACGGTTTCTTTATAAGCATGCTTACCTGCTGGTTCTGGCTGCCTGGCTGATCACGATTTCCTTTTTTGTAGACAATTACTGGTCGGCCAATGCATCCCTGAACTCGGTGAGGAAGGCCGTGGTGGGCAACCTTCACCAACGGGAGAAAGCGGTTGATCGCCTGCTGACAGACAGCAGCCTGCTGGATGAGATTGAATCCGGCCATTACGGCGCCGGCAAACTGACCCGCCTGACGGAAGAGCCTTTTTTCGTCTTTTTCTACCATCCCGATCCCATATCGGGTGAAAGACTTTCCTGCTGGAATACGCAACAGGTGCTCCCTTATCCCTCCCTTTTGTACGATTCCAGGAATATTGGATTCATTCATTTGCAAAACGGATATTATGTCTGGGGACGGCACCAGTACAGATCAATGAAAATGATCACACTCATCCCGGTTAAATGGGATTATGTGATACAGAATGAATACCTGAAGAACGATTTTGTGAGCCGGCAGTCGATCAGCATGCATTACGACCTGGGCACGGACACAACAAAAGGGGTCCCGGTTTTTTCAAAGGACGGCACCCGGTTGTTCCAGTTGTATGAAACAGCGGCGCAGGCCATCAGCCAGAATAACCCGGTTGCGATCGGTATGCAACTATTGTCGATGCTCCTGATCTTACTCCTCATTCACCTGCATGCCGTGTATATCGCTGAAAGAAATTCCGTCTGGAAGGCCGGCCTTTTTTTACTGATCACGTTAACGGGTATACGCTTATTGACTTATTTGTATCCCATTCCAATGAACTACCGGCAGTTTGAGTTATTTGACCCCGCTGTGTATGGTTCGAACCCGGTATTCCGTTCTTTGGGCGATATGTTCATCAATGTGCTGTTTTTCGCCTGGCTGGTTCTGTTCATCCGTTATTACACCGAAACCAGGGAACATCGTAAAACGGAGCGTGCCGGCTGGAAGGGATGGGCCTGGCTCCTGGCCGGTTCGCTATTTCTGCTGGCTGTTACCTGGCTGGCGGCCAGCCTGATACGCTCACTGGTTGCAGATTCCCAGATATCATTCGATGTCATGAACTTCTTCACCCTCAACATTTACAGTGTTGTGGGTTTTGTGACCCTTTGTTGCATCTCGATCGGTTATTTTTTTATCTGCCAGTTGGTACTCTACCTCATTGATCCCTGGTTTCGCAATAAACCTCTGCCATTATTACTGTCGGTTGCCATACTGGGATTGTTGTTTTTGAGTTTCCGGATAGGTCATATCCGGGGAGGCTTTGAGTTGTATGTGCTGATCTGGCTGATCGGTTTCCTTGCCCTGCTGAACAGCCACTGGTTCAACCTCATCGCGTCGCGGATCGTTTCTTCCAATCTGGTTTTCTGGCTTTTTATTTTCTCCGTTTCCATAACCGGTATCCTTATCTCGGAAAACGACAGTAAAGAGATCAGGAAAAGGATGCATTATGCTGAGATCTTGTCGCAAAAATCGGATCCCGCCAAGGAGACGCTCATCAACACCATGCTCACGGCGTTCAATACCGATTTCCTGTCGAACCAGTTCCAGCGCCTGCTGCAGCCCGGAGAGAACATGTACCTCAAAGATTCACTGATCAACAGTAATACGGCTGGATATAATAACCGCTTTGATACCAGGGTATATAGTTTTTCGGCGGATGAAAAACCCCTGTTTAATGCGGATTCCACAGGCTACGATCAGATCAATACGATACTGAATACACAGTCTAAGCCCACCAATACACCCGGGTTATATTATTTTGATGAATCCTACGATCTGTTCAGTTACATCTGCAAACGGACGCTTCGCGCCCCGGACAGTACCCTGCTGGGTTATGTGTTCATACTGTCGAGCCCCAGGAAAGTGAAGAAAGATGCGCTTTATCCCGAACTCTTCAGCCGCGGCAGCCAGTATGCCATCGAGCAATCATCACTCTATGCATTTGCCCAGTATAATAACTGGAAGCTGGTCAGCGTGCATAATGATTACCCGTTTCCCTCAGCGCTGAAGGCATATACGCTGGCTTCCCAGCAATACAGGATCGTGCAGAAAGATCATTACAGCGAATTATGGTACCATGCGGGCGGGGGTAGGGTCATTGCCATTGTGAAAGAGAGAAGCCGGTCTATTGAATCGATCACCTTGTTCTCCTATCTTTTCTGTTCCTTCCTGATCGTGGCGGCTGTATTCTGGTTCATCAGCACACTGGTGCGGAGCCGGTTCAGCCTGGCGAAGTTTAAGACCTACTGGCAACTGAATATCCGCAACCAGATCCACGGCACCATCATTTTCATCAGCGCCCTGTCATTCATCATCATCGGTTTTGCCACGATCCTGTTCTTTGTAAACCGCTACGAGGCCAATAACAGGGAGAAACTCAGCCGAACCATCCATATCATGGAAAATGAATTAAGGAACACGTTCAATGCCGGCTGGAATATGAGGGATTCGCTGTCGCATTCCGACTTTGTATTCGGCCAGGGGCCGGAACAGGTGATCAACAAGATATCCGAGATCCATGGGGTGGATGTGAACCTGTACGACCTGGAAGGTAACCTGCGGGTATCGTCGCTGCCGATGCTCTACACCAAAGGCGTGGTCAGTTCAAAGATCGACCCGGTGGCCTATTACCACCTGCATATGCTCCGCGAAGTACAGTTCTACCAGCAGGAGCAGATAGGCCGACTGCCCTTCGCCAGTAATTATGTTCCTGTCAAAGACGAGCGTGGTAACGATTACGCATACCTGAATATACCGTATTTTACTTCGCAAAGCAACCTCAGGCAGGAGATATCGAATTTCCTGGTCACCATCATCAACCTCAATGCCTTTATCTTTCTGATCGCAGGGATTATCGCATTGTTCATCACCAACCGGATCACCGCGTCTTTCTCCCTCATCAGTGAGAAGATGAAGAAGGTCAAGATCGGTTCGCGCAATGAAGCGATCGTTTGGAAACGGCAGGATGAATTGGGAGAACTGGTAGGGGAATATAATAAGATGGTCAGCCAGCTGGAAGACAGTGCACGTGCCATGGCCAAGTCGGAACGGGAAGGGGCCTGGAGAGAGATGGCACGCCAGGTGGCCCATGAGATCAAGAACCCGCTCACGCCTATGAAGCTGAGCATCCAGTACCTGCAGAAGGCCATAGAAAGCAATGCGCCGAATGTCAAGGAACTCACGGCACAGGTGGCCAATACCCTGGTGGAACAGATCGAACACCTGAGCCAGATCGCCGGCGATTTCAGCCAGTTCGCCCATATCGGGGAATCCGCCAGGGAAGAGGTCAACCTGAATGATGTGCTGGATAAAGTGCTGGACCTTTATGCCTCCAACGAAAAGCTGGTCATCAGCAAGCAATTGCTGGAGGAGCCTGTTCGGGTGATCGGTGACCGCACGCATATGAACCGCCTGTTTAATAACCTGGTGCTTAATGCCATTCAGGCGGTGCCTGATGACAGGGTCGCGAGGATCGATATTCGGGAAACCTTGTCGGATGGAAAGGTTCTGATCAGTATCTCGGATAACGGACAGGGCATCAATCAAGAGTTGCAGTCACGCATCTTTGCGCCCAATTTCACTACCAAAACTTCCGGAACCGGTCTTGGCCTGGCGATGTGTAAACGCATCGTCGAACAGGCCGAAGGAGAGATATGGTTTGATACTACACCCGGAACGGGCACCAGTTTCTTTGTGATGTTTCCCCTGATGTCTTCCTGATCAGTTCCGTTTTCTGTTAGACAGGAATGCAGTGAACGCCTCCAGGGAAAAGCTGCTCAGGTTTTGTTCCTTCGTTACCAACGCCTTTTGGGCAACAAGTACCCCAAAATAATTGTCGTCATATCCATCGGTATGGTGGGCATCGGGATTGATGGAGATGAGTACGTTTTTGCTCAGTGCGTATGAGATATAACGCCAGTCGATGTCGAGCCTGCTGGGGTTCGCATTCAGTTCTATGACAACGCCGTGTTCGGCACAGGCATCAATGACGGAATGCATATCGAGCGGGTAGCCGGGCCTGCTCAGGAGTAATCTTCCGGTCATATGTCCCAATATCCGTGTATGGGGATTTTCGATCGCTTTCAGCACACGCATCATGGCTTTCTCTTCCGTCATTTTCAGGTTACTGTGCACCGAAGCGATCACCAGGTCGAATGTCGATAACAACTCATCACTATAATCCAGGCTGCCATCGTTCAGTATATCCGCTTCTATGCTTTTAAAAATGCGGAAAGGGGCCAGCCGGGCATTTAGTTCATCAATCTGCCTGTGTTGTTCGCGGACGCGGTCTTCCGTCAATCCGTTGGCATAAAACGCCGATTTGCTGTGATCGCTGATCACGAGGTATTCTAATCCCCGTTCCATGGCGGCCCCGGCCATTTCTTCAATGCTTTGGCTGCCGTCGCTCCATTGGCTGTGAGAATGGATGATGCCGCGGATGTCTTGAAACTGCACAACGGTTGGCATGCGCCCTTCTTTGGCTAGATCGAGCGTAGATGGATGTTCGCGGGCAAAGGAAGGGATGGCCTGCAGCCCGGCAAGACGGAAAAATTCTTCTTCCGAAGCTGCCTGTACAGGAGCCTGTAAAAAATGATTCAGCGACTCCAGGAATGCAGGGGAGGAGGAATGTTTGATCTGTTCAGACACAAACTGACTGCCTGTGCAGGGAATGATGCCCACGGTTACGCCCAGTGAAGATTGATAGATCAGTTTTTGATCTCGCTGCGCAACGAAGCTGCAATCTGTAACGGTATCCATGGCCTTGCGGATTTCCTGTTCGTCCGCGTCGATCAGGTAATCGATGCTTTCCACGGTTTCCATTTGCCTTTTCATTTCTCCTGTCAGTTCAATCCGGTGGCCTGGTAGTATTTTTTCGAGGAAAGACTGAAGGTGTGGCAATAAAGGATACACCTGTGCATAGAGGTGTTGTTCTTTGTGCTGGAAATAAAACCGGATGGAATCAATGACGTTCTGCTGTGTTTTTTCACCAAAGCCTTTGAACATTTTCAGCCTGTTTTCCTGGCAGGCATATAAGAGTTCACCCAGGCTTTCAATGTTCATTTCTTTCCATATCGTATGGATTTTTTTTGGACCGAGGCCTTTGATGTTTAGCATCTCGATGATGCCGGGGGGAGTCTTGCTGACCCAATCTTCAAGAACGGACAGCCTGCCGGTTTCCGTCAGTTCTTTGATTTTTTGGGCGGAGGAGGGACCCACTCCGCGGATCGCGGCGATCTTTTCCGTTGTTAATTCGCTCAGGGGAACCTGGATCTTTTCAATCGCAAAAGCGGCGGAAGAATATGATTTCGATTTGAAACTGTTCTCTCCGTGTATGTCCATCAATTTGGAAAGCAGGTTCAATGTGTCGGCGATCTGGTAATTATCCATTTGTCAAAAGTAGGTAAATGGATGAGATTCCAGCATCGGAAAAAAACGGGCAAACAGTCAATTGCCGGCTTGAAACCCTTGCCTGGCGGGAGTTGGGAGGGGGTATAAAAAAATAAGTCCCGTAAAAACGGGACTTACTATCTTTTTGCTCTTTAGCAAATCAAGCTTACTTCTTAGCAGCTTTTTTCGGAGCGGCTTTCTTAGCAGCTTTCTTAGGAGCAGCTTTCTTAGCAGCTTTTTTCGGAGCGGCTTTCTTAGCGGCTTTCTTAGGAGCAGCTTTCTTAGCAGCTTTTTTCGGAGCAGCTTTTTTCTTTGTTGCCATTTTTTTGAATTTAATTGGTTAGTAAATAATACTTAAAAATAAATACTATTTTGAAACTACCAAAAAAAATATCAAAAAATTATGCTATGGCTTCTGCCGGCATAACAGATACATGCGTCCTGTCGCCTTTTGCTTTTTTAAATTCAACAACTCCGTCGGTGAGTGCGAAGATGGTGAAGTCTCTTCCAACACCAACATTCTTGCCGGGATGGAATTGCGTACCACGCTGGCGAACGATGATGTTGCCGGCGATAGCAGACTGTCCGCCAAAAATTTTTACACCTAACCTTTTGCTTTGTGAATCACGACCGTTTTTTACGGAACCTTCACCTTTTTTGTGTGCCATGTCTTGTTTATTTATTCAGTTAACCGGTATGTACATCCATGGATACATGAATGCAAAATCAGTAACTGATCAATTAAGCGATTGAATTGATCTTGATATGAGTATACTGTGTACGGTGACCGTGCTTTTTGCGGAAACCTTTCCTTCTTTTCATTTTAAAGGCGATGACTTTGTCGCCCTTCACCAGGTCGCTGATGATTTCTGCTTTAACAACTGCACCGACACCGTTTCCGGCATTGACGTTGCTGCCATTGCTGGTCAGTAACACATCGGAAAACTCCACTTTGTCTCCGGCATTTCCGGCGATATGTGGTACATACAGACTGTCTCCGGCTTTTACCTTAAATTGCTGACCGGCGATTGTAACGATTGCTAACATAACATTCCCAAATTTAGGACGGCAAAGGTAAGGTTTTACTCTGATTCATTCAGTGATTTTTTATTGTTTTTTTAGAGAATGTTGGAAAACGGTATTACAAAACATGGTAATGTGTTTTTTTTACCCTGCCCGGTCAGGCTTATCATCGCCTAAATAACTGATAATCTGTCTATATTCGCCTTTATTCCTATGCAGCTTCCCCGACCGATAAGGATCGTTTTCAGCCTCTATGCCATGATCATTTTCCTGGCGCTCATGTTTCTGCTCTTTCCCCTGGCCGTCCTGGGGTCCCTGTTTGGGAAAAAAGTCAGTGGCCGGTTCATTTATGCCATAGTAACTTTTTGGGCAGATACCGCCATGTTTTTCTGGGGGATGCGGCATATTAATATATATGAAGAAGAACACGATCCATCCAGGCCGGTCATCTTCGTATTCAACCATGTTTCGTATATGGATATTCCGGTCTTGCTGAAGGCCTTCAGGCATCAGCCGATCAGGGTGCTGGGAAAAGCGGAAATGTCATCCGTTCCCGTTTTTGGATATATGTACCGCCAGGCCGTCATCCTGGTGAAGCGCGATAGTCCGGCTAACCGGGCCAAAAGCCTGCAGCTTCTCAAAGAAGCCATTCAGGATAATATCTCGGTGGTCATCGCACCGGAAGGAACATTTAACATGACAGGCAGGCCATTAAAGGAATTCTACGATGGGGCCTTCCGTATCGCTATAGAAACACAAACTCCCATCAGGCCAGTCATTTTCCTGGATACATACGACAGGATGCATTACAGGAGTATCTTTTCAATGACACCCGGACGGTCGAGGGCCGTTTACCTGCCTGTGGTACCGGTAAAGGGATACGATTTGTCCGATTTACCCGCATTGAAACAAAAGGTATATGATCGTATGGAAAAGGCCCTTATTCAATACGGGGCCAGTTGGATCAGGGAGGACAATAAATGACAGAACCGAACGACATATTATTCCCGGAAGAACAACCGGAACTATGGGCGGAGATCATCCTGCCACTGGCATTGGCGGTTGTATATACTTATGCCGTTCCTCCAGATCTCGCAGATCGTGCAAAACCGGGTTGCCGGGCTGAAGTTGTTTTTGGGAAGAATAAAAAATATGCGGGTATCATACGCAGGGTACTGGGGCAGAAACCATCGTTTCCGGCCAAGCCAATCCTGAACGTGCTGGATGATGAGCCAATTGTAGGCAGGGAGCAATTGCTGTTGTGGGAATGGATGGCCCAATATTATATGTGTACCGAAGGGGAGGTGATGGCCGCTGCTTTGCCAGCCAATTTCAAACTGAGCAGTGAAACGATCCTGATCTATAATGATGAAGCGGGAGACGATTTTACGCATCTCGATAGCGAGGAATATCTTGTTGCAGAAGCGCTGATCCTGCGCAAGCAACTGCATATGCAGGAAGTGCAGCAGATACTGGAAACATCACACGTGTATCCTGTAATTAAAAAGCTGCTGGATAAAAAGATCTGTTTTTCCTGGGAAAAACTGCATGAACGGTATCAGGCAAAGAAGGAAAATTTTGTGCTGCTGAATCCCAGGTTGAATAATGAAGAGTCGTTGTCTGCTTTGCTTAACGACTGGAAAGGCGCACCCAAGCAAATGGAACTGCTCCTGGCTTTCCTGCACCTCGAGAAATCTGAGCCGGAGGTTTCGCAATCTGCCTTGCTGAAAAAATCGGGCGCAACGGCGGCACAGTTAAAGGCGCTGGCCGATAAGCAGATCCTGCTGGTCGAAAGGCGCAAAGTTGACAGGATCAGATTGCTGCCAAGGGACATACATATCGATTTTACATTGAGCCCCGCGCAGCAACAATGTCTTGCTGAAGTGGAAGAAGCATTCCGGAACGAAAAGGCCTGTTTACTGCATGGCGTCACCGGTTCGGGAAAAACGCAGGTGTATATACGGTTGATGGAGAGTCACCTGCGCTCGGGCAAACAGGTATTATACCTGCTCCCGGAAATAGCGCTAACGGCACAGATTATACGAAGATTACAGAAGCATTTTGGCGGCCACATAGCCATTTATCATTCCAAATTCAACGACCAGGAAAGGGTGGAGATATGGAACCGCGTACGATCCGGTGACACAAGGATCGTCATAGGCGCACGCAGTGCCCTGTTCCTGCCTTTCCACGACCTTGGCCTGGTGATCGTTGATGAAGAGCATGATGCGTCATACAAACAATATGAACCATCGCCCCGATACCATGCGCGCGATTCGGCCGTTTACTATGCCTCCCTTTTTAAGGCGAATGTGTTGCTGGGCAGCGCAACGCCGTCTATGGAAACCTATTTCAATACAAGGCAGGGCAAATATGCGCTGGTCAGGCTGACTGAACGGTTTGGAGGGCTGCTGCTGCCAGACATACAGCTTGTCAATATGCGGCAGGTGGCACAGAAAGGCAAGGTCATGCTCAGCCCGGCATTAAAAGAAGCCATAAGGCAGGCGGTTGATAAGGGCAGCCAGGTGATCCTGTTTCAAAACAGGCGTGGCTACAATCCATACCTGATTTGCGGAACCTGCGGTCATATACCCCAATGTACGCATTGCGATGTGTCGCTAACCTTGCATAAATACAGTAACAAGCTGCATTGTCATTATTGCGGGAGCACCTATCCCAAGTTGATCACCTGCCCGGCATGCGGAAGCAATAACTGGCTTGAAAAGAATTTCGGCACCGAGAAGATCGAAGAAATGCTGGAAGAGGAATTTCCATCATACCGGGTGGCAAGAATGGATGTTGACAGCATCCGTGGAAAAACAGCTCATGATAGCCTGATCCAGCAATTTGAACAAAGAAGGCTCGACATTCTCGTTGGTACGCAAATGGTGGTCAAGGGCCTCGATTTTGACAATGTGAGCCTGGTGGGTATCCTGGATGCCGACGGGTTATTGAGTTTCACGGATTTCCGTGTAAATGAACGCGCCTTTCAACTGATGGAGCAAGTGAGCGGGCGTGCCGGCAGGAAACTGTCGCGCGGGCTGGTTCTGATACAGGCCCTGCAGGTCAGTCATCCCGTCATACAATGGGTGCAAAATCACGATTACGAATCTTTTTTTGACGCCGAACTGGCAAGCCGCAGGATATTTGCATATCCGCCTTTCAGCCGCATTGTGAAACTTACGGTCAAGCATGCGGATAAAGACACAACCGATGCGGCATCATGGCGACTGATGGAATTGCTTGGGCAGGATATGAAAGAATTTCTGGTTGGGCCTGCAACACCGGTCATAGGAAGGATCAGGAACCAGTACCTTTCAGAGATCATGCTTAAGCTGCCTAAAGAGCCGGGCCGGTCCATTCCTTACAAACAGGTCATCAGGAACCAGATCAACCTGATGCTGGCTGATAAACGATTCAGGGCCGTTACCGTTGTTTCGGATGTGGACCCGCAATAGATCGCGTCGAATAAAATTGAACTTATGTTTGAAACGAACTTTTCATTACTTCCGTACAACACATTCCACATGGATGTGCGGGCGGAATATTTTGCCCGATTCGGTTCTGTTGAAAATCTCCGGGAATTGCTCGATGCTTTTCACCAGGGTTCCGCGGGAAACGCCGGGCAAAGGATGGTGTTGGGCGGGGGAAGTAATGTATTGTTCACCAGCAATCTGCCCGGCCTGGTTTTGAAGAATGAGATCAGGGGGATCCAATGGGACGGGGAAGATAACGACTACGTATACCTGAAGGCCGGCGCCGGCGAAAGCTGGCATGGCTTCGTGATGCATTGTTTGAACCATGACCTGGCCGGGGTGGAAAACCTGGCACTCATCCCGGGAAATGTAGGCGCGTCTCCGATGCAGAATATTGGCGCCTATGGTGTTGAGGTCAGGGATGTTTTTCATGCTTTGGATGCGGTTGACTGGGAAACGGGGGAGATGCACAGTTTTGGCCTGTCGGATTGCGCTTTTGGTTACCGGGAAAGTGTTTTCAAACAACAATACAGGAACCGGTTCATCATTACATCGGTCACTTACCGGTTGTTGAAGAAACCACAATTTCACATCGCATACGGTGCCATACAGCATGAGTTGGAAAAGATGCAGGTAAAAGATCTGACCATTCAGGCTGTTGCACGTGCCGTTATGAATATCAGGCAGAGCAAGCTTCCTGACCCTGCTGTGATCGGGAACGCAGGTAGTTTTTTTAAAAACCCTGAAATAGATAAGGATATGTTCGACAGGTTGAAATCAAAGTTCCCGGATATGGTGGGTTATCCTGTTTCAGGCGACAGGATCAAACTGGCGGCCGGCTGGCTGATCGAGCACAGCGGCCCGGAACCGGGAAAAAGCTGGAAAGGTTACCGACTGGGGGATGCCGGCTGTCACGAAAAGCAGGCACTGGTTCTGGTCAATTACGGGCACGCCAGCGGAAAGGAGATACGCGACCTTGGCCTTCGCATATCCGGCAGCGTTAAAGATACATTCGGCGTCGATCTCCAGCCGGAGGTGAATATTATCTGAACTCAGTCGTCTTCAAAAGGTTCGTCCTGATCGGAAAAATTCAGCATACTGCCCATCAGGTCGTTAAAAGAGATCTTATTATCAATGACTTTTTTGCTGATCAGGGAATAAGCGGCGAGGCCGTGCAAAACAAACTCCATCAGCAGGGCCTTTTCCAGATCATCGGAACTGTGATAGAATTTGCTCACCAGGGCATGCAGGCCGTCAACTTTATACAATAATTGAATTTTATCCCCGTCTTTGGCTTCCAGGAAAAGATCAAGGTTATTACCCTGGTCGAACCAACGGGTGACGGATTTATATGGATTATCTTCCTGTGCCTGTTCTTTTTGTCGTTTCTTTTTGAGGCTGTCGGGGTTTGGAAAATACTGAGCGAAGATGGTCCTCAGCGCTTTTTCCAGCAGGTGAAGGGCTACCTGGTACGGGCCTTCCTGCTCTCCTTCGTACACCAGCTCGATCTTTCCGGTGATCGAGGGAATGATGCCCATCAGGTCACTGATCCATACCTGCGTTTGGGGCAAGTCGTACATGATCGCACGACGCTCGGCCGCACTGATGGCATTTTCAAATGCGGAAATGGTCAGCCTGGCGCTGACACCGCTTTTCTTATCCACCAGTTCACTGTCGCGCGCTTCAAAGGAAACCTGTTCGATCAGCCTTTTCACCAGGTCGCTGATGCGCACGCGCTGCAACTGTTCCGTGGATATGTCCGCTTCCTGCTCCGTAATGGAGAGCGATGTTTCGATATTCCGGGGATAGTGGGTGAGTATTTGACTTTCGATCCTGTCTTTCAGCGGCGTCACAATACTGCCTCGGTTGGTGTAATCTTCCGGGTTGGCAGTGAAAACAAACATGACGTCTAAGGGTAAACGTAGTTTGAATCCCCTGATCTGCAGGTCGCCTTCCTCCAGGATATTAAAAAGGGATACCTGAATTCGGGCTTGCAGGTCGGGAAGCTCATTGATAACGAATATGCAGCGGTTGCTGCGAGGGATGATGCCGTAATGCAAAACCCTTTCATCGGCAAAACTGAGCCTGAGGTTTGCAGCTTTGATGGGGTCGATGTCACCGATCAGGT
>WBZP01003380.1_pt1 | contig 17325 bp, 14 predicted proteins | sample 5204301 | NCBI WGS metagenome assembly WBZP01 (sample SAMN12412401, study PRJNA552823) | activated sludge metagenome | isolation source: activated sludge from nitrification reactor of wastewater treatment plant... | place: USA: Pennsylvania | collected 2017 | reverse complement strand
CGGTGGCGTGCCGCCACGACTGAGCGAAGCGGCGACGCCATGACCAAGAATGCCAAACCGCTTTCGACGCGGAGGGCGCGCAGGCGCAGGGGACGCGGAGAAGATCAATTTCCTTTCGGTCAAGCTCTGCCTTTGCGCGCTCTGCGCCTCTGCGCGCTCCGCGGCGAGAGCGTTCTCATCCATGGCTGAATCCCTGCGCGGCGAGTTGCGGCAGCACGAGCCGATGGCGCGCCATGTTTCCTGGCGCGCCGGCGGGGCCGTGGCGCGCGCCTATTTTCCGGCCGATTTGACCGATCTGACGATGTTTCTGCGCCGCATGCGGCGTGATGAACCCCTGCTGATGGTCGGCCTGGGCAGCAACTTGCTGGTGCGCGATGGCGGCTATGACGGCACCGCGATTTTTACCCATGGCCGGCTGGATGCCTTGCATCGCGAGGCCGATGGCAGTTTCTACGCCGAAGCCGGCGTCGCGTCGCCGAAGCTGGCACGGTTTGTCGGCAGGCAGGGTGGCGCCGAGGCCGAGTTCCTGGCGGGCATTCCGGGAACCGTTGGCGGCGCACTGGCGATGAATGCCGGCTGCCATGGCGGCGAGACCTGGCGCTACGTGGAACGGGCGCTGCTGCTCGGCCGCGATGGCGAAAAGATCGTGCGCAAACCCGAGGACTTCGCCATCGGCTACCGTCACGTCGGCCTGCGGACTTCGAGCGACGAGGTTTTTGCCGGTGCCTGGTTTCGCTTTCCGGCCGGCGATCGTGCCGCGGCGCGGACCCGCCTGCGCGAATTGCTGGAGCGTCGCATCGCCACCCAGCCACTGCGATGGCCCAATGCCGGTTCGGTGTTCCGCAATCCGCCCGGCGACCATGCCGCGCGCCTGATCGAGGCCGCCGGCCTCAAGGGCACACAGATCGACGGCGCGCAGGTTTCCGAAAAGCATGCGAATTTCATCGTTAATCCCGAGGGCAAGGCGACGGCGAGTGCGATAGAAAGACTGGTCGGCCGCGTTCAGGCGCAAGTGGCGGAAAAGTTCGGCGTTGCCCTGGTGCGCGAAGTGCGCATTCTGGGTGAGGGCGGCAGCCGGTCTGGGCAGGGCGGAGAAGGAGCTTGATGGATTTCGGCAAAGTGGCGGTGATGATGGGCGGCAAGTCCGCCGAGCGCGAGGTTTCGCTGAAAAGCGGCACCGCGGTGCTGGCCGCGTTGCGCGGCAGCGGCGTCGATGCCCACCAATTCGATCCACGCGACAAGGCCCTGGAAGCGCTGCGTGCCGAGGGTTTCAAGCGCGTCTTCATCGCCCTTCACGGTCGCGGCGGCGAGGACGGTGCGCTGCAGGGCGCGCTCGACTTGATGGACATTCCCTACACCGGCAGCGGTGTGCTGGCGTCGGCGTTGGCGATGGACAAGTGGCGTTGCAAATTGATGTGGCAGGCCACCGATCTGCCGGTGCCGGACTATGTCGTGCTCGATGCCGGCAGCGATTTTGCCGCCGCCGAGACGCGTCTGGGTCTGCCAATATTCGTCAAGCCGGCCAGCGAGGGCTCCAGCATCGGCATCACCAAGGTGAAGAGTCCGGGTGGTTTGCGGGCCGCCTACGAAATCGCGGCGCGCTACGATTCCTGTGTGCTTGCCGAGAAGTACCTGGCCGGCGGAGAGTATACCGTGGGCATTATCGGCAGGATTCCGCCGGCGGCCCGCCCCAAGACGGGGCCAGCCATCGACATGGAGCCGCAGCGCGGCGAACAGGCGTCACCCGAGCGTGCTGTGGGGCCGCGGAGGGCTGGGCTCATGGCCCTGCCGGTGATCCGGATCGTTCCGGCCACGGAGTTCTATGACTACGACGCCAAGTACCTGCGCGATGACACCGAATACCGCATCCCCAGTGGCCTTGACCAGGAGCGGGAAGACGCGATGCGCGACCTCGCACTGAAAGCCTTCGCGGTTCTCGGCGGCAGCGGCTGGGGGCGCGTCGATCTGATGCTCGATGCCGCCGGGCGCAGCTATTGTCTGGAGGCGAACACCTCTCCGGGAATGACCGACCATTCGCTGGTGCCGATGGCGGCACGGGCGGCCGGGATTCCTTTCGCGCAGCTGGTGCTCGGATTGCTCGCGGGGGCCGCCCATGGTTAAGGCGAAGGCAGGCCAAACCCGGAAACTCCGCGGCAACAGCCGGACCGAGCCGGACAGCGGTGACGGATTCTGGGATCGACCGATGTTGATCAATCTGCTGGCCGACTTGCTGCTGCTTGCCGCTGCGGCGTTGCTGGCCTGGAGCGGCGCGATGGCATTGCAATCCCTGCCGGTGTTTCCACTCAGGCAGGTGGTCGTCGCGACGCCGCTTGAGCACGTCTCCCGTGCGCAAATCGAACAAACGGCGCGCAGCGCCTTGTCCGGGAATTTCTTCACGGTGAATCTGGAGTCCGCGCAGACGGCCTTCGAGCGCATGCCGTGGGTGCGTGCGGCCTCGCTGCGCCGTCTCTGGCCTGACGGATTGGAGCTGGAACTCGAAGAACATCGCGCCGTTGCCCGCTGGATTTCCCAGGATGGCGAGGGGCGTCTGGTCAGCCGGCGCGGTGATGTATTCATGGCTTCCTCGCCCGATCCAATGCCGGCCTTTTTCGGTCCGGAAGGCTCGGCTCCCCGCGTGCTGGCCCGCTACCTTGAGTTCAGCAACGAACTCGCGACCATCGGCCTCAAACCCGTCGCGATTCGTCTTTCGGCGCGCGAAGCCTGGCAGCTCAAGCTCGACGACGGCGTCGTGCTGGAACTCGGCCGCGACCAGGCCAAGCATCCGCTGACCGCGCGTTTGAATCGATTCACGAGCCATTACGCCGCCGCCAGGACCGCGGCCGGCGGTCGTCTGCAAACCATCGGCGCGGTCGATATGCGCTACCCCAATGGATTCGCGCTCAAGGCGGGCAGGAGCTGATGAAATACCTAGAGGCACATGGTTGCCCCCCATGCTCCGTTCCGCAACCGGCCCTGCATAGCGGGCTCGCCGTGCAAAGCGATCCGCGAACGGCAGGGACGGGCTACCGTCAATCTCCGGCGCCTGCCGCCGACGGCCCGGCGGAGGCAGCATGAGCAAGGAGGCCAAACGTGACCTGATCGTCGGCCTCGACATCGGCACGTCGAAGATTGTTGCCATCGTCGGCCAACTGGATGCCGACGGTCGCCTCGGCATTCTCGGGCTTGGCACCCAGGAGTCGACCGGACTCAAGCGTGGCATGGTGATCAACATCGAGGCCACCGTGAATTCGATCTCGCGGGCGATCGCCGAAGTCGAGATGATGGCCGGCTGCAAGGTGCGCGAGGTCTACACCGGCATCGCCGGCAGTCATATCAAGAGCAAGGACTCCACGGGCATGGCCGTGGTGCGCGAGAAGGAAGTCACCCAGTACGATGTCGAGCGGGCCATCGAAGCGGCCAATGCCACATCGATCTCGGCCGACGACCAGATTCTCCACACCTTGGTGCAGGAGTTCATTGTCGACGGTCAGGACGGTGTCAAGGAACCGATCGGGATGGATGCCAAACGGCTTGATGTCAAGGTGCATCTGGTCACCGGTGCGGTAACGGCCGTGCAGAACATCGTCAAATGTGTGCATCGCTGCGGTCTGGAAGTGGTCGACCTGGTGCTGCAACCCCTGGCCTCGGGCTACGCCGTGCTGACCGAAGACGAAAAGGATGTCGGCGTCTGCCTGGTCGACATCGGCGGCGGCACCACCGACGTCGCCCTGTTCGTCCAGGGTGCGATCCGCCACACGGCGGTGATCCCGATCGCCGGCGACCAGCTGACCAACGACATCGCGATTGCCTTGCGCACTTCGACCCAGGACGCCGAGGACATCAAGATACGTTATGGCGTGGCGCTGCAGCAACTGGCCGATCCGCAAGAGATGATCGAAGTGCCTGGTGTCGGCGATCGTCCGGCAACCCAGCTTTCGCGTCAGACCCTGGCCGGATTCATCCAGCCGCGCGTCGAGGAAATCTTCCAGAAGGTGCAGGAGGAGCTCCAGCGCAGCGGCAAGGAACGCCTGCTGCGCGCCGGCATCGTGCTGACCGGGGGAGCGGCGCAGATGCCTGGCATGGCCGATCTGGGCGAGGAGATTTTTCACAATACCGTGAAGCTGGCGATGCCGCATTACGACGGCAACTTGCGTGATTACGTGCGTAATCCGCGCTACTCCACGGCGATGGGTTTGTTGTTGGAAGGGGTGACCCAGCGTCACCGCGGCATGAAGGCGCACAGTCCAAAGAGCTTTGCCCAGGTGTTGGCGAGGATGCGCGCGTGGTTCACCAGGAACTTTTGATTCAGCGGCACTTTTCAGGAGGCGAAAATGTTTGAACTCGAGGAAGTAGGGACACCGGAAGCGGAGACCGGCGCGACCGTCATCAAGGTCATCGGCGTGGGTGGCGCGGGCGGCAATGCGGTCGAGCACATGATTCGCGAGGGCGTCGGCGGCGTTGAATTCATTTGCTGCAACACCGATGCGCAAGCGCTGAAGCGAAGCAGTGCCCAGACCAAGTTGCAGCTCGGTCCCGGGCTCGGCGCGGGGGGCAAGCCGGAAAAGGCGAAAGAGTTGGCGGTGCTCGATCGCGGACGAATTGCCGAGGCGCTGACGGGAGCGCATATGGTGTTCATCACCGCGGGAATGGGCGGCGGCACCGGCACCGGCGCCGGCCCGATCATCGCCGAGGTCGCGCGCGAGCTCGGCATCCTGACCGTGGCCGTGGTGACCAAACCGTTTGAATACGAGGGCAAACGCAAGCGCCTGGCGGAAGAGGGGGTGGCCGAATTCGCCCGCCACGTCGATTCGCTGATCATCATCCTCAACGAGAAGCTCGAAGAGGTTCTCGGCGAAGAGATCAGCATGCTCGAAGCCTTCAAGGCGGCCGACAACGTGCTGCGCAATGCGGTGGGCGGTATCGCCGAAATCATCAACGTGCCGGGATTGGTCAACGTCGATTTCGAAGACGTGCGCACGGTGATGGGCGAGATGGGCAAGGCCATGATGGGTTCCGCCGTGGCCGCGGGTGTCGATCGCGCTCGCGTGGCCGCCGAGGAGGCCGTCGCCAGTCCATTGCTGGAAGGCATCGAGCTGTCGGGCGCGCGCGGCGTCCTGGTGAACATCACCGCCAGCACTACGCTCGGTCTCAAGGAATACAAGGACGTGATGAACACCATCCGTCAATACACGGCCCCTGAGGCGACGGTAATCTGCGGCGCCGTGTTTGACGAGGCCATGGACGACCAGTTGCGGGTAACCGTGGTGGCCACCGGTCTCGGCGGCATCGCGGTGCGCGAGGCCGTCAAGCCGAGCATACGCATGGTCGAGTCTTCCGGCCTGCGCACGGGAACGGACAATCTGCCGATATTCGAGGCCGGAATCGGACAGGCGCAGATCGACCTGTCCAGCGTCACCAGCAGCGTCCGCGGCAACGGCCCGCGCAACGCGCAGGCGGATGCCATGGCGGCTTCCGGAGTGGATAAGTACGATATTCCCGCCTTCCTGCGGCGCCAGTCGGATTGATCGGTCGGGCGCGGGCCCGGTCCGGCGGGGGCGCCTCCTCTCGCCGGACCGGGCCCGCGTGGTAAAATAAGCGATCGTCAAAATTCCATTTGAATCGCCAACCGATGCTTCGTCAGCGCACCCTGAAATCAGTCGTCAAAGCCACCGGCGTCGGTCTGCACTCCGGCGCCAAGGTGTCGCTGACCCTGCGCCCGGCCCAGCCGAATTCGGGGGTCGTGTTTCGTCGCATCGATCTCGCGCCACCGGTCGACCTCAAGGCAGACGCCTTCGGCGTGGGCGATACGCGGCTGGCCTCCTGCCTGGAAAGGGACGGGGTCAAGGTGGCCACGGTTGAACACCTGATGTCGGCATTGGCGGGACTCGGCATCGATAACATCTATGTCGACGTCGACGCGGCCGAACTGCCGATCATGGATGGCTCGGCGGCGCCCTTCGTGTTTTTGCTCCAGTCGGCTGGTATCGAGGAGCAGAACGCGGCCAAGAAGTTTCTGCGGGTGAAACGGACTGTCGAAGTCAGCGATGGCGACAAATGGGCCCGGCTGTCGCCATTTGACGGCTTCAGCCTTGAATTCTCCATTGTTTTCAACCATCCGGCGTTCGATCGATGCGCCTCGCGGGCGCGCATCGATTTTGCCGATCAGTCCTACTTGCGCGATGTCGCCAGGGCCCGCACCTTTGGTTTCATGCAGGATGTCGAAACGCTGCGCGATCAAGGTCTGGCGCTTGGCGGCAGCCTGGAAAACGCCATCGTGATGGACGATTACCGGGTTCTGAACAGCGACGGCCTGCGTTACGCCGACGAGTTCGTCAAGCACAAGATTCTCGACGCCATCGGCGATCTGTATCTCGCGGGCCATCCGCTGCTGGGGGCGTTTTCGGCACACAAGTCGGGGCACACGCTGAACAATATGCTGCTGCGAGCGTTGCTGGCCGACGTGTCGGCCTGGGAGCTGGTCAGCTTTCAACGCACCGAGGACGCGCCGGGGACCATCGCAGGGCTGTATCCGAAGCTGGTGTAGGCATGTTGTTGTTGCGGATCGTCGGCATCCTCACCGCGATCACCATCGGCAGCGGCATGGTCGCCTGGTTGTTTACGGGGGATCGTCGCTACCTCGTTCTGGCGGGCCGCGTTGCCAAGCTTGCGCTGATCTTTGTACTGCTCGTGCTGGTCCTGATGGCTGCCGAGCGCCTGATCATTCTTTGACGCCACGCAGCAGGCACTCCAGGGCTCCCTTGAGAGCGGACTCCCGAGGCAGCCGGCGCGCCAGCGCAGCGAGCGCCTGCTTCTGTCTTGGCCCCGGCGGCAAGGGCCTCTTGTCTTGAGCCCGTGCCGGAGACGGGTTTCGGGCTTGCACTCGGACCTCGATTTGGGTAACCTTGCCCTGTTCTATCGACAAATCGCTGGCAAGACGTGGTCCGAGTTGACGGATCTTCGCGGCGACCGCACCGTTCGTGGTGTGGATAAATAATTTCCCCAGACGGAAGTTGGCTACCCGGGCATGGGGCCTGAGCGCCTCGGGCAGCGCAGCTTGGAGCAGACGCTGGAAATGGAGCAGACGCTGGGCGTGGGTCGCAAGCCGCGCCATGCCGTCACCGGAGGCAAGGTATTCCTGGAGACTGCGCGCTGTCATAGAAAATGAAGTTTCAGTCGGGACCACGGCCGGAATGATCGGCGCTATACATCCCGGCCGCGGCTGAAATGAATCTGGAGGGAGGGAAGGGTGCATATTATTCTCGTCTCTGACCGGTTGGCAACCGCGAGAAGCATTACGCTGACTTGGCGTCATGCAGCATTGTTCGCGGGGGCGCTGGTTGGCTCGGTGGTATTCCTGTCGTCGTTGTTTTCGTATGTCACCGTCCGCCATGCGGCGGAAATCAGACTCCCGTTCTTGCAGGACCTACTGCGCTCGGTGAATGCCGAGGAGGCCCAGCGCTCAAGAGACTTCGTTCGCGAGAACCTCAACGCCATGGCAGTCAAGCTCGGCGAGATGCAAGCGCAACTTCTTCACCTGGACACGATAGGCGAACGGTTGGCGACCATGGCGGGCGTCAAGCCCCAGGAACTAAAGGCGTTCGACAGCAAGACCGATGGTCGCGGCGGCCCGCTGCTGAGAGCTTCCGCAATGTCTTCAACGGAATTGCAGAACGCGGTCGACGCGCTGGCGCATCAGGTCGAAGCCAAGTCGGATGCAATATCGCTGATCGAGTCGCAGATGCTGGAGGACCGGATCAGGAAGAGCCTGCTGCCCACCAGCCTGCCGGTGGCCGTGCAATGGAACGCATCAAGCTATGGCTGGCGCGTCGACCCCTTCACGGGTGAGCGCGCAATGCACGAGGGCGTGGATTTTGAGGCAAGCCCGGGTACCGACATTCGCGCCGCGGCTGCCGGGATCGTTGTTGGCGCGGAGCGTCACCCGCAATACGGCAATCTGGTTGAAATCGACCACGGCAATGACTTGACGACGCGTTACGCGCATGCCTCCAAGATTCTGGTAAAGGTGGGGCAGTTGGTCAAGCGCGGCCAGAAGATCGCCGAGGTGGGCACTACGGGACGTTCCACCGGGCCGCACCTCCATTTTGAGGTGCGCATTCACGGCATTGCGCAGAATCCGGACCGATTCCTGCGCATGGCCCAGGCGTCACCGCAAATCGCAGCGAACCGTCGCTGAGCCGACAGCCGGCCTGCCGGGGAGACTTGATCTCCCCCATGCTAAAATTTGTCACTTGCGGTACCCGGCCGGTTGCGCCCGCGTGCTGCATGATCAGCGGTTTCGGTTCCAGCATGGCGCCCGCTTTCGCGGGCATTGGCTTTCTCTGAGGCCGGTTTCTGAATTATAGGAAATGATAACCGGCTTTGGGACCGGCATAACGCTCGTTGCGTGGGCGTAAGCTCGTTTGGAAACCGGTTTCTGAATGACATCACAATGATAACGGGCTTTCTCAAGAAGATTTTCGGCAGCCGCAATGACCGGCTGATCAAGCAGTATTCCCAAACGGTTGCCCGCATCAACTTGCTCGAAGCGGCGATTTCACCGCTGTCCGACGACGCATTACGTGCCAAGACGGAAGAGTTCCGCGGGCGGCACGAGCAAGGCGAGTCGCTGGATGCATTGCTGCCGGAAGCCTTTGCCGTTGTGCGCGAGGCCGCCCGCCGGGTACTCGGCATGCGCCATTTCGACGTCCAGTTGATCGGTGGCATGGTGCTGCATTACGGCAAGATCGCCGAAATGCGCACCGGCGAAGGCAAGACACTGACCGCGACGCTGGCGGTATATCTGAATTCGATTTCCCGCAAGGGTGTCCATCTGGTCACGGTCAACGATTACCTGGCCAGTCGCGACGCCGAGTGGATGGGGCGCGTGTATCGTTTTCTGGGTCTTTCCGTCGGCGTCAATCTGTCGCAAATGCCGCACGACGAAAAGCAGGCGGCCTACGCCGCCGACATCACCTACGGCACCAACAACGAATTCGGCTTTGATTACCTGCGTGACAACATGGTGTACTCGGCTGACGATCGCGTGCAGCGCGGCCTTGCCTATGCCATTGTCGACGAAGTGGATTCGATCCTGATCGACGAGGCAAGGACGCCATTGATCATTTCGGGCCAGGCCGAAGACCATACGGAACTCTACGTGCGCATGAATGCCGTGCCGCCCCTGCTGGACCTTGGCGAGGCGGCGAAGGGTGAGGGCGAAGTGGACACCGGGGATTACACGGTCGATCTCAAGTCGCATCAGGTGTTGTTGACCGAGGCCGGCCACGAAAAGGCCGAGGAGATCCTCGCCCGCCTGGGCATGCTGGCCGAGGGCAGCAGCCTGTACGAGCCGGCCAATATCCTGCTGATCCACCATCTGTACGCCGCTCTGCGGGCGCACAACCTGTATCACCGCGATCAGCAGTACGTCGTGCAGGACGGCGAAGTGGTCATTGTCGATGAATTTACCGGTCGCCTGATGGCCGGCCGGCGCTGGTCGGACGGCCTGCATCAAGCGGTCGAGGCCAAGGAAGGGGTCTCGATCCAGGCCGAGAACCAGACACTTGCCTCGATCACCTTCCAGAACTACTTTCGCATGTACGGCAAGCTCGCCGGCATGACCGGCACCGCGGACACGGAGGCCTACGAGTTCCACCAGATCTACAACCTTGAAACGGTGGTGATCCCCACCAACCGGCCGATGATCCGGCGCGACGAGAACGACCAGATCTACCGCACCGCGCCGGAGAAGCATTCAGCGATCATCACTGACATTCGCGCCTGCCACGAGCGCGGTCAACCGGTGCTGGTGGGTACCACGTCGATCGAGAACTCCGAACTGCTGTCGGATCTGCTGCAAAAGCAGAAATTGCCGCACCAGGTCCTCAACGCCAAGCAGCACGCGCGCGAAGCGGAGATCGTGGCCGAGGCCGGGCGTCCCGGCATGATCACGATTGCCACCAACATGGCCGGTCGCGGCACCGACATCGTGCTCGGCGGCAATATCGAGAAGCCGACCAAGGCCATCCGTGACGACGAATCGCTGACCCCGGACGAGAAAGAGCGCCGCACCGGGCTGCTCAAGGCCGAATGGCAGAAGGTGCATGACCAGGTGCTGGCGGCGGGCGGCCTGCATATCATCGGCTCCGAGCGTCACGAGTCGCGGCGCATCGACAATCAGTTGCGTGGACGTTCCGGGCGCCAGGGCGATCCGGGCTCGTCGCGCTTCTATCTCGCGCTCGACGATTCGCTGCTCAAGATATTTGCCGGCGACCGTCTCAATACGATCATGGTCCGCCTCAAGATGCCCGAGGGCGAGGCCATCGAGCATCCGCTGGTCAGTCGCTCCCTCGAATCGGCGCAACGCAAAGTCGAGCAGCGCAACTTCGATATCCGCAAGCAATTGCTCGAATACGACGACGTGTCCAACGACCAGCGCAAGGTGATCTATCAGCAGCGCAACGAACTGCTCGACAGCGACGACATCGCGGAAACCATCACGGCGATGCGCCAAGGGCAAATCCACGATACCTTCCGTCTCTACATCCCGGCCGAAAGCGTCGAGGAACAGTGGGATGTCAGGGGTCTGGAAACCGAACTGGCTGCCGACCTTCATCTCAAACTGCCGATTGGCGAATGGATCAAGAACGACCCGCAGCTGGGTGACGACGACATTCTGAAGCGCTTGCTGGATGCCGGCGACGCCGCCTACCAGCAAAAGATTGCCAACGTCGATGCCGCCGCCTGGTCCGGCTTCGAGCGCAACGTGATGCTGCAAAGCCTTGACACGCATTGGCGCGAGCACCTCTCCGCGCTCGATCACCTGCGTCAAGGCATTCATCTGCGCGGCTATGCCCAGAAGAATCCGAAACAGGAGTACAAACGGGAGGCCTTCGAGCTCTTCGAAGGGCTCCTGCAGACCGTGCGCAGCGAAGTCTCCAAGCTGTTGCTGACGGTCGAGGTTCGCAGCGAAGAGCAGATCGAAGAGGTCGAGGCCCCGGCGCAACTGGAGAATGTTCAGTACCACCACGCCGACTTTGAGGAGGCGCTGGCCGCCGCCCCGCCAAAGCCGGCGCAACCGATAGCGCGGCACACGCCCAAGGTCGGCCGCAATGATCCCTGTCCCTGCGGCAGCGGCAAGAAGTACAAGCATTGCCACGGCAAACTGAATTGATTCGAGAGCGGTACCCGACACTTGTCGAGGACTCGAGCCAGGCCAATTCCGCGGTTCTTATCCTCGACCAGACGCGGCTGCCGCGCGAAGCGGTGATGAGGCGACTGGCGTCGCTGGAAGACGCGGCTCATGCCATTCGGGTGATGCAGGTGCGCGGCGCACCGTTGATCGGCGCCACGGCGGCCTATGGCGTGGCGCTCGGCCTGCGGGACGACGAGAGCGACGCACGTCTGGCGCAGGCGATCGAAGAACTGTCCGTGACTCGGCCCACCGCCGTCAATCTGCACTGGGCGCTGGCGCGCATGCGCAGGGCGTTGCAGGGGGCGGCGTTGGCGACCCGGCGGGAGCAGGCATGGCAGGAAGCGCGAGCGATCGCCGCCGAAGACCGGGCGGCGAATGCGGCGATCGGGCAGCATGGATTGTCGTTGATTGCGGCGCTCCATGCCGACCTTCGGTCAGGAATTGCCTGTCCCCCCGCCCCCCTTTTCGGGAAAGGGGGGCGCGAGCGCCCCGCCGAGGGGGAACCTAAGAGCTATCCCCCCAGCCCCCTTTCCGGGAAAGGGGGTGACGATGTCAGGCAGGCTGCGCCTGGTGTTGTGAATGTCATGACTCACTGCAACGCCGGGCGCCTGGCGACCGTCGAGCACGGCACGGCGCTGGCGCCGGTCTACGCCGCGCACGCCGCAGGGCTGCCGGTGCATGTCTGGGTTTCCGAAACGCGGCCGCGCAATCAGGGGCTGCTCACCGCTTGGGAACTTGCCGAGGTCGGAGTGCCACATACGCTGATCGTAGACAACGCCGCCGGTTTGTTGTTGATGCGCGGCATGGTCGATCTGGTACTCGTTGGCGCCGACCGCATCGCGGCCAATGGCGACGTGGCGAACAAAGTCGGCACCTACCTCAAGGCGCTGGCCGCCCGCGCCCATGGCGTGCCTTTCTACGTCGCGGCGCCGCTATCGACCATCGACCATTCCTGTGCTTCCGGCGCGGCGATCCCGATCGAGGAGCGTGCCGCGGAAGAGTTGGATGCGGGCGATGTGGCGGTCTCCAATCCGGCGTTCGACCTGACGCCGGCCGCCCTGATCAGTGGCATCATCTCCGAGCGCGGCATCGCGGGGGCCGGGGAGCTGAAGCAGTGGGTACCTTGAAGAAAGGGACGGCCGACGTGGCCGCCAAAGTGCTCGCCACGGCGCGGGCGATGAACGCCTCCGGCATCAATCGCGGCAGTGCCGGCAACGTCAGTGCGCGCTGCTGCGAAGGCTTCGTCATTACGCCGACCGGCATGAGCTACGACTCATGTGTTGCTACCGACATGGTCGAAGTCGGCGCCGACGGGGTGGCCAAGGGTGCGCGGCGCCAGCCATCTTCGGAATGGCGCTTTCATCGCGACATCTATGCCGCACGGCCAGAGGCGGGCGCGGTGGTGCACACGCATTCGCCATTCGCCACCTCGCTGGCTTGCCAGCAGCAGGGCGTTCCCGCCTTCCACTACATGGTCGCGCGCTTCGGCGGGGCCGACGTGCGCTGCGCGGCCTACGCGACTTTCGGCACCCAGGAACTGTCCGATGCCATCCTCCGCGCGTTGCAAGCCCGTTGCGCCTGCCTGATGGCTCATCACGGAATGGTGGTGTTTGGCCGCGACCTCGATCACGCTCTGGCCTTGGCAGTCGAACTGGAAACCTTGTGCGAGCAGTACTGGCGTGTGCTGCAGCTTGGCGCACCCAAACTCCTGTCGACAGCGGAAATGAACCGAGTGATCGCGAAGTTCGCCAGCTACGGGCAGCAAGAGGCTGATGCCGGCAAGCGCGGCCGCGGGCGGGGCACGACCCGGCGGCTTGCTACGTCAGGTACTCAAGCCGCAAACGAGTTTGCAGATTTCGCGCCTGGCAAAACGCTTCCCTGAGAATTTGCCGGTCGAGTTCGTGCAGGCGATCGGGATTGAGCCGGTTCGCGGCTTCCGGAAACTCGCCGGAAACTTGATTCTGCAGGCGCAGGCGTTGTATCTGGTAGAAGGCGGCGGAAATCCCCGCCACCTTGTCGACCGGCATCTGCAACGGCGCACGAACACCCAGCAGCCGCTCAACCGTATTGGTATGCTCGACACCGTTGGCCAGGGCAAGTATCCGCAGCGCGTCGACAAAAAGCCGAATCCCTTCCGTCTTGAGATCGAGGGTGTGGCGATACTTCTTGTTGCGCCTGAAGCGAAAACCACGCCACCAGCCAAGAGGCGGGGACTGCTCAAGGGCATTGACCGTCATGGCCCGCACGAAGGGGGCGTTTCCCTTGACGCGGCCGAGCAGCCAATGTCGTAGTTCGGTCGCCAACTCGTCGCGGCCGTAGAGTGGCCGAAAATCGAAAAAGATGCTGGCGTTGAGCAGGGCCTCGGGCTCAGGAATCGAAATCCAGGCGCCGAATCGCTGCTTCCATTCCTCCAGCGAAAGACACCAGGCCGGGTTGCCCGCCATGATCTCGCCGGGACACAAGGTGAATCCGCACACATCGAGCGCCGCATTGACCGCCTGGGCAAACGCCACGAAGCGCGGTCGCAGATCCTCCGTTTCGGCGGCCGAAGCCGCGGCGAAGGCGATGCCGTTGTCCTGGTCGGTGACCAGCGTCTGTTCCAGCCGTCCTTCGGAGCCGAATACCAGCCAGCACCAGGGCACATAGGGAAGCTCGAACCCACCTTCCACGACGTCGATCACCTGCATGACAATCAGATCGTTGAGGGCCGAGATCCATCCGCACAGTGCCTCTGCGCCGCCGCCCTCGGCCAGCCGTCGCGCCGCGAAGCGGCGCACCGCGGCCGTCTGCACCGCCAGATCGGCGATCGTCCCGGCGGCCAGGATCGCTTCGGCCAGACTCGCCGAATCCGCCGCCTGCATGCCATACAAATCAGCTTGGGCGACGACGTTGAACATTCGCCCGTCGGCCCCGGTCAGGATCAGGTGGCGCATGCCGCGGCGGAACATCAGGACCGTCGCCTGGTGCACCGTCGCTTCCGCGGACAGGCTGGCCAGGCCGCCGGTCATGACGCTGGCAACCGGCCCGGCAAGATCGCAATCGTCATCAATGATCGAGCGCACCGCGTCGCGCAGGGTCACGATGCCGAGCGGCACCAGTGTTTCCGTGTCGACGATGACCGCGGCGTCCGCGTCCCGCTCGTCGATTGCGCGCAGTGTGTCGCGCACCGAAGTCGCCGGATCGACCACCACCGGCGGGGCCAGCGGCAGAGTTCGCAGCGTGGAATTCAGGCTCACCAGGCCCGCGTCGTAGGAGTCGGTGTCAATAGTGGAGGCGTGCATGGTAGGTCTTCCGGCTGGCGGCGAGAGCCTCGCCGAGTGTCCGTATGCCCTGATTGACGAGCAGCGGCAGCATCTTGAGGAAGATTTCGGCGGTGACGATGGCGTCGCCGACGGCGGTGTGCCGGCCGAGCACGGATACTCCCAGCCGCTCCGCGATCGCCTCCAGACGATGCGATGCCTGATTCGGAAACAATACTGCGGAAAGCAAAAAGGTATCCAGAACCGGACAATCGAAACGAACTCCGCTACTGGCTTCTTTCAGCTCGAGGAAACGCATGTCGAAAGCCGCGTTGTGCGCCACCAGCACGGTGTCGCCGACGAATTCGCGGAAGATCGGCAGCACCCGCTCTATCGGCGGCTGCCCGACCAGCATTTCCGGGCTGATGCGATGGATCATTGCCGACTTGGCCGGCAGGGTCCGTCGCGGATCGATGATCTGTTCGAATGCCTCCTGGCGCAACAGGCGGCGATTGACGATGCGTACGGCGCCGATCTGGATGATCTCGTCTCCTGCCGAGGGCTCCAGGCCAGTGGTTTCGGTATCGAAGACGGTATAGGTAAGCTGGGCCAACAGGCGGTCGTCCAAGGCCACACCGGCGTCCTCGCCCTTGAAGAGGTCGAAATCGTAGAACTCCGGACGACTGCCGGCGCCATCGTTGCCATGGGCGCCGACCTCCGGCGCCTGCGGGGTGCGCCGCTGGGAGACCGGCAGCAGAAAGCGAAAGAAGGCGTGCCGCGTGGCACGGTTGCGCTGCAGCCAAATCTCGCCGCCGGTCCTTTCGACAACGTCGCGCACCGTCAGCGGCGAGGTCTCGCCGGCCACGGTCATTGGATCAAGCTCCCAGAGCATGACCGTCTCGGTGCTCATGAACACGCCCGACCAAATCAGGTCAATATGCGCCATTTCGCCGTCGCGGCTCAAGCGCAGGCTCAGTTGCCTGATTCGGTACTCGTCGTGCAGACGGGTGGCAAGGTAGGTGATCGCCTGCAGCACCGAAAATCCGTCTACCTTGATCCACACCTCGGCGTCGATCTCCTCGAAGCTCACCTGCAAGGGGCAGCGGTCGGTAATCCGGCGCATCGCGGCCATCAACAGATCCGAGCCCAGCATATCCTCGAGGGGCCAGCGCGCCTTGAGAACCGCCGCAAACTCGCGCGCCGCCGACTCGACGCGCGCGGCGAGACCCTCGGCTTCGGCGCGCACCACGGCCAGGAAGCGCCGATGCTCCTCGGGGCTCATGTCCGTATAGTCGTGCAATGTCTCGGCCGCCGCCCGCAAACTGGCTATCGGCCCGCGGCTGCTCTCGGTCAGGTCCTGCAGCAACTTGTCGCGCGTGGACTCGCTCTCGAACGACTCGGTCATATCCTCGATCATCATCATGAAGCCCGACAGATCGCCCGCCGCGGCCTCCGCGGCGACGTCCGCTGACCCGACGCCGGCTTCGGGTATCGGCGCAACCACCACCCGCAACAGGCGGCCGGCATCGCTTACCGCGACAAAGTTGCTGTGAGATTGCTGCCGACCACTGAAATTCTCCAGCGCATAGGCAATCAGATGTCGATCGAAGACGCCGTAGATCGAACGCCCCAGGCCCAACGCGGCCATGCCAAGACCCGTCGCCTGGGCGAACAGGGCGCGGGCGCGACGGTTGTAGAGCAGTATCCGGCCGTCCGCATTGCAGACGATGACGCCCTGCGCAAGTTCCGCCATAAGCACCGCGAAGCGGTTGCGCTCGGCGTCGGCCGCGGCATTGGCGGCCCGAATTCGCCCCTCGATGTCCGCTTCCCGCGCCTGCCGCTGTTCGGCCACGCGATTGATGCCCACGGCAAGGGCCTGCAATTCGCTGGCACCCTGCACGGTCAGCCGGGTCGTGGGCTGTTCGAGCATTGCGCCGACCTCTTCCGCGGCCCGCGCTGTCGGCAGGACGAGAATCTCATGCGTGGCGCGCAACATCAGAAACAGAAAGGCGCAGCCGGCAATGACGATCATCAGCAGCGCGCCGAAGCGGCGCTCGATCAGCGCGGAGAACACCTCGCGTTCCGGTTCTTCCAGCCCGGCACCGATGATGAAACCCGCGGCCAGCAGGACCGCCAGCAGAAACCCGCAGGCGACGGCGACGGCGACGAGCAGTTTGGCCCTGGTACTCACGAAGCCGTCGACCCGATCGGCGCCGTGTCGGCGCTCATTCCCTGTCTATCAGCGCCTTGACCTTGGCGATAAGGTCCTTGGTCGAGAATGGCTTCGTCATGTAGATGTCGGCGCCCAGCGCGAGGCCCTTGGAGACCTCGGAATCGCGGCCCTTGGCGGTCAGCATCATGATGCGCAAATCCTTGAACTCGGGGTCCTGACGCAGATCCTGACAGACTTCGAAGCCGTTTCGCCGCGGCATCATGACGTCGAGGATCGCCATGTCGGGTCGTTCGGCGCGGACCTGGGCCAGCGCTTCCGCTCCGTCATGCGCCACCACCACCTCGTAGCCTTCCCGCCTGAGCAGGAACTCAAGTGAAATGACAATGTTCGGCTCGTCATCGGCGAGCAGAATCTTCTTGGCCATTTGCTCCTCCGTTTTCAGACCATTCTTGTCCTTGTACGGCGAAGAATACACCGCTTGGGCCAATCCGCGCTTGTCGCCGCGACCGCCGACACGGGTTTGCGGGCGGCGCAAACAAAAAGCCCACCACGAGGGTGGGCCGTTCGCGTCGCGGCGCCGGTTTCAGGCCGCCGCTTGCTCCGGAATCCGTCGGCTGTGGTGCGTGATGCGGTTTCTGGCGTCGACATACACCAGGTCGGGTTCGAACTTCTGCAGTTCGACTTCGTTCATCATGACGTAGCTGGCGATGATCAGCAGG
>WBZP01001571.1_pt3 | contig 17326 bp, 9 predicted proteins | sample 5204301 | NCBI WGS metagenome assembly WBZP01 (sample SAMN12412401, study PRJNA552823) | activated sludge metagenome | isolation source: activated sludge from nitrification reactor of wastewater treatment plant... | place: USA: Pennsylvania | collected 2017 | reverse complement strand
TGCCATGCTTTTTGTGTATGATGGCGCGAAAATAACCCGGTTGCCTACTCCTGGCAACATCATGTTTTTAAATGTTTTGGACCATGATCTGATTTTGCCGGTAATTGGAATGGGCTTGTTCAAGTGGTCAACAGAGGGTTGGATATTACTGCAAGGTACGGAGGTTTTAGGCAAACACACGGTGAGTGGAATTTTCCAAAGAGATAAACAGATGTACATTGCTACCATCGAGGGGGGCGTATTTGTGTGGCATGAAAATAAATTGACAAGCTGGCACCATCCAATTAATCGTACCCTTACCAAGGCACAGGTCAATAAGGCGTTGAAGATCAGGAACAATTTGTGGTGTTTTGCTACCATCAATGAAGGCGTTTTACTATTGGATGCAGAGTCCGGAGAGGTGGTTGAACTCAATACTGTTTCCGGGCTTCAAAACAACACCGTTTTATCCTTGTGCGCAGACAAAGCACAGGGCTTATGGATGGGGCTGGACAAAGGCGTTTCTTACTTTTCACTTTCCAAGGATATAGTTTACTATGATGGAAAAAAGGATCGGTTGGGAACCATTTATACGGCGGAAATTTCCGGAAAATATAAGTATTTGGGGACCAATCAGGGTTTGTATCGATGCCTGCTGACTGATTTTGGTGAAAAGGGGAAGGTTCAAAAATATACTGCTGTACAACAGATCAAAGGACAAGTATGGCATTTGTTGAAAGTCGAGGGTGGAATCATTTGTGCACACAATGCCGGAAGTGATTTAATTACAGATAAAGAAGTAAAACCTCTTTTTAGAGGTACCGGAAGCTGGTTCACCACTCCGGTAAGAGGAGATAGTTTGACGTTAATCCAGGGTAGCTATAGTGGTGCTTTGATCTATAAATTTGACAAAGAATGGAAATTCAGCCATAGGATAGAAAACCTGGGTGGGGCCATTGACCGGATCAGTGCTGATGACAAAACTCATTATTGGTTAACCGGTCCGGGTGGAGAGTTGCGACGAATTGTGCTAAATGACCAACTTACCAAAGTATTGTCCAATAAAGTCTACAATGGCGCCGGCAAATTGAACCGAAGCAGAAAAATGGAAATGGTCAGGATGGGGTCGGAATTTTTTGTCCAGCTAAAGGACAGCCTATTCAGGTATGACCCACGGAAAGATAACTTTGAATTTCAGCGCAAGATGGCGGGAAGAATTGTTGGTCCTTTCGGACATCAATATTTTGAGATATACAGGGATAGTGTGGTTCTGGTAGAGAATAATAGCAAGAAGAGTTTGTTGATCAGGCCAACACCGGAAAAAAATGTAATCAGCCAGTGGTCTGACAAACAGTGGCTTGTTCTGCAGGAAGAAGGGTATGTTTTGATTAAAAATGATTTTTTTAAGAGGTCGCAAAGCATAAAAAATCATCAGCTTGCTATTGACTTTCTGCAATCCGAGAGTGGTACTATTTATGATATTATAGACGGAAGGGTTCAAATACCTTACAACGACAAGACATTTAAAATTTTCTTTCACGAACCCATCTATAGTACAGATCTTTACTATGCTTATGAATTGTCGGGCCGGGATTTTATCAAAGGGGCCTGGGAGCAAAATTCGGAACTTCACTTTTTTAATTTAAACTACGGAAAATACCTATTGACCATTTTCTCCTCCAGTGGCAATAGCCAGACCGTATCACTGGAAGTACTTCCGCCATGGTATTGGTCGGTTGGAATGAAAATTACCTATGCTTTGTTGGCATGTATGATGGGCTTTGGTTTTTGGTTTTATTATACCCAGTCATTGAAAAGGAGCAGGCTGAAGCTCGAAAAAGAAAATGAAAGATTGCTTAGGGAGCACAAAATAGCCCTTGATAATCAGAAACTTGTTGAGGAGAACAGGATGAAAAGCCAGGAATTAGCCAACAGCACAATGCAATTGATCAAGAAAAATGAGCTTTTGGTTGAAATTAAGGATGAATTGGTTGAATTGAGGAAGTCAGATGAAGGATTGACCCAGAAAGAATTCCAAAAAATGATGCGGCACATCAATGAAAACATCACAAGTGAACACGATAATAAACTATTTGAAGCCAATTTTCATGAAATTCATGAAGTCTTCTTCAAAAAGCTGCTTATAAAATACCCCAATCTGACATCTCAGGATTTAAAATTGGCAGCTTATCTTAAAATGAATCTGACAACCAAAGAAATAGCCCCCCTTTTTAATATTACGGTCCGAGGACTGGAAAATAAAAGGTACAGGTTAAGGAATAAGTTAGGACTTTCACCAGAAACAAACCTCTCAGAATTTTTTATTGGTTTTGAATAGTTATTTTAAGTGTAAAAAGGGAAGATTTAGGTACATTTCGTCAAATGGCGTAGTATTGGCGTAGTAAATTTTGTGTTATTTTCACATATGTTTCCTAATTTTGCTTTGAGAATTTGAATCTTTAGCAAATTTATTTGGCTAAAACCACATTTATAACACACTTCGTTGGACAGTGCAACTTTTATGGATTACCATTTGAAGTTATGTCAGAGAGGTCGATTTGGATATTAAATTGTGGTGGAGGTCATACATTTAAGACACATTTATTAACCAAACTAAATTACTTCTATGATGAGAAACTTTACCCTTATTATGTTTCTTATGCTTGGTATCCTTTCTGTGAATGCCCAGGTATATGAAGACTTTGAAGGCGGGGCAAAACTTCCATGGGTCTCTTTTAACGGAGCCGGTTTTGAAGGTGGCATTGCCAATCCTGCAAAAGATGCCGTGAATGATTCTGACTTTGTTGGAAAATTGAGCAACAATGATCAGAGCGATTTTTGCTTTCTATTGGCAGATTTGCCGGGAGCAGCAGACTTGAGCGTCAAGAATTTATTAAAAATGAAGGTATGGTCCCCTATCGCACCAACCAGAATCCTGCTTAAATTTGAAGGAGGTGGCAAAGCCGTAGAAAAATTTGTTGATGTGACCGTAGCCAATCAGTGGGTAGATTATTCATTTGATTTGTCGGGAGGGGCCAATTTTACTACCCTGACCAAAATGTTGGTAGCTATTAATCCATTTACTACACCGCAAGCTGCTGATTTCTTCTTCGATGACATCCGTGGTGTTGAAGCAAGAGATGTTTATGAGACATTTGAGACCGGTAACGAAATGGGATGGCAAGGATTGGATGGTGTTTTGGAGGCACCTGTGGACAATCCGGCGCCTAACAAAGTAAACGACAGCGCCAAAGTTGGAAAATATACAAAATCAGGCAATCATGCCTATTCACTGTTGTTGGCTGACAGAGGAACCAATGCGTTTGATTTAAGTCAAAACAACCAATTCAAACTTCAGGTACATGCCAGTGCTCCTACTCAGGTTCTTTTCAAATTGGAAGGTGCCGGTGGTCCTCCTGTTGAAAAAATAGCCAACATAGGTTTGGTTAACCAGTGGCAGGAATACAGTTTTGATTTTTCTGCTGCAAAGGAATATACACACCTCACAAAGGCTATTTTGTTCTTTGATCCGGGGGTTGAAACCAGTGCCGATGTTTATTATTTTGATAACCTGTCTGCTGTGCCACAAGGTGGATGTGCTTCAGTAACACCCGATCCCAGTATTGTGGATGATTTTGAATGCAACAGGAATGCTACCTATGTAAATGGATGGGACAGCTTATCAGTAATCAACAATCCGGCACCCAATGCAGTAAATAACTCTGCCAAAGTAGGTAAATATGTAGACCCACTTGGTGAACAATGGGCAGCCCTGTTGATGGATTACCAAAATCCAATTGATCTGAGTAAAAACAACCAGTTGAATATTAAACTATGGAGTGCAAAAGCAGTTCCAGTACTGTTTAAATTGGAAGGCGGTGCAAGTCCTGCTAAAGAAATTTGGGCCAATATTACCGATGTAAACCAGTGGGTTGATTATGTTATTGACTTTAGTGATCAGGCGATAGCCAGCCACAAAAAACTGGTTATTTTCTTTAATGCAGGTCAGGACCCGGTTGCGGGTGATGTCTATTATCTTGATAATATTCAATGGGCGGAAAAAACTGCGTCTGACATTGAAACGTTTGAAAATGGCGCTTTCCTTCCTTGGGAACCCTTGGATCAGTTGACATCTATCCACGGCACATTTGAAGTGGTGAATAACCCGGCCCCCGTTGCACCTAATGCATCATCCAAAGTAGGAAAATATGCTAAAGGTTCATCCGCTTTCAGTACACTGGCGGCTGTTGCACCCAGCATTATCGATATCAGTGCCAAACCTCAGTACAACGTACAGGTATGGGCTCCTGTAGGTGCCAAATCTGTAATCATGCAATTGGAAAGTGTTTCAGCCGGTAATAAAGAGGTGGAAAGACCTATCAAGAATGCCGGCAACTGGGAGACCCTGTCATTTGATTTTACAGCACACCAGGCGATTACTGACTGGGCATCACTGCGATTTATCTTCAACCCCAATGTGGAAGAAGCAGGAACCGTTTATTATTTTGACAACCTGAATCAGAGTGAAGCCACTGTTGATCCATGCGAAAATACAGAGCCAATTTCAACCATCATTGACGACTTCGAGTGTCAGCGCAATTACGAATATGGAGCAGGTTCACAGTTGATTACGGTTGTTAATAATCCTAAATCGACCACTGCCAATAGTTCCACAAAGAGTGGACTGTACAAAGATCAGCCCAATGAGCCTTGGTCTGCCTTGTGTGCTTTGGTACCGGATGGCATCGATTTATCTGTCTTTAATCAGCTAAGTATTCAGGTATTGTCAGAAAAAGCAGTTCCCATTCTGTTGAAATTGGAAGGCGGAACAAGCCCTGCCAAAGAAATTTGGACAGAAGTAACCAAACCCAATGACTGGCAGACCCTTTCTGTTGATTTCAGCAGCGAAAAAGACAACAATCACCAGAGAGTTTGTGTATTCTTTAATGGTGGCGTAGAAACAACTACTGTTGACAATTATTACATCGATAATTTCCAGTTTAACCATGCCCCTTATGATGGTTGTATCATGAATTTTGATGATCCCGCTTTCGTTTCAGCTAAATGGAAATTCTTCCCTGCAGATGAATCCGGTGCTTTTGAATTGGTAGACAATCCAAAACAAGACAATGTAAACAAATCAGCAAAAGTTGGTAAGGCAATTGAAAAAGCTAGCGGTGAGCAGCCTTGGCAAGGAATGTACACTGACCTTGCTTCCTATATTCAGTTTGGTGGCAACAAGTTGGTTAAAATGAAAGTATTGTCACCACAAGTAGGTGCCATCACCATGAAGTTGGAAAGACCATTGAAAGAGGGAGCTCCTTCTTCAGGAGACAATACCATAGTAAATACCAAAGCCAATGAATGGGAAGAATTGACTTGGGATTTCTCAACTACACCTATCGTTGATGACGGTTTGTATGCAAGGGTAACTTTGATTTGGGATATCAATAATGTACCCAGTTCAGACGTAGTGTATTACTTTGATGATATCAAACTTGAAGGTGGAAATTGCGGTGATCTGGTAGCTACCGATGATGAGCAGGATATTGCCAACTTACAAATAGCACCCAACCCTGTTTCCTATATTTTAGATGTTAAACATGCGCAAAGAACCTCCAGGGTTGAGATCCACGATATCCTGGGTCGCAGAATAGCCAGTATTTACAATACTTCCGGTTTAGATGAGCAGAGAATTGAAGTTTCAGCACTGAGACAAGGTACGTATGTACTTACCAGTTATGGAGCGGACAATAATGTAATTGGCGTAGCCAAATTTATTAAGTATTGATGTGAAATGATGAAGACAGGAGTTCGTCGGAACTCCTGTCCTTTTTTTTATCATTTATTTATCCATAAAATGCGTCAATGTATATTGGTGTGTCTGGTATTGTTTTTATCAGCATGCAACAGGAGTATCAGCTATGAAAGACAAGAATTAAAAAAAAGAACGTTTCATTATTTTTGGGATCTTGCAGACAGACAAAATTTCCAGATTCCGGATAGATTTCCTACGCTGACTTTTTCCAGTATTGCAGCAACGGGCTTTGGACTTTCCTCCTATATAACAGGCATAGAAAACGGTTATATCACAAGAGAACAAGGTGCTGAAAGAGTGAGGAACACCCTCAAGGTACTTTGGGAATTGCCTCAGGGTGAAGCCAAAACTGGTGTGTCCGGATTTAAAGGTTTTTATTACCATTTTTTGAATCTTGACGATGCAAAGAGATTCAAGGAAGTAGAATTGTCCAGCATTGATACCGGCCTTTTAATGGCAGGTGTGTTAAGCGTCCAGAGTTATTTTGATGGTGCAGGTGCTGTGGAAAAAGAGATTCGACAATTGGCTGATCAGTTGTACCTAAGGGTTGATTGGAATTGGATGATGAACGGAGCAAAGACCATGTCAATGGGATGGCATCCGGAGAAGGGATTTATTCCGGCTCAATGGAAGGGATACAATGAAGCCATGGTTCTCCTCATAATGGCCATCGGCTCACCTAACCACCCTATTCCTGCTGAATCCTGGAATGAATGGTGCAAAACATATGAATGGGAATCGTTTATGGGCATAAACAATGTGCAGTTTGACCCCTTGTTTGGACATCAGTACAGTCACATTTGGATTGATTTCCGGGAAATTCAGGATGCTTACATGAAAAGCAGGGGAATTGATTATTACGAAAATTCGAGGCGTGCAACGCTTAGTAACAAGGCCTATTGCTTAAAAAATCCCGGTCAATTCATAGGATATGGTGAGCACTTGTGGGGGTTGACTGCATGTGATGGACCTTTTAGTGGAAAGAAACAAGTGGGTGGTAAAGAATATCAGTTTTTTGATTACCGGGCAAGAGGTGCCAGTTCACAACAGGTAATTGATGATGGAACCATTGCGCCTACAGCTGCCGGTGGTTCTATGCCATTTGCACCCAAAGAATGTGAATCTGCTTTGGCTAATATGTGGAATCAATACCACGATCAATTGGTAGGCCAGTATGGATTTAAAGACGCTTTTAACCTTACCTACAAAGATGAAAAACATCCGAACGGTTGGTTTGATATCGACTATTTGGGCATTGACCAGGGGCCCATACTATTGCAAATGCAGAACCATGAAAATGAACTCATTTGGAAGGTTATGAAAAAGAACAAATACATAGTAGAAGGCCTTAAAAAAGCCGGGTTTACCGGAGGCTGGTTAAATTCACCTACCATTTCTCAAAAAAATTAAAATTGTTTTTTACATGAAAAAGATAGTGATTTTATGCTCTTTTATCTTGTCGGTAACTTCGGCATTGATGGCACAATGGACTGTCACCGGTAAAGTAACCGATGGTAAAGATGGTACACCCCTCATTGGAGCTACGGTTGAAGAATTGGGTACAGAAAATGGAACCGTTACAGATTTCGATGGCAACTATACATTGAATGTTTCCAGCGGTAAAGCCAGGATACAGGTAAAATATGTTGGGTACGCAGTTCAGGACATCAACATTACAGACAGGGCTAGCATCGATGTGATAATGGTGGAAGACGGTGTTTTACTGGAACAAGTGGTTGTTGTTGGTTATGGCGTTCAAAGAAAAAGTGATGTAACAGGTTCCATTGCCAGTGTTAAAGGTAAGGAAATCGAAAAAATTGCTACTTCCAACATTGAACAGGCGCTGCAAGGTAAGGTAGCAGGACTGCATGTAACTCCTGCTTCCGGAAACCCAGGGGCAGGGGCTGTGATCAGAATCAGGGGAACGGGAACCCTGAACAATGCGAATCCACTTTATGTAATTGACGGTATGATAACCTATGATGCATCACTGGTGAATCCTCAGGATGTAGAAAGTATAGAAGTATTAAAAGATGCATCTGCAGCAGCTATATACGGATCCCGTGGAGCCAACGGCGTTATCATTATTACAACGAAAAATGGCAGGAACAAACAAAAAGGACAAATTTCGGTTTCTTCTTATTACGGTACCCAACAAGTTACCAAAGAAATTGCCATGCTCAACGGTCAAGAATTTGCATCCGCTTATAATCAGTTGCGAGGTCAGGCCTATTATCCGGATCCCAGCATTTTTGGGCAGGGCACGAACTATCAAAAAGAAATATTCAGGGAAGCTCCTATCTACAATATCCAGGTTTCAGCCAATGGCGGAAATGAGCAAAGTTCATATAATTTTTCAGCCAACTATTTTAACCAGGATGGCATTCTCAAAAACACAAGTTTTCAGCGTGGAACCTTCAGGTTGAATTCAGATACTAAACTCAACTCGTGGCTGACCTTCGGAAGTAATTTATCTTTTCTTATTTCTAAAAGTCAAAACGGGCCTAATGTTGTTTCATCGGCCTACCGAATGCCATCATTGCTTACACCGTATACCGAGGATGGCAAATTTACAGATCCTACTTTTTTTGGTCTCGCATTGGCAAATCCTATAGCAGATCAGTTTTACAAAAGCAATAATTTCAGCAATGGAGAACGCTTGTTTGGCAATGCGTATTTGCAGGCAGAATTGTTGAAAGGACTTCGTTTTAGATCCAATTTTGGATATGACAGATCCAGAGATAAGTCAAAGTATTTTGAACCTCAATTTGAGGTAAGCGCTTCTCAAAGAAATGGTTCAGACCGTTTGTCGGTTGGACAAAGTGCCGGTAATAACTGGATATGGGAACAAACCCTTACCTATACCGCAGAAATGGGCGAAGATCATACTTTGACATTGTTGGCCGGATATACAGCAGAAGAAAGAAGTTCTGAATGGATTGGGGGCAGTCGGGAACATTTTCCGGGAACCGTGGATGAATTGTTGTATTTATCTGCCGGCAATGATACAACCCAGATGAATTATGGCGGTGCTGTGGATGAAGCTTTGATATCACAGCTTTTTCGTGCCAATTATGCCTATAAAAATAAATATTTCCTGACAGCATCTATGAGAAGAGATCAATCGAGTCGTTTTACTGATGTGAATCGTACCGGTTATTTCCCTTCTGCCAGTTTTGGTTGGAACTTGGGAAGAGAGGCTTTTGTAGAAAATCTAAACGTGTTTACTGATTTAAAATTGAGGGCCAGCTATGGTATCCTTGGAAACCAGGCATCGGCCAATACCTATCCATCCGCCGGTGTTGTGAGCAGTGGTTTGTATGGCGTTTTTGGCAGTTCAGAAAGTTTAAGTCAGGGTGCTACGCTTTTATCTTTGAGTAATCCCAATCTGCATTGGGAAACTTCAAGCCAGGCTGACATAGGATTGGATGCTTCTTTCTTTGATGGTAAACTTACCTTGGAAGCAGATTGGTACAGAAGGCTTACTTACGACATTATTTCCTCTGTACCGATACCCAGTTATGTGGGATCACAAAGCAACCCTGTTGTGAACACAGCAGAAGTATTAAACCGGGGCTTTGATTTCAGTTTGAAGTACAATAAATCCGGTAATTTCTCCTACAGTATTGGAGCCAATCTCTCCCCGGTTAAAAATAAAGTAACCAAATTGGCACAAGGTAAAAATGAAATATTTGCTGCCTTCTTGCAAGGCGAACCGGCATCTCATACCATTGTAGGATTGCCTATCGGATCATTTTACGGATATCAGGTTGAAGGCATCTTTCAGAGCGCAGAAGAAATTGCTGCTTCTGCCACTTTCGGCGGAGAAAAACCGGGAGATATCAAATACAGAGACATCGATGGCAATAATGTATTGAACGATAAGGACAGGGTTTATCTGGGTAGTCCCATCCCCACCCTTACGTATGGCTTTTCATTTAATTGCGATTACAAAGGCTTCGATTTTGCTGCTGATCTTCTTGGTGTCAGCGGTAATAAGGTTTATAATGCCAAAGAAACCTTCAGATTTGGTGTTTACAATTGGGAGAAACACGTTGCCGACGCATGGACGGTTGAAAATCCAAGCAAAACAGAGCCAAGGGTAACCAATGGTGGACATAACTACAGAGTAAGTGACCGATTTTTACAGGATGGTAGTTTTTTCAGACTTAGAACACTGAGCATTGGCTATACCCTACCTAAGAATATATGTGAAAATCTCAAAATCGGAACTTTGAGGGTTTATGTCTCTGCCAACAACCTATATACAAGACAGAAATACACAGGTTATTCACCGGAGTTTGCCAATTCCGGTAACCCCTTTGAAGTGGGCTTTGATAACGGAAACTATCCCATTGCCCGATCCACACAATTTGGTTTAGACCTTAAATTTTAATAGCATGAGAACTCAAACAATCATAAAACAATTTTTTATTGCTGTTTCTATAGTCTTTTTTGTTTCATGCTCCAGTGATTTTCTGGACAGAAAACCACGAGGTCAGCTTACATATGACACTTTTTTTGAAAACGAAGAGCATGCTTTGCAAGCCGTTAATGCCATTTACAATATTTTTCGTTCATGGGAATTTACAGGTCTACCCTATTTGGGCGCTACCGATATTATAAGCGATGATGCAGATAAAGGAAGTACCGAAAACGATGCATTGTACCTGGCTGAGGTAGATCAATTTCAAAGCAATGCTACCAATTCTGTTTATTCTTCCATGTGGACGGGTCATTATCAGGCCATTTTTAGAGCGAATCTGGCCATCGAAAATATTCCCAACATTGATATGGACGAGCAATTAAAGTCAAGGCTTTTGGCAGAAGCCAAATTCCTTCGGGCGTTTGTTTATTTCAGATTGGTGCAATGGTATGGAGATATACCGCTCATCACAAAGATTCTGACAGAAGATGAATATTTTACACAGAGCAGGACATCCAAAGCACTGGTTTACGATCAAATTGAGAAGGATTTGAAAGAAGCCATTGATATATTACCTGAAAGAAGTAAGTATGCAGCTGAGGATCTCGGTAGGGCCACCCAAGGTGCTGCGCGCGGTGTTTTGGCAAAAGTTTACATGGTAAAGAAGGATTATGCCAAAGCATTGGAACAGTGTGAAGCCATTATCAATAGTAATGAATACTCCCTCATGCCATCATATGCTGACATTTTTTCAGCGAAGGGAGAACAAGGCCCTGAAAGCGTTTTTGAAATTTCTGCTGTTGCCATCCAGGCGGCCGTTGCCGGTCCCGGAGCAAGTCCCTACAACATGGTTCAAGGGGTCAGAGGAATTCCCAATCTGGGTTGGGGATTCAACAGGCCATCAGATAATCTGGTGGCTGCCTATGAGCCAGGAGATCCAAGGAGGCAGGCAACTGTAATTTATGTAGGTGAGATATTGCCCGACGGTTCTACAAAAGTGGAAGATAATCCTGACATCCTGAATGAGCGTTATAACCAAAAGGCCTGGGTGCCTAAACATGCAGGCTTACAGGATAATGGTCCCGGTAACATCCGTTTATTGAGATATGCAGATGTTTTGTTGCTGGCCGCGGAAGCCTACAACGAATTGGGTAATTCAGCAGCTGCCCTTCCTTTGCTTAATCAAATCCGGAAAAGAGCAAGAGGTACTAACAATTTTATACTTACCGATGTTACCACTACAGATCAATCAGTGCTAAGAGATAGGATCAGAAGAGAAAGAAGAGTTGAATTGGCCATGGAACAGCATCGTTGGTTTGACCTGATGCGTTGGGGAATTGCCGGAGAAACAATGAAAGCAGTAGGTAAAAATTTTGTTGATAGTAAACACGAGTTATTCCCCGTTCCCCAAACAGAGTTGGACTTAAGCGATGGGGTTTTACAACAAAATAGTGGATGGTAAACAGATTACGATTTAGTATTACAATCATTTTTTGGGCAATTGTGTTATCAGCATTTGCCCAAAATCAATTGACACTTGACGTCAAGCGTTTCGAAAGACATTCTGAAATTGCCTGGACATACACGGGGTCTGACGCTGTCTATTTTCAGGTATTTGTTTCCAAATTCGGCGGTGCTTATGAGGAAGTACAAAGGAGTACGGGCAAAAAATATTTTTATTTTACGGATGCCAAAGTTTTGGAAGAATACCATCTTTACGTCAGAGCATTGAATGGACTGTTAGAGCCATTGGCTGTATCGGATACCATATTTGTTCAGGAAAAAAGCATGACCGATGAAGAATTGGTAGATATGGTACAGGAAGCCACGTTCAGGTACTTTTGGGATTTTGGACATCCAACTTCGGGAATGGCCAGGGAAAGAAATACGAGTGGAGATGTGGTTACTACCGGTGGAACAGGTTTTGGTATTATGGCATTGCTGGCGGGCATTGAAAACGGCTATATTACGAGAAGTCAGGGCTTACAAAGAATGATTAAAATGGTAAGCTTTCTGCAATTTGCAGATAAATTCCATGGTGTATTTCCCCATTGGATGGATGGCAGAACCGGCGATGTCTTTCCTTTTAGCCAGTACGACAATGGAGGTGATCTTGTAGAAACTGCTTTTTTGATGCAGGGCTTATTGGCGGCGAGGTCATTTTTTAATGAAAATAATACCGATGAACAAGCACTCCGAAAAATCATTACCAAACTTTGGGAAGCTGTAGAATGGGATTTTTATACCAAAAACAATAGTGGAGTTCTATATTGGCATTGGTCGCCGCAGCATGAGTGGAAGATAAACCATGCTATCCGTGGATACAATGAGGCTTTGATTGTTTATTTACTCGCCATTTCTTCTCCAACGCACCCGGTACCTCCGAGTTACTGGAAATCTGGATGGGCAGGGGGTAACTACAAAAACGGACTTTCCTATTATTCTTTTCTTCTACCTGTTGGACCTGCTTATGGCGGGCCACTTTTCTTTGCTCATTATTCCTATTTAGGTTTTGATCCCAGAGGAATTAAAGATTCCTATTGCAACTACTTTTTTCAAAATACGCAGCACACCCTCATTAACAGGGCTTATTGTATTTCCAATCCTCTCAAGCACAAAGCTTATTCAGCAGACTGTTGGGGGCTTACAGCGAGCGATGATCCCAATGGTTATGTAGCACATGAGCCTGTAAACAGGGATAATGGTACCATCACTCCCACAGCAGCATTGTCTTCCATTCCTTATACGCCTGAGTACAGCATTGATGCCCTCAGGTATTTCTACTTTGAGGAAGGAGAAAGGCTCTGGGGGGAATTTGGCTTTTATGATGCTTTTAATCCATCGAAAAATTGGTATGCCAGCAGTTATTTGGCCATAGATCAGGGGCCGATTGTGGTGATGATGCAAAACTACAGAACCGGCTTGCTATGGAACCATTTTATGAGCAATCCAGAGATAAAACAAGGATTGGATAAAATAGGCTTCGTGGAAGATGTACTTGTTACGGAAGAAATTGGTGAAAAACAGTATGGTTTTAAAATTTACCCTTCGCCTTCACAGCTTGGGTTCTATATTCAATCCAATGTTTGGCCGGATCGGCTGACGATTACCACCGCCCTGGGAATTGAAATAGAAAAAATTTCAGGTTATCAGGGCCAATGGATGGGTTCCAACCTTCCATCAGGATTGTATTATGTAACAGCCATCTTTGGAAAAGATCGGATTACCGTTCCCTTCATTAAGCTTTAGACCTTGATATTCAGACGGGTATCATTGTAAAGATCCGGTTAACTCAACAATGTTAGGGTACAATACGTTGTATTCTTAATGGCATAAGTTTGCTATAATTTTCGTTATTTTGCAGGACTAAAGATTGATTGATGAAGTTTTTTGAACAATTTGATTTAAAACAGCTCGAAAATCTGGAGTTGTTGGCAAAACAAGTAGTAGAAGGCTTTATCATTGGCCTGCATAAGAGTCCTTTCCACGGCTTTTCGGTAGAATTTGCCGAACATCGTTTGTATAACCAGGGCGAATCCACCAAAGATATCGACTGGAAAGTGTACGCCCGAAGTGATAAAATGTTTGTTAAGAAGTATGAAGAAGAAACCAATTTAAGGTGCCAGCTGATCATTGATACTTCCTCTTCCATGTATTATCCTCAAGTCGAAGGAAAACTCAACAAACTTCAGTTTTCATCTATTGCAGCGGCTTCTATCATGAACTTGTTAAGAAAGCAGCGTGATTCCTTTGGGTTAAGCCTTTTTGATCACCGGTTGGTTGCCCACACCATTTGTAAGTCATCCACCACCCATTATCAGTTGCTTCTCACGTATCTTGAAAAGCTCATTCATGATAAAGAAGAAAATAAAACGACAGCTGCGGCAGATGCACTGCACCAAATAGCAGATGCCATTCATAAGCGCTCTCTGGTTATTATTTTCAGTGATATGTTTGACAATGGAGAGGACATGGAAAAGATGTTTGCTGCACTACAACACCTGAAGTATGCCAAGCACGAAGTGATACTTTTCCATGTAACCGATAAAAAGCATGAGCTCGATTTTGAATTTGAAAATCGTCCGATCGAGTTTGTTGATTTAGAATCGGGTGAAAAAGTGAAATTGCAAAGCAACGAAGTAAAATCCTACTATGTTGGTAAGGTAAAAGAGTTTACTGAAAGCCTCAAGATGAGGTGTCTCCAGTACAAAATAGAGTTTGTTGAAGCTGACATAAATGAAGGATTTGTGCCGGTATTGCAAACGTATTTAGTTAAGCGAGGAAGATTAAATTGATATTAAAAAACAATCCCATCATGTCAAATGCATTTTATAAGGTTCCGGTAGCAAAAAACGAACCCGTATTATCTTATGCTCCCGGCAGCAAAGAAAGAAAAGAAGTTCAGGACGCTATCAAAAGCATGAAATCGAAGTCAGCTGATATACCCATGTATATTGGTTCAGAAAGAGTGAAATCAAAGAAAAAAGTTGCCATTCATTCTCCTCATGACAGAGAGCACACTATCGGGCACTATTATGCTGGTGATAAAACACATGTGCAAGCAGCTATTGACGCTGCTCTTAAGGCTAAGGAATCCTGGGCCAATATGCCATGGCAGGACAGGGCTGCTATTTTCCTAAGAGCAGCAGATTTAATGACAGGACCTTACAGAGCAAAGATGAATGCTGCTACGATGATAGGTCAAAGTAAAAACATATACCAGGCAGAAATTGATTGTGTGTGTGAAATGGCCGACTTTTTCCGGTTTAATGTTCAATACATGACCGAAATCTACCAGATTCAACCTGAGAGTGCACCCGGTACATGGAACAGGCTTGAGTATCGGCCTTTGGAAGGTTTCGTTTTTGCCCTGACACCTTTCAATTTTACATCTATCGCGGGCAATTTGCCCGGAGCACCTGCTCTAATGGGCAACACGGTTGTGTGGAAACCGGCAGAAACACAAATTTATTCTGCGCAATTGATCATGGAAATATTCCTGGAAGCAGGTTTGCCGGCCGGGGTCATTAACCTTGTTTATGTGGATGGTCCAACAGCAGGAAGTGTGATTTTCAGTCACCCTGAATTTGCAGGACTGCACTTTACCGGCAGTACCGGCGTATTTCAAAAATTATGGCAACAAATAGGTCAAAATATTTCTCAATACAAAAGTTACCCAAGAATTGTAGGTGAAACCGGAGGTAAGGATTTTGTGATGGTACATCCTTCTGCTGATCCCAAACAAGTGGCTACAGCATTATCCAGGGGAGCATTTGAATTTCAGGGTCAAAAATGCAGTGCAGCTTCACGTGCCTATATTCCTGCATCATTGTGGAAAAAGGTAGAAAAGCATCTTTTGGATGATTTGAAGTCATTTAAAATGGGCAGTCCGGAAGATTTTGGCAATTTTATCAACGCCGTTATCGACGAACGTGCCTATGATAAAATAACGGCTTACATCGAAAATGCCAAAAAAGACAAAAAAGCCAAGGTGATTGCGGGCGGAAAGCATAGCAAGAAGAAAGGCTATTTCATTGAGCCCACCGTCATCCTGGCTGAGGATCCATCCTATGTAACCATGTGCGAAGAACTATTTGGGCCCGTACTTACGATTTATGTATACAAAGATGAGGCATACGAAGAAACATTGAAGTTGGTTGATTCTACATCACCTTATGCTTTGACAGGCAGTATATTTTCAAATGAAAGAAGTGCAACCATAAAAGCGGTAGAGTCTTTGAGAAATGCTGCCGGGAATTTCTATATCAACGATAAACCAACAGGTGCCGTTGTGGGACAACAACCATTTGGAGGGGCCAGAGGCTCAGGTACCAATGATAAAGCTGGATCAGTTTTGAATTTGTATAGATGGGTTTCACCGCGGACCATTAAAGAAAACTTTGTACCCCCTTCAGATTACAGATATCCATTCCTTCACAGTGGAAAGTAATACTTATTAGAAAAATTGATATATTTGCAAGCAATAAAACTAACAACTTAAAAATGAAGCGAATATTACTATTTATTGCCTTGTTTGCGACAACCGGCCTATTAGCACAAAAACGCATCGTATGGTTTGATGCAGGTCTTAAGGTTCAATATGGTGCATCAGGGTTTTACAGTGCGGCCATTGAGAAGGCTACCGGTTATAATCATGAATTGGGTTATACTTCTGGCTTTGGCTATGGTGGAAAGCTGGGTATCAACTGGCAGTACAATGGCTTGTCACTGGAAGCATTTTATAACAAAAGTCGACAAGACGTAGAAGTAACCAACGCAGGTGAGCCAAGTTATTCGTACGAATGGAAAGCTATGGATTTTTATGCATTGTATAGAAATGCCAAAAACCTGGGATATTTTGAATTGGGACCAAAAGTGTCGCTGTTGCGCCAAATGGATAAGATTCAAGGCAATACCGCTTCTGATGTAAAATCAAACTTCAACAACACCAATTTTGCGGGTGTACTTGGTTTCGGTGCAAACATACTGGGTAACGATGGAAGATTCAGTGGAATCCTGGGTTTGAGATTTGAGTATGGATTTACGGATATAGTAAAAACGGGAGCCACCGGGCATCCACTGCCTGCAGGAGTGGCAGAAAGGAAAACCACGAACCCTTATTTTGCAGGTATTGTATTTGAATTCAACTGGGGAATTGGATATTTTGGAAAAGCACAATGCGGTGCCAGATCAAAATTCATTATGTTCTAAGCAATTAGCTAAAAGAATCAAAAGCCGGCAAATTCTTGTCGGCTTTTTTTTATAAAAATGTCGAACAGGAATATTTTTTTACTATCTTTGCAGCCGCTTAAGCCGCCGAAGTGGTGGAACTGGTAGACACGCTGGACTCAAAATCCAGTGCTAGCGATAGTGTGCGGGTTCGAGTCCCGCCTTCGGTACAAAAGGCCTGGTTTCAGGCCTTTTTTTATTTTATCAAATTGGTTCGGTTTTTGATTCAGTACTTATTACACTGAATTTTAATAGAATAAATGGAAAATACATCTTCAGTATCGCTTCGTGTTGTGGATATTGTTAGCCTGGATGCTCAGGATCGTTCTGCTGTAGATGAGGCTATCCGACAGCTTGACTTGTCATATTCGCCC
>WBZP01003379.1_pt1 | contig 17328 bp, 33 predicted proteins | sample 5204301 | NCBI WGS metagenome assembly WBZP01 (sample SAMN12412401, study PRJNA552823) | activated sludge metagenome | isolation source: activated sludge from nitrification reactor of wastewater treatment plant... | place: USA: Pennsylvania | collected 2017 | reverse complement strand
GGCTAGCGTCGCCAGCATGAGATACCGTGCACTCGCCGCCGCCCTGATCTTCGCGCTCGCTGGCTGCTCGAGCTCGTCTGGGGTCGTGACCGGCGCCGACCCCACCGGCAAGAGCAGCAAGAGCGCTGCCGACACCGCCGCCTCGACCTTGAAGGTCGGGCAGGCCGCAACGATCAAGGGAAACAAGGAGGGCGCCCAGGCCCAGGTCACCCTGGTCAAGGTGGCCGCGACCGCCAAGTCGACCGACGAGTTCTCGACCCCAGCCAAGGGCATGCGGTTCATGGCCGCGCAATTCAAGATCGTCAACACGGGGACAGCAGCCTACGAGGACGCCCCATCGAACGGTGCCGTGGCGATCGACTCGGCCGGCCAGCAGTACAACTCGACGATCATGACGGACAAGGTCGACACGGGCATCGTTTTCCCGGGGAGCGTGAAGCTCTCCCCGAAGGGCACCGCGCTTGGTGTGATCGTGTGGGAGGTCCCGGTCAAGGCGAAGATCACCAAGATTCAATTCGGGATGGAGTCCGGCTTCGGGCAGACAGCTGAGTGGACCATCAGCTGACGCTCTAAGCGACGATCCGCCCGACGGCGAGCACCGCGGCCCGGGCGTCTCGCCGCGAGACCGCGGTGTAGATCGACGTGGTCGCGGCCGATGCGTGGCCGAGCGCCTCCTGTGCTTCCCGGATGCCGGCGACCCGGCAGACCTGGGTGGCGAAGCGGTGCCGCAGGCTGTGCAGGGTGTCGGGTGCCCCGCACGCGTGGAGGTGGTCGTTGCCGAGTTGGCTGATCCTGGCCGGCCGGTTGTGCGCGATCGACCCGTCGGCGCGGCGGATGACCGGGCCGCGCCGGTGCGGTAGGGCGAGCAGCGCCTCGGCCAGTTCCGGTGAGATGTCGACGACGCGCTCGCGGCTGCCTTTGCCCATGACCCGGAGCACCGGCTCGGCTTCCTCGAGCTGGACGTGCGCCCAGGACAGGCCGGCGATCTCGGCGCCGCGCAGACCGGCGAGCGCGGCCAGGAGCAGGATGGCGCGGGTTCGGTCGTCGGCGGCGGCGACGGCGCGGGCGAGGCGCTGCTCGGAGATGGGGCGGGGCAGGGTGCGTGGGGTGCGGGGTGAGCGGATCCGGGCGGATGGGTCGTGGGTGAGGTACTCGTTGTCGACGGCCCACCGGTAGAAGCACTTGATCCAGGTGAGGTTCGCTCGGACGGTGCGGGCGCCGACGTGGCTGAGGCGGTCGGCGGCCCATGCCTCGATGTCGGCGTGGGTGAGGGTGAGCAGGTCGGCTTGGGCGTGGGCGGTGAGGCTGGTGAGTGCGGTGGACGACGACTTGCGGCTCGAGAGCGAGAGGTTGCGGGCTCGGAGGGAGAGTGCGTGGGCTGCTAGCGGGTCCATGCTCTGAGCGTCTTGAGACACGCCGTCGCGAGGCTGACGCTTCACCGAAGATGGTCCGTTCGGATGGTCCTGGGGCCCCACTGCGTGGAGGGTTGCGCGGCTCATGGTCAGGCGGCCTCGCGCAAACACCAAGTAGTGCGCGCGTCCGCATCCACGCTGGTCAAGGTCGGGGTGTTGGGAACATCACTGCCGCCGCCGGGTCTCGGCCCGGTGGGTGCGTCGCCGATCAGCCACTCGTAGGGGACGCCGCATCGGAGTGCCCAGAGTCGCTGGGTCTGGGTGCTCGGGGTGATGCGGCCGTTGATCCACGTCGAGACGGTGCTGCGGTCGACGTCGAGGTAGGTCGCCATCTGCTGGACACCGAGCCCGGCCTCGCGCAGCGCCTTGCGCATCCGGTCGGCGAGATCCCATTGAGGCATCCGTGCCTCGGCAGCGTTCTCACTCATGCAAGGAGCGTTGCACGATGGGGGACTGTAGTCAAGTCGTGATGACACACCCGCTTGCGGTCTGACCCCACATGTGGGATGGTCTCGACATGGCGAACCCCAAGCAGCAGCTTGACGACCTGATCGGGGGCAGCGACGCCGCCGAGATCCTCGGCATCGACCGGAGCACCCTCACCCGCTGGATGCAGCTCGGCCAGATCAACTACCTCAAGAAGGTCGGCCCCAACTACCTCTTCTCTCGCGCTGCGATCACCGAGATCGCTCGGCAGCGCGCGGAGGCCGCGGCGGTGGCGTCATGACCCCCGTCGAGGTGACCCGCCTGCACGAGTCCTACCTCACCTCAGCGCGGACGATGACCGACTTCGACGCTGAGGGGATCGCCCTCACCTCCACGCTCAGGAACCTGGTCGCGACCGTCGACGACGACGCCGAGCTCGGCGCCGCCGTCCGCGTGGTCCTCGCGGAGAACAACGAGGCCCTGCGCCGCGCGGTGTTCGGTGACGAGCAGGTGCCCGCGTGAGCACGGTGACGCGGCTGCGGCCGGGGCTGCTGGTCGTCGACCACCGTGACCCGGGCGCACCTGCGCTGGACGTTGTCCTGGCCGTGGGCTGCGGATTCTGCCACGCCGACCCGGGCCAGTGGTGCGCGGTCATGGGTCGGCCGGCTCCGTCGCTGTGGCACCGCGAACGGGTCGACGCCGCCGCGGCCGGGAACGCCGCGGCCCCCTGATCCGGCGCGGCCCCGGGGGCTTCCCCCCAGTCCCCCCTCGGGGCCGCGCCACCAAACGCCCCCACCACCCGCCATGAGGAGCCGTGAACCCGAAGGGGAACCCCCGTCCCCGGCCGGGGCGCGGTGGCCCGGCGGGTGGTGGGGGCCCTCATCCCTGCCCGACCCCACCCGGAAGGCGAACGTGAACGTGATCGTGATGTTGAGCGGCGTGGCTGCTGGTGCGCTCGCCGGCGCTGTCCTGGCCCGGGTCGAGCTGGCCCGGCGGGCGCTGTGCGGGGTGCCGGGCTGCCACCGGTGCGCCGACCGGGCCGAGATCCTGCGGGCCGCGGTCGCTGCTGAGCGCCGCGCAGCCGGCCGGGCCCCGGCTCGGCGTGCCGCGCCCCCACGGACGTTGCGCGGTGACCTCACCGCCGCCCGGGCCCGGGTCACGGACTGGGCGCGCCGCTACCTGCCCGTGGTGCTCGGCGTCGCCCTCGTGTTCGCCGGGTCGATCGACCCGATCCCCTACGCCCGCTGACCCCGTCCCCCCACCGAGAGAGAGCCCCCGATGAAGTCGCCCACCGACATCCCCACCCTGCCGCCCGCCCCGACCCCGACCGTCGTCCTGCCCACCACGGACGGCCCCGCCACCGAGCTCATCACCACCGAGCCGACCCAGGGCGCGCTCGCCGCCATCCCGCGGGTGCCGGCTCCGGCCGACGCTGCGACGGTGGCGGCGCTCACCGCGATCACCTCCTCGATCCGCGCCGACCTGGGCGCGCCGCCGACGTTCGGGGGGTTCTTCGCCCAGCCGACACCGGGGTTGCCGGTCCACGACGCGGCGTCCGCGGCCGGGCAGGTCGAGCAGGTGGTCACCGAGGTGTGGGTGGAGGACGAGACGGACGGCCGGGCGCTGCTGCTGGTGGAGTCCCAGCCGGGTACCCGGACCGCGGAAGGCGCGCTGTCGGTGGATCGGGAGCGGCTGCACCTGATCGCCTGCGAGGACGGGACGCTGGCACGCCTCGCGTGGCACCGGGAGGCCGCGACGTGGCGGATCGCGGTGGTGTGCACCGGTGACTGCTCGGGGGTGCGCGTCGACCAGGCCACCGAGGACGGCGACCGGGCGTCGGATACCCTGGTCGTGACCACCCCGGGCCCGGTGCGGTGGGTGGCCCTCGCCTCGTCGTTCGTGCAGTCGTGGCGGCCGTCCACGGTCGGGCACCGGTGAGCGTGGCCCGGGCCCGGGTCGTCGTCGAGCTCGGCGACCTGCGGGCAGCGCTGGTGTCGGTGCGCCCCCACATCGCGGCCGAGGTCGACGGGATCCCCCCTGCGCTGCAGCGGATGCGGGTCACGATCACCCCTGACCTGGTGTGGTGCTCGGCGACCGACCGGTACCTGCGGGGCTGGCGCAACCGGCTCCCGGCCCCGGCCCCCGTCGAGCTGCTGACCACCTTCCCGACCACCCCCACCGACGACGACATGCCCGGCGGTGGTGACGAGTGAGCACCACCACGGCGGACGTCGCTGCGCCGGTGGACGTCGCGGCGGGGCTGCTGGCGCTCGCCGCCGCCCAGACCAGGACCGAGCACCACCAGGCGCTCATGCTGCTGATCCCGGCCGGGCTGGGCGCGCCGGTGCCCGCGGTCGATGCGCTGTGCGAGCAGGGGGTGCACTCGAGGTTCTTGGGGTGCCCGCTGTGGCGCGCCCACCCGGTGTGGACCTTGTCGAACCGGATCGGGGTCATCCGCTCGCAGGTTCTGCCGTCTGAGTGGTGGTCGTGGTGAGCGGCGACGTCGCGGCGTGGCTGCTGATCCCGTGGGCGGTGTGCGTCGGGTGGGTGGGCGTCGTCGGGTGGGTGGCGTGGCGGTCCCGCCCGCGGCCCGGGCACGCCGCGGGCCCGGCCCGCCGTCCTGCCCTGCCGCCCCTTCCCCCTGCGCCGCTCGGGCACGTGATGTGGACGTGCGACGTGTGCGGCGCCATCGACGTCGTCCCGGGCGGCATCGACGCTGGCTACGACGCCGTCCTGGACCACCTGAACGCGGAGTGCACGCCAGCCGGGGCGCGCGTCCGGGTCGTGCCTCGAGGAGGAGACCAGTCATGACCGACCCTGCTGCGTGGCTCGCGTCGAAGCGAGCACCCGCCCCCACCACCGCTCCGGCCGGTTCGCCCGGGCCGTCCCCGGTCCGGGAGCGGCGGGTCGACAAGCTGCCGTGCCCGGCGTGCGGGAGCCCCGACACGGGCCTGGCGTTCGAGCCGGCCCGTGAGGCGTGCGACGAGGGCTGCTGCGCCGCTGAGCGGGCGACGTTCCGCCGGTGGTGCCGTGCCTGCCAGCACCGGTGGCGGACCCACGACGCGCTCACCGAGGCGCGGTGACCCGGTGGGGTTCGTGGTGGGTGAGGAGGCCGCGTTCGCGCTCGCGACCCTGCAGGCGGGCAACGCCGCGTTCGGGGCGTGGGCGCGGGCCGGGGCATGGTCGGTCGCGCAGCGCACCGACGGGTTCCTGCCCGAGACGATGGCCCCGGTGCTCGGGGCCTCGAGCGAGGACGTCGCCCGGCTCGAGGCCGCGGGCCTGCTGGTCGCGTGCCTGGGCGGGTGGCAGCTGGTGCCCTGGCTGAACCGGTCGGCCAGGGACGAGGAGAGACGGCGGGCGCTCGCGGCTGAGCGGCAGCGCCGGGCCCGGACCCGGCGGGGCGGAACCCCCGACAGCCCGGACGACGACGACCCCTCGGAGGACGGGGACGACCTGCACGACCTGTACGACGAGCTCGAGGCCGGCCAGGACAACGACGTCCTGGCCGGTAGCCCCGGCACCGACCCGGGACACCCGGAGGCGATGGCACCGAACCACGCCCCGGGCCAGCACCAGCACCCGCCGCAGGTCCAGGCACCGAACCTGGCCGCGGCCCCAGCCGGCACCGAACCGGCCCCCGCGTCACGCGTGACATCACGCGTGACGTCACGACCGCATCACCTGGCGAGTCTCGGCACCGAACCGCGGCCGCCCCACGACACCACCCCCCTACACCCGACCACCGACAACACCGACCCCGTGGCCTGTGGACAACCGAGCGGTATCCACAGGAACAGACCACCCGAAACGGACGATCCGGACACTGTCACGCGTGACAGCGACGTGACGTCACGCGTGACCCTGGTACCAACCCAACCCAACCCATCCCATCCCAACCCAGCTGCTGCTGCCGCAGCAGCCGCGCGGCCGCGCGCCACGCCCACCGCCCAGCCCAGCCCAGCCCACCGACCACGCCCAGCCCAGCCCACCGGCCACGCCCAGCCCATCCCACGGCCAGGGCCAGCCCCAGCACCGGGGCCGGGTGGTCCCGCCCAACCGGCGGTGTGGCCCAGTGGGGTGCTCGTGCCGCCCAAGGTGAGCCCCGAGACCGCGGTCACGGTCCAGATCCTCGCCGGGCACCTGGCCATCGCTGGCCTGCCGGTGCGCTGGGACACCCTCACCCCCGACGAATCCCGCGAGGTCGCCGACCTCGTCGACGTGCACGGCGACGCCGCGCTCGTCGCCGTCGCCCAACGCTGCCGGGCCGCGCACACCGCGCCGCCCGTGTCCGCCCGGGCCTGGCTCGGGCACTGGCGTGCCCTGCCCGCCCCCGGAGGCCGGACCCTGGCCCTGGTCCCCGAACCCACCTGCACCGACCACCCCGGGCAACGCGCCAGGACCTGCGCCGGATGCCGAGCAGACCGCCTCGCCGGGGACAACCGATGACGCCCCGGACCCCACCGACACCCCGGCCAGGAACAACGGCCGGGGACACCGACGGCCCGGGCGGTGGCCTCGGCACGTGCCGGTCCTGCGGAGCCGCTGTCCGCTGGGCCCACACCGCAGCGGGACGGGCCATGCCCCTCAACCCCAACCCCCACCCCAACGGCAACGTCGCGCTCGACGACAACGGCCGGTGCCGCGTCCTCGCCGCCCGCGACCTACCCCACCCCGGACCCACCTACCGACCCCACTGGGCGACCTGCCCCAAAGCCGACGCCCACCGCCGCCGACGCCAACGCCACCTCATCCCCGACGGCCGGCCCTGCGACACCTGCGACCAACCCATGCCCGCCGACCTCGTCCACCGCGAGCACTGGACCACCCACCCCACCTGCGACCCCCACCCCCAAGGACCCCAATGACCACCGACACCCCCGATGCCGCCGCGCCCGACATCGCCGGCGTGCTCGCCGCCGTCCAGGAAGCCCTCTACCTGCTCTCCCAACGCCGCGTCGCCGCCCGTAACCGCTTCAACGAGACGGTGGAGGCCGCCGTTGGCCAGCCCGCGCGGGAGGTCCTCAGCGTGGTCGAGGACGCGCTGGCGGAGCACGACGCCGCCCACGCCGAAGCCGCCACCGCCTGCCTCGCCCGCATCCGTGACCTGATCGCCCAGGCAGGTGACGCATGAGCACCGACCTCACCCCCGAGCGGATCGCCGAGCTCCGCCAACTCGCCGAGGTCCTACGCGACGGCATGGGGCTCGCCGGGCCCTGGCGGTGGATCGGGAACACCGACACCAAATCGGCTCATCTCGTCACGGCCCGCCACGGGCAGCGGATCGTCATGGGGTTCACGCGGTGGGTGCGAGGCGCCCAGCCCACCTTCAGGGTGAGCGGTGAAGGCTGGGCCCGCGTCGTCCCGGCGCGGGAGATCCCGGTCTTCGAGGTGTGCCGCTCAGCGACCAGCCGCGACGACCCCCGGGTCTACCGGGCCGACCTGGTCGGGTTCCGGTCACCTGTCGCTGACTGGCTCGCCGCGCTCGACCCAGACACGATCCTCGCCCTCATCGACGCCGCCACCCACCAGGACGGTGCCCGATGACCCTGCACAGCGCCCCCTTCCACTGGCTGACCTGCGACGGACCAGGCTGCACCGAGCGGTGCCCGGCCGTGGACTCCGGCATCTCGGCGTGGCATGACGTGCCAGACACCATCGACGCCGCCCAGTGCGAGGGCTGGTCCACGGACACCGACCGGCACCTGTGCGGCACATGCCGCGCCGACGAATCCGGTGTCGAGTGAGCACCACGGTCGGGAAGGACATGACGGAGGCAGTTGCTGCCTTCGGAGCGGCGGAAACCGCGGCATACGTCGCCGTAGGCGACGCCCAGCGCTCCGCGCTTGGGCTCTGGGCGGAGGCGGGCACCACGTCTCCGGGCTCCCGGGAGCGCTGGACGGCGGTACAGAGCCGCCTCCACGCCATGCGGGAAGCAAGGGAAGCCCGCGACGCGGCCATTGACGTAGCCATGGCGCGGCTCGCGGAGGCCGCCGCCGGTGACCCGCTCACCGAGTGGATCTGCCGCCCGGACGGGCCTCTCTGGGAATACTCGAACGAGGCACTAGAGGTGCTCGCCATGCTCCCCGCCACCACGCGGCAACTCGATGACCTTGCTGATGATCTCGGGTGGTGCGACTACTGGGACGGCTACCGTGACGCCGCGGAAGAGGCCGGGGTGCTCACCGCGGCCCCGGCAGGGCCGGGTGCGTCGTGACCGGGGACCTGGCCGGGCCGGTCCGCACTCAGCTGCGGCTGGTCCTCCACCTGCCGCTCGGTTGGGTGCTGACGTCCAACCAACGCCACCGGTCATGGCACGCCCGCCACGGCCGGACGGCGAACCTGCGGGCCCTCGCCCGGGCCAAGGGCATGTCCGCGGTCGCTACGCACCGGGCGATGAGCCGCCACGACCCCGCCGGGCCGGTGTTCCCCCTGGCGTCGGTGCACGTCCTCATCGAGTGGCGGTGGCGCGACCACGGCCGCCGCCGCGACCCCCTGAACTGGGCGCCCACCGCGAAAGCTCTCATCGACGGGCTGACCGACGTCGGGCTGTGGCCCGACGACTCCGCCCGGCATCTCACTGGCCCCGACCTGCGCGCCGCCGACCCATCCACGCCGACACCGGCCGACGCGCACATGACCGCCTACATCACGATCACCGACACCAGGGAGACACCATGACCGTCGGCGTCTACACCCGCGACGAGCTCAAGGCGCGGCGCCTCGAGCTCATCCAGGGGATCAGGTTCACCGTGGACGACCTGCGCTACGTCGCCGAGCACGGGATCCGGCCGCAGTGGATGGCCATCCTCGAGGAGCTCGACCGGATCGACTACCTGCTCGGGGCCCGCTGATGCGCGTCTACGGGATGGCGGTCACGGGTACCGGGTCGGCGTCCGGCCTGGACCTGCCCACCCAACCGCGTACCCACCACGACCCGGATGCGCACCGGCCCGGCCGGGCATGGACGTCGCCCATCCCCCCACCCCAACCCAGGGCCACCCCACCGGCAGCGGCGGCGCCTGCTCGCGCCGCCACGCCCAAGCCGAAGGCGGCGGCGAAGGCCGTGCCCGCTCGCCGGACCGCACCCGCACCCAAGGCCGCCCCGGCGGCCCGCCGGACCCCGAGCGGACGCGGCACCCCGAGCGGACGCGGCACCGGTGCACGCCGCGAGATCCTCGAACACCACCGGCCCCTGATCACCAAGATGTGGGCGGACGGCGCGACCCTCGCCGAGATCGCCGCAGAGATCGGCGGCGGCGTCACCCTGCAGACCGTGTCCGCATGGCGGATCCGCCTCGGCATCCCCGATCGGGCCCGCCCCGGATGGATGGACGTCGACAAAGCGCTCGCGATGGCCAAGGCCGGCGCGTCCCCGGCAGAGATCGCGGAAGCGTGCGGGGCCACCGAGAACGCCGTCCGCAAGCGCCTCGCCCGGCACGGCCACCGGTGGCCCCGCCAAGGCGGCGGCCCCCAGGTGCGTATCGACCGGGACCGGGTCCGTGACCTCGTCGCCGCCGGCCACACCGACGCCTCGATCGCCGTCCAGCTCGGCTGCAGCCCCGACGGTGTCCGCCGGGTCCGGGTCCAGCTCGGCATCCGCCGTCCACCGCGGCCCCGGCCCGCCCACCCGGCCCTCAACCTCGACGACCCCGCGACGTGGCAGCGGATCGCCGGGCACCTGTCCTGTGTGGCAGCGACCAGCACCCTGCCCCTCGACGTCCTGCGCTCGGCCCGGGACCTCGCCGAGCACGCCGCCACCCACGCCCGGATCCTCACCCGGGCAGCCGGCTCATGACCCTTCGGGGAGCCGCCCGTCAGGTTGAGGCCGAGCGTGCGGCACGACGCACCGCTGCTGGGGTCGAGTGCTGGGCGCCGCTGCCGGCCTGCCCGGGGTGCGGTCACGTCGTGCGTCGTGATGACTGGGCCGTGCGGACGCCTCGCGGTTCGATGTGGCACGCGGACTGCTGGCATGACGACCGCGGGGACCTGCTCGACCTCACTGCCCTCGACGCGCGGCGCGGGGGTGCGGCGTGACCACCACTCTGGACGGAGTGCAGCTCGACCTCTTCGGCGAGGTCGAGCGGGCTCTGACCCGCGCCGAGCGGGCCGCGGCCGAAGCCGCCGCCGCGGCTGACGCTGACGCCGATCTGCGGGCCGAGTGGGAGCGGGCGGTCCGCCAGCACCCAGACGGCACGCCGGTGGTGTGGGTGGCGCCGTGGGACTGCGCCGACGGAACCCCGAAGGGCACTGAGCAGCCCGGGTGGAGATGCCCGCACTGCGCCCGGATCGAGGCCAACGAGTATCACCTCGGGGCGAGCCACTGCATGGACTGGGACGACTGGTCGCGGCGCGCTCGAGCGGGTCGTCCGCGGTCCCACTGCTCAAGCCTCGACCTGCTCGATATCCAGCAGACGTCGCTTTGGGGCACCACAACGTGCCGTGGGGGGATCTGCACGACCTGCGGACGGCGCAACACCGCCGACTACCCCGGCGGCGGGCACTGGGCCGTGTCGGGCGACCTGGACGGCGAGCACTGCTCCTGCGGCTGCCACGCCCACGTCGACTGCACCAGCACGCCGGATCGGTGCGTTGCCCTGATCCTGGATCTGCGGGAGCGCTACCGCGCCCACCGGGCCGCCCACCCCGAGCCCAGGTGCCGGTGGACCCTCGGCGACGTCGTCCTGGTCGACGGCGTCGCCCACACCGTGGTGGCCCTGACCTGGCCCCGGACGGTGCTCTTCACCCGAGGGATCACCGCGCGCACCTCCACCCGCGGGGACACCACGAAGTGGATCGAGACCTGGGACGGGAAAGGGTGGAGCACCGACCACGAGGTCGTCGCGGCGCCCAGGACCAAGCGGAGGAAGAACCGGTGACCGATCTGTGCCCGCTGGCCTGCACCGTCCCTGCCGACTGCCCGCACCCCGGTCCGGGCCAGTGCCCCCACCGGGGTGCCGACCCCGTGCACGTGGACGGACAGATCACCCTCGACGACGTGGAGGCACCCCATGACCAGACCTGAGGCCACCGAGTGCGGGGTGTGCGGGAGGCCGGTGCAGGACGGCGGGTGGCTGTGCGACGGGGCCGGCGGCCCGGCGGGGTCGTGCACCACCCTGCTGCGGACCCAGCTCGAGTCGATCCCGGACCTGCTCGCCGAACTCGACCACACCGCGCTACGCCAAGCCCGCGTCGGCGACGACGACGGGCCCGGCGATCCGGGCCTGCCGTGGAACGAGCACGCCGCTGGCCTGGCCCGGCACGTGCGTGACCTCACCCGCGCCCTCGCCGTCCGCCTGCTCCGCGACACAGGTCGCTTCTGCGGGCACCGGTCCTGCCGGGCCCTGGGAGGCGCTCGCCGCGGCCCGGTCTGCGCCGGATGGTCGGATACGTCGGTCGCGGCGCACGCACCCGCGGTGTGGGTCGCCCGGAACATCGCCCTGCTGCGGCGCCGTCCGTGGGCGACGTACGCCGCGAACGCGGTCGCCTCAGCGATCACCACGGGGTGGCAGGCCGTCGACCGGCCCGAGCAGCGGTACTACGCCGGGCCCTGCCCCACCGAACATCCGGATCCGGCGCGGCCCGGTGAGCTGGTGCTGTGCGGCCGGATCCTGTGGGCCCGCCTCGACCAACCCGCTGTCTCCTGCGCTGGGTGCGGCGTCCAGCACCCCGTGATCGAACGCCGCGAGTTCCTCCTCGCCGCCGCCCACGACGTCCACGCGACCGCAACGGACATCGCGTCCGCGCTCACCCTGATGACCCGCACCAGGGTGCCCGCCGTCACCATCCGGTCCTGGGCCAGCCGCGGCCGGCTCACCGCGACCGGCACCACCACCGACGGCCGCCCCACCTACCGCGTCGGCGACGTCCTCGCCCTCCTCGCCGCCGCCCCCGACACCGAAAGCGAAGCGTCATGACCGTTCCCGAGCAGGACCTCGAGCTTGCCGTCGGACACCTCGCCTACATCATCGCCATGCACACGTCGTACGGCCGCTACATGTCAGGCGAATGCCTTGAGTGTGGGCATTGCTGGCCGTGCCCGACCCGCAAGAGAGCCGACCTGATCGCCCGACTCCTCGACCCCACCGGCCTCACGCTCGAGCGGTGGTCTAAGTATCTCGATTCCCGACGGAGCAGGTCGTAATGCCATCGGTCCTGCTCGGCGTCGGCCAGGTCAGCATCTACCGCGAGGACGACGACGCGCCCCCGAACCACGGCTACAGCTCACGATCAACCTGCCCGACGACGACCCCGACGACCCCGACGCTGGGCCCGTCAGCATCTACTTCGGCCGACGCCAGACACTGGCCCTCGGGTGGGTCCTGATCCGCCGAGCGATCATCTGGCGGCATCCATGAGCCTGCGGCTACCGGTCGGTGCCTACGCCACCGAGACCTACGGCACGCTCGAGGTGACCCTGCGCAACGGGTGCGTGATCACCGCGCCCGCGTTCCGCTCCCTGGACCCATCCGAGCTCGAGTCGCTGTCGAAGCTCATCGAGCGGACCCAGCTCACCGGGCCGCCCGGTACCCGGGTCACCTGGGTGCGGGGCCCTGGCTAGCGCTGGCTCGCTTGATGACGGCGGTGCGGGGGATGACGACGGCGTTCCCTGCGCGGGCGTGGGCGAGGGAGCCGGCGTCGATGAGCTGCAGCACGCGCTGCCGGCTCACGCCGAGGATGGCCGCGGCTTCGGTGACGCCGACGAGGTCGGGCAGGTGCTCGACGCCGATGCGTCGGTCGTGCTCGCTGCTGGTGAGCGCGGCGACGGTGAGCACGCTGCGGCCGGTGGCGTGCTCGATGACGGCGAGCGCGGTGCTGACGGCCTGGCCGAGGGTGTCGGCGGGCAGGCTGATGATGACCTCGGGGTGGCCGTGGTCGGAGACGGCGAGCGCCGGGTGGTAGCCCGTGAGCGCGTCGAGGATGGGATCGGTGTCGGCGGCGCCGACCTTCCCGGTGAGTTCAGCGGTGATGGTGTAGTGCATGGCCGGTTCCTCCTGGCGGGGTGGCGTGGGGTCGGGTGATGATGGGGACCTGGCCCGCCGGGCCGGAGGAAGTATTGGCTCCTCCGGCCCGGTGGGCTGGTGTTCCGGCTACCGCTTGGGCGGCCACCGGAACCCGCGCCGCCTCAACGGGGCGAGGGCGTTCAGGTTGCTCCGCCAGTCGCTGGCCGTGCCAGAGAACGACGTGATCCACGTCCCGTCCTGGGTGTGGATCTGGGGGTGACCCTTCTTGCTGATCACCACCACGTAGCCCGCCTGCTCGATCGCCTCGAGGATGTTGCGCAGGTCCTTGTTCATTCTGTCTCTCACCTCCTCTCGTTGACAAGTGCAACGTTACCATAGGTCTTGTCGTCTGACAAGTAGGATGGTGTGGACACGCCGCTAGTGATCGTCTGGCTTGACGTGGCCCTGACCTGCTGCAACGCTCTGCTGCTGTAGGGCTGCGAGTAGTGGATCCCGGGGGTGGGCACTCATGGGGGCTGAGCATCGGACCGCGGCCTACCGGCGTGCGGCCGCTGCCCTGCTTCGCGATCAACCCCAGCCGTGCCTGCTGTGCGGGGACGCCATCGACTACACGCGAGCATGGCCCGACCCGGCGAGCCCGACGCCCGAGCATGATCCGCCGGTCCGGCACGGTGGTGATCACACGACGTTGGTCGGTGCCGCCCACCTGGTGTGCCAGCAGCGGCAAGGCGGCCGCGCCCGTTGGCACCACGATGAGGCCGCGCCACCGCGCCGGTCTGGCGTATGGCCACTAATCGGCTCATTCTAGTTCCCGGCCAATTACGGCTATGAATGTATTCAGTGCAACCGTAAAGAATGCAATTCATTGAATGGGGGGCGGGTGAATTGTTCGGGGGTTTAGAGGCGGGACACCAGTCGTTCCCGTATCTCCCCCCGAACTTTTTCCGGTTCTGCAATGCACATGACGTGTCATGATCCAGTCCGAAACCTATTGCGCCCCAACGGGTTTGGCGTGAAGTAGCGCCGCCTGGCGCCCCCTGCTGCCGGGAGGTGGGGCCCGTGGCGAGTGTGGTGCGCAAGTGTCCTGGGTGTGGGGCGCGGTTTCGGGTGCCGGGGCAGTCTCGGCGGGTGCGGTGCGAGACGTGTTCGCCGCCGCGGCTGCGGACGCTGCCTGCGGCTGCGCCGGTTGAGGTGCTCGAGGATGCGGCGCCCGAGCGGTGGCAGGGCCGGGTGGAGTCTGCGGTGCTGGCGGAGTTGGCGCGTGTCGACCGGCAGGGCTGCGTGGCTGGGGTCCTGGCGCTCGAGCTCGCTCACCAGCTGGACCGTGGCGTGAAGGAAGGTAGCCAGGCGGCGTCGCTGGCGAAGCAGATCCAGTCGCTGGTGCGTGCTGCGACCGCGGACGCCAAGCCGGCGAAGGACTGGGTCGACGATCTGGTGTCGCGTCGTGAGGCGCGGGCCACCGGCACGTGAGCTGGGAACCAACCCCCGGCCCGGGCGTGGTGTGCCCGCCGTCGTGCCTGTGGGTGCCGCCCGGCGCGGTTGGGACGTACGGCGACGACGTCGCTGAGGTCGCCGAGAACGTTGGGCTGGCCCTGTACCCGGAGCAGAAGCTGGCGATCGACGCGCTGGTCGCCCACGACCGGCGGGGCCGGTTCGTCACCATTGAGGCCGGCATCGAGATGGGTCGCCAGAACGGCAAGACCCGGGCGGTGCTCAAGCCGATCTTGCTGTGGACCGCGCTGACCGACCCGGACCACATCACGTGGACCTCGCATGAGCTGGACTCGGTCGAGCGGGAGTTCGCTGACATCGCCGGCGTCGGGGAGGACGACGAGGACGCGCTGATCAACCGGTGCGACTGGCTGCGTCGCCGGGTCCGCAAGGTCGTGCGGGAGAACGGTGCGTCCGCCGTGCACTTCACGTCGGGGGCGACGTGGGATTTCCGGGCCAGGTCGGGGCGTCGAGGTCGTGGTGGGTCCGGTGCTACCCGGGTCATCGACGAGGCGCTCTACTGGGGTGCGTCGGAGGCCGGTGCTCTGCTGCCGTCGCTGGCGACCCGTTCGCTGCACGGCAACGCCCGCGCCTACTACGCGTCGTCCGCGGCGAAGGCTGACTCGGTGGTGCTGCGGTCGCTGCGGCGCCGTGCGCTGGCCCGGGACCCGCTGCTCACCTGGGTGGGGTGGTGGGCGGACGGGAGCTGGGATGCCCCCGGGTGCCTCGACCCGGACTGCCGTCACGCCGTCGGGGTTCAGGGATGCTCGCTGGACAACCTGGACCTGCTCGCCCAGGCGAACCCGCTGTACGGGCGGTCAACATCGGCCGGGTTCTTCGCCACGATGCGTAAGACGCTCGAGGCGTCCCCGGTGGAGTTCGGCCGTGAGTTCCTCGGGTGGGAGGAAGGCGGCGACCAGGTCGTCACCGCCGTCGACTGGCTCGCCCTGGTCGATGAGGACTCCAAGCCTCTGCCGTCGCCGGTGAGCGTCGCCGTCGACGTCGCCCCCCGGTTCTCTGCGGCCGCGGTCGTCGCCGCCGGCCGCCGCGCCGACGGGCTGCTGCACGTCGAGGTGCTCGCTGCGCGGCCCGGTACCGCGTGGCTGCGCGGTGCTCTGGCCCAGATCCACCGTGAGTGGGGTGTCCCCGTCCGCCACCTCGGTGGGCGGGTGCCGATCGCTGGTCTGCTCGGCGACCTGGCCGAGGTCGTCGACCTGGAGAAGGTCGCCGACGTCGACTGGGCCGCGGCGTGCCTGGCCACCGAGGGCGCCCTGACGTCCGGGCAGCTGCGTCACCTCGGTGACCCGGCCCTCGCCCGGGCATGGGCGTCCGCCGTCCGGCGCACGACGGGCGACGGGTCCTGGGTCCTGTCGCGCCGCTTGTCCGCGGGGGACATCTCCCCGGCGGTCGCTCTCACCCTCGCCGTCGGCGGCCTCGCCGACGCGCCCGCCCCGTTCGTTTTCTGACCCCTCCGGGAGGTGGTGCGTGGTGGCAGGTCTCGTCCAGCTCGTGGGGGCGGTGCTGGTGATCCTGGGTGCCGCGCAGCTCACCGGGCCGTGGGCGCTCATCGCCGGCGGCGCCGCGCTGGCCGTCCTCGCCGAGGTCCACGCGGCCCGCGGCCGACGTGCCCGGGCCGGTGATGGGCGGTGACGATCCTCGAGGCCCTGCGCGGCAGCGGGGCTGCTGGCGTGCCGCACGCTGAGGCGACGGTGGAGAGCACCCTGCCGTTGACGTCCACCGTGCTGGTCTCCTGGCTGGGCGGGCAGACCACGGGCAAGTCGGGGATCCGGGTCACCCAGACCAACGCCCTGGGCATCCCCGCCGCCTACCGCGCCGTCGCGTTGATCGCGACGTCCTCCGCGACCCTGCCCCTGCACGCCTACGAAGCGGCCGGCGCCGCCCGGATCCGGGTCACCGACGGCCCAGCCGCGGCGCTACTCGACAACCCTCACCCTGACCTGATCCTCGGTGAGCTCCTCGAGCTCGTGTTCGTGTCGCTGCTGCTGCACGGCAACGCCTACGTCCTCGTCGCTCGTGACCGGCTCGGCGGGATCCGTGAGTTGTGGTGGATCGACCCGTCCCGGGTGGAGGTCACCCGCGACAAGGACGGACGCAAGGTCTACGACGTCGACGGCAAGTACGAGCTGCGCGACGCCCACCTCGGCGGGTCGATGCTGCACATCCCCGGGCTGGGCTACGACGGCACCCAGGGCGCGTCGCCGTTGAAGCTGGCCCGGGAAGCGTTCGGGTTGGCGATCGCCGCGGAGGAGTACGGCGCGCGCCTGTTCGGTGGCGGGGGCCTGGCGACGGGCATCCTCACCACCGAGCAGCGGATCAACGACGACACGGCCCGCGAGGTCAAGGCCCGGTGGAAGGACGGCGGGACCGGCCTGGACTCCGCGCACGACATCCGGGTGATCGGGTCCGGGGCGACGTTCACCCAGCTGTCCATCCCTCCGGAGGACGCGCAGTTCATCGAGGCGCGCCGCTTCCAGATCAGCGAGATCGCGCGGATCTTCGGTGTCCCCCCGCACATGCTCGGGGAGACCGAGAAGGCCACCTCGTGGGGCACCGGGATCGAGCAGCAGAACATCGGGTTCGTCACCTACACGCTGCGGCCCTGGCTGACCCGCGTCGAGCAGCGGATCTCCCGGATCATGCCGGCGGGCACCTACGCCCGGTTCAACGTCGACGGCCTGCTGCGCGGCGACTCCCAGCAGCGCGCCGTGTTCTACCGCGAGATGTGGGGCCTCGGCGCCCTGTCGACCAACGACATCCTCGCCCTCGAGGAACGCGAACCCGTGCCCGACGGCGACACCCGTTGGCGGCCAATGAACTTCGCTCCCCTCGGATCCGTCGACACAGCGCCAGACCCGGCGCCTGCGGACCCTGTCGTGCCCGCTGCCCCCGACCCGCAGGAAGGCTGATCGATGCCGAGCACGTACCGGTTCTGGGGGTCGCATGACCCCCGCGGACGGACGAAGATCCCGATCCTGGCGAGCGTGCCGACCGCGGTCGAGACCGACCCGGAGAACACG
>WBZP01003378.1_pt1 | contig 17329 bp, 24 predicted proteins | sample 5204301 | NCBI WGS metagenome assembly WBZP01 (sample SAMN12412401, study PRJNA552823) | activated sludge metagenome | isolation source: activated sludge from nitrification reactor of wastewater treatment plant... | place: USA: Pennsylvania | collected 2017 | reverse complement strand
TCTCGCCGACTTCATCGAGAAAAATGGTTCCGCCATGCGCCAGCTCAAAACGTCCAAGCCGCGTGTGGGCGGCTCCGGTAAAGGCCCCCTTTTCATGACCGAACAGTTCTGATTCCAACAGGGTTTCTGGAATCGCGCCGCAGTTGACCGGAACCAGGGGGCGTTCCCGTCGCATGCTGTTAAAGTGCAGCATGCGAGCGATGAGTTCTTTCCCCGTTCCGCTCTCTCCCTCGATCAATACTGTGCTGTCGCTATCAGCCACCTTCTCGACAAAATCCAGCACCATCCGCATCGGCGCGCTAGTACCCACTAAATGTTCAAGCCGGTACTGATCTCGCACGGCTTTGCGAAGCAGATGATTCTCTTGCTTGAGCTTGTACACATCCAATGCTTTTCGAACGACCACTGCTACCGTGTCAGGCTCAAATGGTTTGGTGATGAAGTCAAAGGCTCCCGCCTTCATCGCACGGACAGCATAATCAACCGTGCCGTATCCGGTCATGACAATCGCGATAATTTTCGAGTCGATCTTCGAGATCCGATCGATGGTTTCCAATCCATCAATGCCCGGCATCTGAAGATCGGTCAGTACCACGTGCACCGGTTGGTCTTTGACAGCCTCCACCCCTTCCAGTCCGCTCGACATGACCGTCACCTGATGGCCTTCACTCGTAAGAGTTTCGGCCAAAAGCTGGCGCACAGCAGGGTCATCATCGATCACGAGAATGTGTGACTGACTCATAAGTACCACTCCTCTCTGGAGAGCTGAAACCCCGGGGCCGGCTCAATACGGGGACGAGAACTGATATAACCGGAAGAACGTCGGCTTTCTAGGTACATATAGAATGAGCTTATTGGGAATGCAGACTTTATTCAAGTAAAAGTAGGGACGGGCTGGAAAATTGGAAGACGAAAATGTGCGGTGAGGGGCGACCATGCGCTACGGTGGCTCATCGTAGCTTGACAGCCAAGGAGAAGAAATGTAGGGTTCCCGAATCTGTTCTCAGACGTATCAGTTGTCACATCAGCGACTTACCTGGGTGCTGGCGTAGCTCAATTGGCAGAGCAGCGGTTTTGTAAACCGCCGGTTGGGGGTTCGATTCCTCTCGCCAGCTCCATAACTTGCGCATTTTCTGCTACCTCCTGACCCCCTATTTTGCTACCACTTGGCATTTCTAGGCGATCAACGGCGGCTTTATTGGTCATTGGTAGCCACTTTCCGTACAGATCGACGGTGATCTGGATCGACTTGTGGCCAAGCTGACGGCTGACGTACTGAACAGGCTCCCCCTGCTGTAGGAGAAGTGAGGCATAGGTATGCCGGAGGCAGTGAGGGGTAAAGGTGAGTGGCAGATGGGCATCCTTCAAGACCCGCCGCATGGCGGCCCGCACGTTGCTATCGTCAAGTGGGGTCCCTGCGGCTGTAACGAACATCCAAAGCTCCCCTTTCGCGCTCGCCTGCCCTTCCCCCTTCCCTGTGCGAGATTGCACGCCTTGGAGCCGACCAGGCCGTGCCGCGGTGACATAATGGCTTCCTCTGCCACGCAATTTCGTCTCCCGCATGGCGTTATGATGCCGTATTAGGACTTCGGCCAAGGTCGCCCCGACGTCGACGGTACGGCCGTGCCGAGATTTAGGGGTCTCGGTCACCCCTCGAGACCAGCTACGCTGGATCCGAATTTCCCGATTCATCGGATCGAAGTCCGGCCATTGCAGGCCGGTCGCCTCACCCAAACGCATCCCTGTGCCGGCTAGCGTGAAGAAGAGCGGGTAATACAACGGCGCCACGCGCGATGCGCTCACCAAGAACCGGTGACGTTGGTCCTTGTTTAAGGCCCGTATTTGTTCCTGATGTACCCCCTTCGGAGTCACGAGTCGGAACACTTTCGCAAGCCGGGACACTGGGTTGTTGAAGCGGATTTCATCCTCAATCGCGGCATTGAGCAGCGCCCGAAGCGTGGCCACGATATTCCGAACCGTATTCCGCTTGAGGATCTTCCCAGTCGTCGGGGAGGCTTGTGTCAGTTTCCGCATCACCCATGTGCGGGCCTCGCTCTTCCGAAGTCCCTTCACACTTCTGGACCCAAATTCCGGCAGAATGTGAAGCTTTAGGATCTGCCGGTACCGCCTGATCGTGTTCGGCTTGTCCGTGGCGATCAGAGTTTGTAGCCATCGTTCGCTGTACTCGTTCACCGATATTGCGCCGCTGACCTGGGCCCATGTCGGATCGCCAGGGTTTTCTAGCAGTTCAGAGCAGAACTTGTGCGCTTCTTTCCGTGGATCCGGGCAGTCTTCCGATTGGCTGAAGGTTTTCCAGCGCCGCTGGCCGCTCGGATCTCGCCAGTCGACAACCCACTTCCCGCGGCGTTTTCGCACGCAAGCCATTACCGCCCCCGCTTCTCTTTAAGAAGAAACCGGACCAACATTGCCAGCTGTTCTTGAATGGGAATCTCTCCCCGCTCCATTCTGGCGATCGTGTTCGGATGTAGGTGCACTTTCCGGGATAACTCAACCTGAGTCAGTTCCAGCGCACGCCGGGCTTTCCGTAGCTGCTGTCCATTCATCGGCATGGTCAGAGTATCCAATATGGATAGTTCTAAGTCAAGCAGAGACTAGCGCGACAAGCTGGCACGATATTCCGAGAGTTTTGATCGCTCCACTCGGAGGTATTTCCCAATCCGCTTCGCCCCCAGGGTGCCACCACGGGCCAGGGAATAGGCCCTGGAAACAGGAATATTCAGCTCCGCAGCTACCTCTTCCATGCTCAATAGGGCCTCAGGCCTGCTTATCCCTGGTGCGACAATCCTTAACAGAACGGAAAGTCTGATACGTTCAAGATCAGCGAGGACAATTGGACACTGTGAGGCCGGCAGAGCCCTCACAATTTCCTCTAGCTCTTTCATCAGGTCTGGTGCTGTCATGCGACTTTCCCTCTCCTGCGTGATGAAGGTCTATACTGCCTCCCCAAAGACAGCCCCGCAATTTAAGCACCGGAAGGCCTCGAGCTCCCCTTCGTCGGCAACCAACAAGGTCGGCACCGTACACCCGGCGCAGCGAGGACACGGAGGCAGCGTCAATTGACCGGTGCGGCAGCGGTTTCGTCGGTGCTGGCCAAGCGGCGGGCCGCCTTCCACAGTCGATCCAGAACCACTGAACTTTTCTCGCCCAGCCGCACGACATCCGCCTCCGTGAATAGCTTATGTCCTTCGGCATCACACACCACGTAGACCAGGAACTTAGCCCGCGCATTCAGGGGTACCACTTCCCGCTGGCCTCCGCTGGTCACGAGTAACGAACTGTCAAAGGCATCCTTTTCCGCCCCTGTCATAGTCTTCACGTAGACAAACCCGGCTAGCTCGGGCAAATCGACTCGCTCGATCTTGGTATCGTTAGCATTGAGAATGTCGGCGCCCGTCAAACAACGTGCTACTTCCATAAAATGTCCTTCCTGATTCCCTCGAGCGTTATCGATTACCCCGTTTCATCCTGTAGACTTTCTGCATATTCTGCATCGTGTAGGTCGCCGTGCGCCGGCCGTCTTCTTCGAAAATGATCGTGGCCCCGCCCCCACTTCCGAGCCCCATGGCAGATTGCATGAATTTTGCGCCACGATCGTTCAGCGGAATGGCTGCCTCTGAATAGCCGGCCTCTGCCATCATCCCTAGGGTCGGTCCGGTCGCAATGCCTCCCGAGGCAAATGCAACACTTGGCATGGCGAACAGGTCGACCATGCTGCTAAATCCAAAAAATTCTGCAATGTTGTCGACCCATCCGAAATCGACCCCATCCAGAAAGCCTCCCAAGAAGTCGGAAATACCTCCCGCTTTTCCGCTGAGCATCGAGGTGACGCCCTTTAAGGCGAATCCGACCGGAGCGAGAATGCCGGTGAACTCCATGGCTTCAGCAATGGCGTCGATGATGCCCATCACCCCTTCAGTGATTTGCCCGAGTACCTCTAAAGCCGTTTTCCCGACTGCAACGGTCGATTCTCCAACGGACTCCCACATCGTGGTGACTGCAGAACCGGTCTGAGCCATGATCGTTTGTTCGGATACTGCCTCCTCCGTCGCGATCGCTGCCCGGGCGGAAGCTCCCGCTTGCGCCGCGGCGGTTTTTTGGGCTTCGGTGGAAATTCCCAAGGCCACCTTGGCAGCATCTAGCGATTGCTGCAGCCCCATTTCCCGCAATCCGGCCAGGGCGACCTCCGCGAGCCATCGCTCCAGGGTCTGCAGTCCGACGTTCAGCATCATGGTTTGGGTGGATTTGAAAAAATCGGTGAAGTTTCCTTGCCCCTGTATCCATTGTGCCGTGGCGTTATTGAAATTCGAAGTGATGCTCGATAGGGAGAACGCACTGCTTTGAACAATCGAGCCGAGCTGCTGCTCCCAAAATGTCGGGAACTGCTGAATGATCTGCCGGCGCTTTGAGTTGGTATCTACATCCAAGGCCACAAGTGCCGCGCTTTTGCGTTCCTCGTCAAAAATCGTCTGATCGATGACCCTCTGCCGGAGATCGTTCTCTGCTTGGATGAGCTCGAATCCTTTCTCTCGCGCCAAATTAGCTTGGCCTATCAGGCCGGGCGCCATCTGGTAGAAGGATTGCTGTTGCTGAAAACTGGCCTTCGATAATTCCAGCCCGATCTCAAGCTCCTTGTTCCGGTCCTTCTCTGCCTCTGCTTGGGCGACAATGACGTCGTGCGCCACTTTCTGATTAAGGATGACTTGTAGCGCGGCCTCTTGGTGGTTGAGCTCGGGTATGAGTCTGATCAGATTTTCGACGGCCGCCTCATGGTCGAGCATGGCCCGGCTGGGCTTATAGGCTTCAAACTGCTGGTTGTTCAGTTCCTCCTGCTGATCGAGCAGCTGCGCAAAGGCGGCGCTACGCTCCTTGGTCTCGCGCTGAATGATTGCGATCGTTGTCTTTCCAAGGGCCTCCTCAGCATGCCCTCGGGCCGTGAGCTGCCTAAATTCCTCGATCGACTGGTCACGGATCAGCAGCCCAAGCCTTTCCTGTTCGGCCCCCTGCTGCTCATACAACTTTACATGCGAGTCGAGTTGGTCCCCCTCCTCACTGGTTCGCTTCGCGATCTCATCCATCTTCTGCTTCGTCTCGCCGAGGTGCTGCGGAATGATGGCCAGGCTGGGCGCGATGATGGTTTTTAGAATCTCACCCCATTTCCCCCAAGAAGAACTGGCGCTTGCCTGTTCCGCTTTGATCTCGTTCATCGCTTGCAGGTAGCGCCCGATCCATCCGATGCCGTCGGACAAGGCATTCGTAACGGACGAGACGGCTGGAGCCATCAGCCCGGCGAACTGGTAGGAGACGGACTTCGTCGCCACCCCTAACCGGTCAAAGGCGTCATCCGCCCCACTCAATGCGGACAGCGTGGTGTCGGAGAGCACTGCACCAAATCGCTTCGCGGCCTCCATGCTCTCTCGAAAGCCTTCCGAGCCTTTGTTGAGGATCGGAATCATGTCGAGGCCAGACCTCCCGAATAGCTCCACGGCCAGGCGGGCTTTGTCCGCACCATCCGGCATTTCCTTGAATCGATCGGCAAGCTGCAGAATGACCGCGCTGGTGGTCTTACCAGTGACATTGAGGTCTTCGAACGTGTTGGCCGCAGCGCTCGATGGATCTCTGGCTTCCACCATCATTTTCGAGAGCGATTTCATGCCGGTCGTTAGGTGGTCGGTCGTGAGGTTGTTTTCAGCGAGTGCCACACTCCACTGCTGAATGACCTGCTTCGCGAGGCCGGTCTTCTGGCTTACCATCTCGATCTGTTCAGCATGCTCCCCGCCGGCCTTCACGGCGGCAATGGTCGCAGTGGTGAGTGAGGCCAGGACCGCAGCCCCAGCCGTGCTCACCTTACTGATGCTGTCTCCGAAGCCGTCAGCGTCCTTGGCCGCCTTGCCAAGATTTTTCTCAAGATCCGAGATATCCGCCTTAATTTTGAGAACCAACGCCCCTAGATCACCCATGCGACATCCTTTGCTGGCCGTTTTGGCTCATCACTGTCTCGACTCCCGGCAAATTTATGAACGGCGAAAGTGGGCTGGCGGTCCGAACGCCAGGGTTGGTTTCGCCGTTCAACCGCCAACCACCGGTTTTTTGTACTATCGAATAGCATGCTCACCGATTTGACGCTCTGCCAGGAGCGTTTTCAGTGAGTGCATTTTGACGTCGGTGGTCAGATCAAATTGATGCCCATCCTCCCCAAATGCTCGGTCAAGTACCGCCGAAGCTGGTTTGCCGTTCTCCAGTTGGTCTAGAGCCGCCCAGAGTTGGATAAATACATCCCGCATATTGCTCTGCTGAACCTTGATGACCATCTCCTCCGCGATCAGCCGCCAGATTTCGCTCTTGGCCTTGCCAATGCGATAGGTCACCTGGGCTTCGCTAAATTCCTCTGCACTCAGCTGAATCTCCAAGGCGCTGGTCTCTCCAAGGATGTTTCTCTCCGCAGCCTGCAACTTGGCGAGTTGGTCGTTGAATTCCTGACGCCGAGAGGGAAGCTCAGGGTCGAGGGTGCGCTTAACCCCTTCATATTGATTGGCCTCCCGATTGATGGCCGCCTTTTCTTCAGGGATCTGCTTCAGACGCTCCTCCCGTTCCTCTACGGCAGCGATGATCTTGCTGATCCGGTCTTTAGTTGCCTGCAGTTGCTCAAGTAGCTGGTCCAGATCCGATGAGGCCTCACCTAGAGCGGGAGAAATCGCAACGCCTTCGGATTTATCCTTTTTGGTAAATGGGTTTTTCATTGGCTTTCTCCTGCCTCTCCCTTCCGTTGATCGCGTTCATCGGCCTGCCGACGCCACTCTTCCAACTTCCGCGCGCGAATCGAATCCACGGAGCGCCCGACATCCCGAATAAAGTCCTCCACGCGCGATGCGTACAGATCGCGGAGCCTTCCATCTCGCTCCCAAAACCCGATCACCAAATCACCGACTTGCTCCCTCGGACTGGCTACAATTATGCGCACCGGTCACCTCCCTGTTTTGCTGGCGGCCGAGGATCGCTGAAGCCCGGGATAGCGAGGATTGCCCTGCACCGAGTCAACAAATGCGCGGTAATCACTAGCCTCCTGCGAGTCCTCCGTCAGAAGACTCGCCATACCGGCCTCGAGGGCCGCCCGTTCATCTCTCAGGGCATTTTCTTTAATTGCCTTCGTCTGGTCAGCCTTAACTCCCTCGATCAGACTTGCGAGGCTTCCACGCTGTTTCATGAACTGAAACGTCTCAAAGTCGTTGTAAAGCGCTTTTCTGACAGGCGACGGCAGAGCGGCATACTCCGGCCAATCCATATGTTCCGCGAATCGCTTCTCGGCATCCGAGAAACCGGCGTCTGGATCAACTGCCGAAGCATTGGCTGGCGCGACATCCGGCACGGAGGTCGGCAATTCTCGCTTTCCGGTAAGGAGATCATTGAATAATTGGCTTTTTGCGAGCTTCATGGATTTCTCCCTAGCAAGTTACTCGGTTTGCATAGACACCGCCGGATGAACGGATCCATGGCGTTTAACTGTCGGCACAATTAGGTTACTCACCAGGGGAGTGGTGAGTAATAATTCTCGACCTTCTCCCAACTGTTCTTTGCCCTCAGACAACAACAACAAGAACCACCTCCCAACACCTATGCCTAGCCACAAATCGCGAGCAGGCGCACCCGCATGCATTACGGCCTGGAAGGACCCAAAGCTTTTTCTAAGCCATGTGCAGCCCTTCGAACATCAGCTTCCATAAAAATACGATCGCCTCCGATCGTCATCAGACCAGGCAGAATGCCAGCCTCAGCCAGCCCCCGAACCTCGTTGGTGCGGAGACCTAGCATCCGGGCCGCCTCAGAAGGCAACATCAATTGTCCATAGTCTTCTATTTGGATCATGGCGCCGGCAAGTCTGACGGCTTCTGTCAGGCGCTCTGTCAATTGCCGCTCCACAATGCCTCGTACCAATCCGTTCATGTTCACCCTCCCGCTCTAGCGAAAGACGCTAGACTTTCGCTTTCTTCGCTTCTCTCTCCGCCCGTTCAACAGTCAATTCATCTACCCCCTCCAGGCACGAGGACAGGTGCACAGCCTCTGCCTCGGAGATTTCTACCCAGTCGCCAGCCTTGAAACGCTTTCCGTTGTGATGAATGTCATGTATGGCCAAATATTTCGACATGAAGGTGCCTCCCTCTATAATTCTGACGGCACCTTAGCACCGTGCGCATCAATGCACGCGATTCGATACAAGGTCAGGAGGTCAGGTGGAAGGTCGCGGGTTTCAGGTCGGCATTCAAACTGCCGTAGATGTGCATACGCGTAAATCATCACGAGAAATGCCGCGCCTTTGTCTCGCCCAATTCCCAACATTTGGTGAATCGGGATCCCAAGGCCTGAAGAATCTCTTCGGAACGCATCTACCAACCATTTCGCCAGTTGCTCAAAGTGCTCCTTTGCCGAGCGGTTTTCCAAACTGGGAAGCTGATATTTCCGGGCATGCCATTGCTCCAATCTTTCCAGATCGACCATGGCACCGCAGCCTTTTCGGCTTTCTCCAGCTCGCTCGCACGGCGCACCGGCCGCGATCCAGCGCCGGATAGCGCTGGGGCTTCGCCTGAAATGTCTGGCAGCTTCTTCAACTGTGACGATCACGCCGCCTCATACTCCCGCTCGTCTACATCCGGAGGATCTTGGAAGTGATGCCGAAGCAGCTCCTCAACAAAATGCCTGCCCGCTTCATCGACAGAATGCTGTGAATCCTGTTCAGTTTTTTTCATGACTCCGTCTCCAGCAAATGTGGATTCCGGTTTATTATGAAGGCCTCCCGCGCGTCTTCCTTCCCATTCGTACCAACCATCCTCTCCGCTTCTCGCCTACCTGTCCCAGATTCAGATTCAGATTTAGTTTCAGGTTTAGGTTCAGATTTAAGATTAAGATTAAGAGGGACCAACTGTTTCCCTAACCGTTCCTGTAACTGTTGGCGCAACAGTTCGGCGAACCCTTGAGCCGCAGCCGTTGCCCCCTTCCGATAGCAATGATCCAGGGCAAGTGCGCAAAACTCCTTCAACAAGTAGGTATCCGGCAATTCCTTAATTCGTTGGAGTGCAGCAGCGGTCTGGTTGGGATTCTCTGGGGCTTGATAACGAAGTGCGTTGACGACCAAGACTACTTGTGTCCGAGAATCCCATTTCAGGAAACCGTATTCTTGGAGATTCGATAACACAGAGTTCCAGGTTTTTTGGTTCCAGTGGAGATCCGCGCATGCGTACTGAGGTGGCAATTTGAAAATTCCTTCAAGGTGGCGATGGGGACAAGTCAGTATGTAGAGCGCTCCCAACTTCACCCGATCGGGCCAGGTTGATGATTTCTCATCGGTCCAGAATCGAGCCGAGATCCGGCTGTAGCGAGCAACTACAGGCCGGCTCATGCGTGACCTCTCGGACCCGGAGGAGGCACTTCTTCAGGCGGGATCTGCCTCGTCATTTCCCGGCATTCGGCCAGGTATTCATCTAAATGGTCGCCATGCTCCACGATGGTCCGCGCGGCGATCAAAGCCACTTCGCTCGGGCTCAGAATGCGCTTATCCATTAGGTCGATCCCGCTCTTCCCGTTGCTCCTTTAATTTGAGCACGTCAGACAACAAGAACAGCCGCATGCCGCGCTTCGTGCGGATCGCAGAGATTTTTCCCTCGCGTTCTATTTGCCGAAATCGATCTGGACCAACGCCAATTAGATCGGCGCCATCTTTTGTTGACAGATAAGTGTCTTCGTGGCTGGGAGATGGTTCTGTGTCTCTGGCCTTATGCATAGCGCCTCCTTGATCCTGGAGGCGTTATAAGTCACCAGATGAGCGGGAACCAAACACGAAAAATATGAAGGAATTTTGTGGATTCTTGATGAACTACTTGAGGATGGAACTACTTTCGACCAACGAGTGCAACCATGGATTTGGCTTTCTGGTAGGCTCTTCGGACTTTCTCATACCAGGCCTTTCCAATTTCCCGATCGTGGCCATCCATGGTCTCTCTGCAGCAACCATGGAGTTCAAGGCAAATTGCATCAAAACTCATTTTGCGATAGGTCTTCAGATCGTAGACGCGCCAATGGTAGGCGCGATCATCAGCGGGACTCTTGGCCGCTAGATCCAGAACAGATAACTTCCCCCCTTTCGAGCGTTCTTTCGCTAGCCCCGCCACTTGCTTCAAGTCTTCGAGCCATTTTTCAAGAACACGCAGGACTTCAGGAATAGGCGCTGCCACATCAATCTGACAGCTCACCCATCGTCTCGATTTATCAAGAGACACGTGAGTGACGAGCGGATTAGCTGGAAGAAACCTCGAATAGATCTCCACGGACTCATAGCTGGAACAATCCTCTACCCATAAGCCGAGGTTGGTCCCCCATTTTTTCTCCAGTTGCCAGAGAGGCTTGTAAAAGGCTTCCGCTTTTTCTTCTACCTCGCTCTCGGGTATGTCACCAACCAATGCACGAAAATCCTTCAGCGCTCGCTCGTAATCAGCTCGGTAGTCAGGATGGCGCAGAGTGGCGTGCAGTTTATCAAACCCGCTCAGCTTCATATCCCCTCCTCATGGGGCCCTCGGTGTAGTTGGAAGGGCAACGGGCCGAGGGAGCCCGCGTTCACGCCAGGGGATCAGCCAGGCGCTAGCCCTTCCGAATCGTTCACATCAAATCATGATCGGCGAAGGAATAATAACTCCTGCCGGCGAAAATGACATGGTCGAGCACTTTTATACCCAGGATGTTTCCCGCCTCGGCGAGCAGCTTCGTTAATAGCTTGTCCTCGGCACTCGGGGAAGGCGAACCCGATGGGTGGTTATGGCAAAGAATGACAGCATTCGCGTTTTGGATAACCGCCAGCTTGAAACATTCGCGCTGATGCACCAGCGCTGCATTGAGGCTTCCGACCGCGACGATATTGAACCCAATCGGCCGGTTTTTTGAGTCGCAGGTAATGACAGCGAAATGCTCGCGATCAAGGTCCTTAAACGCGCCCTTGAAAGCCCGATACACCTCACCCGAGGAGCACACAGGTTTAACGCGAAATTTAGACCTTTTCTCTTGGATCATCGCAATACGGTATTGCGGCACTTGGCAGAGAGCACGGCTCATGGTTTCCTCCTTGGTTTTTTGCTACCAGCCTGCTACCGCAGCAGCAGCATTCAGAGAAACCATCAGCACTCACCCTCCCCTTCATCCCCGCTACAGCCGCCTATTTCCTCTTCCTCGTCAGTCTCTTCAAGAATTTGTAAACCGCCGGTTGGGGGTTCGATTCCTCTCGCCAGCTCCATTCTACCTTGAATATCTCCAACGAGTTCGTTTTCATCACGCAACGGCTTGCCGTAAGCCAGATCGCTGAGAGTGCACAAAAATGTGCCACCTTCACGTTCATGGTACTGATCGATGTTTTCCGAAGCTAATTTAAAGACCATGCTTATTACACTGTTACACCGCCAAAGACACAGCGCCCTGTTTCCTCACTAGTAGCCCTGGCAATTTTTTCGGCAATTCCTCGCGCTGTAACCACCGACGTAGTTCGGTCACGCCCGGAGATGCGTCCTAGTTGTGCTAATTCAAAGACATTTCCGACCGGATTCGTTCGGCTGACGAAGGATATACAATACGGTCTTCCAGAGTTTCTTTCGCTTCATCGATCCACTCTTATCTTCCAGAACCGTCGAAACAACCTGTTCACGCTTCAGAGTGCCTGCATTTTCACAGGAAACGTCAAAGGCTTTCTCTCAAACCAAATTCTGAGACCACGTGGTAAAGCTTATCTCTGCATACAATGAGAAATAAGTAAGAGATTTGCTGCAAGCGAACACCATTGATGCGATGCTGATCTCAGCGTCGATCGGCAATCCGGACGAAATGGAAGGCTGATGTCATGATCAAGACGGTGTTAGATCCAGAGAGAATATTGGTGATTCATGATTTTCTTTCGTCCTAGGAATGTGTGGCGCTCATTCGAAAAAGTGAAGCACTTGCCTACGAACCAGGCACTGTCGCCGGTGTCGTCAATGACAATATCCGTAACAACGAGCGGGGGATAGTCGACGATGCGTCTCTCGCCTCAGACTTATTTGAACGGGCTGCCCCTTTTCTACCAACTCTCCTGGAGGACCATAGTCTTGTGGGGTTCAACGAACGTTGGCGCTTTTATAGATATAAACCTGGTCAAACCTTCTCCCCCCATCGCGACGGGGCATTCCTGCGGATAAAGACCTATGAACAAAGTGAGTTAACATTCATGATCTATCTCAATGAAGGAATGGTTGGTGGAGAGACCAGGTTTTTTGCGGACATAGACCAGGCATTTCGGCACCCGCCTCGTCCATATCTCTCTGTTCAACCGAAGGTGGGCATGGCACTGGTATTTTTGCACTCCATCTGGCACGAGGGTGCGATTGTGGAGAACGGACACAAGTACGTGCTCCACACAGACGTCACGTACGGGTTATGAGCAGACGCTTCATGCCATCATTAGAGCTCACCTAGCATGACTTCGTTGTGAGTAACGGGCCATCCTGCCCTGCTAATTCTTCGCCAAACCAGATTGCGCCACTCTCCTACCCATGCCGCATCCAACGCTATATTAGTTAGCTATGGTCCTGATCACACATTCGGCGAGCCTTATGTCTGAATATCGATTACGGCCCCTTCTTAGGGGCTTCCTGTATTCCGACGATATTGCGGGCACACATCAGTACGCTTTCGATAGGATTCTTAGTCGTTCCGGAGACTATGGTTGTCGCGTGGCTGGAGCGCCCCCCCAAAGGGTTACCGATTCCGAGGACTAGGCGTGGAGCGATTCCTCGAATAAAGTAGAGATCAAGAACGGGACTGAATCAGGGTCAGCGTCGAGGTTAAGCATAAAGGAGGCATCATGCAGACTCGATATAGTCAACGAGTATCAGTGGATTGCTCGGTGATGTTTGCGGGAGAGAGTATCGTGGGCGAAGGGCGTATTCTTGATCTCTCTCTTCCAGGGTGCCTCCTGGAAAGCCCCGAAAAAATGACTGCAGGCGAGTACCTCCAACTCCGTCTGTTTTTGCCGGATCGTCCCACTCCCCTTCATGTTACGCTTGCCGCTGTGAGGTGGGTGAACGGCTCCAAACTCGGCATCGAATTCATCCGTACAACTCAGGACGAACAACATAGACTTGAACAATTCGTCAGGCGTCATCCTGGATGTGGCGGTCCATCGACTTGGAGTGAGGGCATAGTGCTTATGGGAGCGGCAAGAGACTAAATGTACTTACTAACTGATTCGTGGGGTAGTTTCCCCAGGAGCACCTAACATGCCGAAGCATTTTAAGCTCCGTACGTATCAGAGGATCATGCTTTGCGGTACGAGCTACTATCTTTCAGAGGATTTTCTAGGGAAGGGAACAGTTTGGGACATTTCGTCTGGCGGATGGCGTATTCAAGGCGACCATCAAGTCAAACTTGGCATGAAACTTACATTGCGGATGGAGTTCCTTGAAGAGAAAACGCCATTGGAGGTCGAGGAGGCTGTTGTTCAGTGGGTTAGCGGAAAAGATTTCGGCATTCAAATAAGAAAAATACGGCAATCAGCGGCAAAGCGGCTGGAACGTCTGATCGGACATCATCTGTGTGTACTTCCGTAATTTGGTGAACTAGGCGTCTTTGACCTCCTCCGTGGACTCCTCAATCTCAGTGAGGTCTATGTCGGCACGCTCCTTCAGCATGGAAGGATGTAATCCATACTTTTTTAACATCTTGTAGAAATCAGCCCGATATCGACCTGCAAACTGAGCTGCCCGAGAGATATTTCCACCAGTCATTTGCAACACACTGCGCAAATAGGAACGTTCGAATTCCTCTTTAGCTTCGGTCAGCGGCTTCAAGCCAAGGTCTACTGATGCTCCTGCTGACGGGAGCAAGTCAGGCAAGACCATATCCTGCCGAGACATGACAACCGCCTTTTCTACCGCATTTTCTAACTCCCTCACATTGCCCGGCCATGGGTAAACCATAAGCCGGTGCATTGCTGCAGGCGTGAACCCGCGAACATCCTTATTGGACCGTCTGACACTCTGTTTCAAGAAATGCTGGGCCAGCAGTGGAATATCATCCTTCCGTTCACGTAACGGAGGTACCGCCAGAGGAACGACAGATATTCTATAGTACAAATCGTGCCGGAACGTCCCAAGCTTCACGCATTCAGCCAAGTCTTTGTTCGTGGCGGTAATAATCCGCACGTCGACTTTTGTCGGATAATCGGCGCCGACCTCACGGACTTCGCGTTCCTGCACCGCACGCAAAAGCTTCACCTGCATGGGCAATGACATTTCGGCGATCTCATCAAGGAAGATCGTTCCACCGTTGGCGCTTTGGAAAAGTCCCCGCTTCGCCGTCATCGCACTGGTGAATGCACCACGGATGTGTCCGAATAATTCGCTTTCAAAAAGACTTTCACTGATGGCGGCACAATTTAATGCTACAAAGGGGCCCTTTGCGCGGCGACTGTTGGCATGGAGTACACGAGCCAACACTTCTTTTCCCGTTCCGGTTTCGCCGGTTAGAAGAATGGTCGCATCTGAATCAGCGATCTGAGCTACCTGCTGAAACAGTCGCTGCATGGCTGGACTTCTCGCGATAACGTTTTCGAGCCCGTACAACTCTTTAACCAAGGATTTGAGTCGCTGAATTTCCCGGGTCATACGCAGCTGGATTAAGGCCTTGTCGATAGTGGCTTTCAACTCTTTGTCATCAAAGGGCTTGGTCAGATAGCCAAATGCCCCACGCTGCATGGCCTCCACAGCATTGGGAATGCTCCCATGCGCCGTGAGAATAATGACCGGCAGACCTGGTTGCATCTGTAGAAGTTCTTCGGTCAGTGCCAGCCCGTCTTCTGCCCTCAGACGTAAATCGGTAACGGCGATATCAAAGGTTTCCTGACGGGCCGCCACAAGCGCATCACGTCCCGTCGTACAAGGTGTCACAGAAAACCCTAGCGCAGAGAGCCGCATTCGCAACAAATGCAAGAGACCTTCATCATCATCTACAACGAGAATTCGTTCTTGCTCCATGGCGGTCCTTAGGGTTTGGGCGGCTCAGACTGTTGCGGGACGGAGATATTCGACGGAGGTTTGATCGGGCGCGTCTTTCCTCTCATTTCCTGGTCGATACGCTTCAACGCTTCCAACTGACTCGAAAGCTCTTCGATCTTCTTATCCCGATCACTGACCTGTCGTTGGAGATTCTGAAGCGTCACCGGCTCAACCGACATACGGTGCGGTTCACGCCTTGAGTTGAACAGCTCGGCCTTGCGCTCCTGATCCTGAAGCTCACGTTGCATAGCCTCAAGCGACTGAGCCTCACTATCCTGCAAGGCACGCAACTGTTGGATGGTGAGCTCGCGATCAAGCAGGTCGCGCACGGTTCGTTCAATGGTCTGCGATAGAACGCTCTGGGTTTGGGCCATCGCCGGTCCACCCAAAACGGAGCGAACCCACGACGGATCGGGTGGCAGTTCGCCGGTCTGCAGCAATTGAAGCCAGAGTCGGCTCGAGACGGCCAATTGGCTCTTGGGGGCGACAGCTATGACTTTCTCAAAGTAGTGGATGGCTGACTCTCGACTTTCATACAGAGCCGTCAACGCGCGGGTGAAGAATACATGATCACAGGTATTTTTACTAGCACATTTGGGCGCCAACGAGGAATCTTTACGTATAAGGGCCTGCAACATTTTGCTCTCCCCCCCGTCACTGGAAAAGTACGGAGCTTGAAGCGAGGGTGGCGGAACAGTGCTACAGGCGGACACAAACCCTGAAAATAGCAGCACTGCCATTTTCCGCGTCCGCCACATTATGTCAGCATCCCTGGTTTTGTCAGGCACAATATGAAGCGCACCGTGGTTCCCTTTCCGACTTCACTCTCGACCCAAATTCGCCCACCATGGGCCTCCACCACCTTTTTCGCAAGAGCTAGCCCAAGTCCGCTTCCGACAGAGACATGTCGAGTTTTCGTACGGCCCTGATAAAACCGCTCGAAAATATGCGGCACCTCCTCTACGGGGATGCCAGGGCCTGAGTCCGTCACGTTCACGAACAGGAGCCCTTCCTCACGCCTGGGTACCATCTGCAACTTCACGACTGCCCCCTCCGGACTGTACTTCAGCGCATTCGACAGCAGATTGTCCAGCACTTGTTCGATGCGAGTGCTATCAGCCCTAACCCAGTGGCGTTCGACCGGAGCCTCAATGACGAGCTGTACCTGTTTCGCATCGGCTAACAACCTGATTTTGTTGACTGAAATATCGGCAACCCGCCGAAGATCCGTGGGAACAAAACGGTATTCCATCATGCCGGATTCCATTTTCGACAGATCTAGGATTGTCGAAATGAGGTACATCAACCGCCGGCTACTGTCCGACATAATACGCAGCGTGGTTCGTTGGTCCTGAGTCAACGGGCCGGGAATTTCATCAAGGAGAAGGTGGGTCCCCTCCTGAATGGATGCCATCGGCGTGCGGAGTTCATGGGACACATGAGCCAAAAACTCGCTCTTGATATCGTCCAGCTGTTGTAGCCTGGTTCCCATCCACTTCACCGTGTCACCCAATTCCCGCAGTTCCCGAGGTGCCTGGCCATCGAGAGTCGCCCGGAAGTTGCCCTGCCCCATTTCCTGAATCGTCGCCTGGAGGCGGCGCAACGGGCGAAGGATATTGTAGCTGGCCACCGCGGCCATCCCGAGCCCGAACAGGAGGGCGACCAGCACCAGATTGCGCGTCACAGATTCTGCATGGACAGAGCTGGCATGCGATTCATTCACCCCAACAGCAATGCGCGATTCGTGCAGTCCGATATACTGCTGGAGACTCGAGGCCATTTTCCCCGCCAGTGCGTCGCGCCGTGCATCATAGGTTGCAGCGGACTCCAACGGGTGCCCACCCGGCTCCGCCACCTGGGTTTGAAACAGCGTCAGATGCGACTGATGAAGCTGCTCGACCTCCTTGAGGAGCCGGATTTCCGGCTCAGACGCTTCACGCGTCAGCAACCCCTGCAACGCCTGCTGAAACTCTCTACTCTCGGCGTCGAAATGCTCGAGAAAGGTTGCGGCCGGCACAGCCACATACTTCTTCTCGCTTTGAACCTGTTCATACAACGAGGTCAACAGGCGCTTCGCCGAATCAATCTCCGGGTGATGGTGGGAACCAACTTCCGTATTTAGGCCCGCCAACGTCCGAATCTGCAGCAAGGCATAGACGTTGACGCCTGTCATAACCGCGATGATGACCAGATAGGTCAGAACCAGTCGCCAGAAAATCGAGAGGCGCACGACGAGGCATCCTCCCCGGTGG
>WBZP01000493.1_pt2 | contig 17332 bp, 14 predicted proteins | sample 5204301 | NCBI WGS metagenome assembly WBZP01 (sample SAMN12412401, study PRJNA552823) | activated sludge metagenome | isolation source: activated sludge from nitrification reactor of wastewater treatment plant... | place: USA: Pennsylvania | collected 2017 | reverse complement strand
GCGTCGTGGGCATGCTATCGGAGTCCAAGATCGGCAGTCCGCGCTCCTGGCAATGACGAAGCCCTCGCTTGCCAAGCACCTGCAACTGACAAGGCGACTCTGCCCTCGCCTTCTCCACTTGGGTCAGTAGCACATCGTTGAGCACTCCGACGAAGCCGTGCTCCGACAGACACACCACCAGCCGCCGTACTCCCGTGCGCTCGACAGGCTGCTGCTCTTTCGTCGCGGCCAGCAGTCCCATGCCTTGCTGCAGCGCGGAAAGCGTCGCCGCCGCGTAGCGTTCTAAGCCCGCGAAATTTTCCTGTGCTTGCCGCTGCCTCGCTGCGGCCAGCGATCGCATCGCCTGCGTCAGGTCGCTCAGTTGCTGCACGGTACGGATATGCGATGAGAGGTCAGCTCCGAACATCTGCGCCCTCGCTGGCCTCTAGTCGAGCCACCACCGCCTGCATGGCAGTCCGCAACTGCTTTTGTTCTTCATCGGTGAGCACAGCGCCTTGTTCAATCCGCAGCGCCAGCATCGCTAGTTCACCGGTAAGAAGATTGAGCACTGCCTCGCGGAAGCGCCCAACCATCGCCACGTGGGATCCGTCCAGTAGTCCGTCCTCGATCGCTTGCAGCAAAGCGACCTGATGGGCCGTCGACAGTGGCTGAAACTGCGGCTGGAGCAGCGCGGCCCGAACCCGTCGCCCACGATCGATCACTTTCTGGGTACGCTGATCGATAGCGCCGCCGAAGCGAGTGAATACCTCAAGCTCTAGAAACTGGGCGTAGCCGAGACGCAGACTCTCTGACACCCGCCGTAGCACCGGCAACTGGGTCTTGCCACCAACGCGAGAGACGCTCTTGCCAACATCAATTGCCGGCTTTTGACCTTCACTCCACAGCCGCGGCTCCAAAAAGATCTGTCCGTCAGTAATGGAAATCAGGTTGGTTGGAATGTAAGAAGACAAGTTCCCGGCCAGCGTCTCCGCGATGGGTAGCGTGGTCAGCGAGCCACCGCCTCGCTCGTTCGACAGCCGTGCAGCTCGCTCGAGCAGCCGAGAGTGAAGGTAGAAGATGTCGCCGGGATAGGCCTCTCGACCTGGTGGCTGACGGAGCAGCAGCGCCACCTGCCGATGAATCTGGGCGTGCTTGGTCAGATCATCGAGAACCAGCAGCACGTGCTGGCCTCGATCGCTAAAGTACTCGGCCATCGAGCACGCTGCATACGGAGCCAGCCACTGCAAACCCGCTGCGGCGTCAGACGCTGCCACGACACAGATGGTGCGCGCTTTCGGACCACGCTCGCGAATCGCTTGCACGGCCTGCGCCACCGAGGAAGATCGCTGACCAATGGCCGCATAGACGCAGATCACGTCGCTTGTGTTCTGACTGATGATGGTGTCGACGGCAATTGCTGTCTTTCCGGTAAATCGGTCGCCGATGATTAGCTCGCGCTGCCCTCTTCCGAGCGGCAACATCGCGTCGATCGCGGTAATACCAGTGTGCAGTGGCTCAGTGACCGGCTGACGTTCGGTGATGCTCGGTGCAGCACGCTCGATCGGCAGATGAGAGGAGGTCTGGATCGCAGCCCCGCCATCGAGCGGCAGACCGAGTGGGTCGACTACCCGCCCGAGTAGAGCGTCCCCAACCGGAACCTCCATCACTTGACCGCTGCCACGAACCGGTGAGCCTGCGGTAATGCCGTCCTGACGACCGAGTAGCACGCAGCCAATTTGGTCTTCATCGAGCACCACCACCATCCCAAGCACGCCCGAGGCAAAACGAAGCACCTCACCAAGCTGCGCCTGCGGCAGGCCCTGGACCTGCACCACTCCATCTGCCAGAGCCAAGACTCGTCCCAAAGACTCTGGCTGCGGGGATAGGTCAAGCGCCGACACCAGGCGCTGGGCCTGCATCGACCAGTCGGACAGCTTGCTCAACAGGTCGCTCATCGCAACAGCGTCTCGGCCTGGACTTTCGCGAGCGCCCCCGCCAAGTGGAGCGCAAACGACAGATGGCCCAGTCTCAGCTCGACACCGACCCGCAGCTTCGGATCCAGCCGCGTCGTCACCGCAACTTCGCCACCTGCCAGCACAGCCAGCTCGCTGCGAATCGCCGCCAGTTGTGTCGGACTGACTTCAGCGGTCACATGCAGCTCGGCACCATGCCGACGCAGTTCGATGACCAGACGCTCTCGCTCGGCCAACGACAGCGTCGCAATCTTGCGCACTGCTGTCTGCACCGCGCTCAGCGGATCGACCACCACCGCACCGTCTTGTAGCAGTCTTTCGGCGATCACCAGCCCAAGCTGAACCGCTTGCTGCCGAAGCTCACGCTCGACTTCGTTGCGCTCTCGCTCGAGCAGAGCCGTCTGCTTGGCTCTCTGCTCATCGAACTGCGCCTCAATCGTCTTGCGCAGCGCGGACGTCTCGACCTCGGCCTGTTTCTGCGCAAGCTGGAGCACGCCCTGCTTTTCGTCTTCGAGCGCGGCCAGCTTGTCGAGGTATTCCTGCTTGAGTCGCTCGGCCTGCTGCCGCTCCGTCACTGCAGCCGCTTGTTCCAGCGCCACTTTGCGCTTGCGCTCATCGATGACCGCGAGAATGGGCCGATACAGAAAGCGCTGTAACAGAAACACCAACACCAAGAAGTTGATCGTCTGAAGCGCGACGTTCCACAGCGAGATATGCATCGCTTACTTAACGAATGGGTTGGCGAAGAGCAGCACCAGCGCAACGACCAAGCAATAAATCGCCATCGCCTCGATCATGGCCAGACCAACAAACAGCGACCGCGAGATCGTCGGCCCCGCTTCCGGCTGCCTGGCAATCGCTTCCATGGCCGCTTGAATCGCTCGGCCCTCGGCCAGCGCTGGACCCATCGCGCCAAAACAGACCGCGATGACCGCACCAAGGATGCTCACCACCTGAACACTCATCTTCCTACTGTCTCCTTGTGATCGTGGCTTTGCGTCTGCGGATGATCCTCGACCGCAGCCGCAATGTACACCGTCGCCAAGATGCTAAAGATGTACGCCTGAACCACGCCGGTTAAAAGCCCAAACAAGATGATGGGAATCGGCACAAGTAGCCCAGCCACTGACACAATCACCCCGAGGATGAGTCCGTGGCTCATGAGGTTACCGAACAGCCGCATCATCAGCGAAAATGTCCGTGTCAGCTCCGATAGGACGTGGATCGGAAACAGGATCGGCGTCGGCTGAAAGAAGTGCTTGAGGTACTGCACGAGTCCATGGCGACGGATGCCAAAGTAGTACACCGACACAAACACCACCAAGCCGAGTGCAATCACCGTTTCCAGTCGCTCGGTCGGTGGTGTCAATCCAGGCAGAAGGGACAGCGAGTTGGCGACGATCAAGAACAGAAAGAGCGTACCAAGCAGCGACAAATAGGTACGGCCCTGCTTGCGCGTTACTTCCTCAATTTGGTCGAGAATCGTGGTCACGATCACCTCGACGATGGCTTGCAGCTTGCCGGGCTCGGAACGAAGGGTTCTGGACAGCGCAAAGCTCCCCGCACCAAGAAGCAGCGTAATCCCGCAGCTAGTGAGCAATGAGCCACGGATGGGCACCGGCCCCAACTGAAGAAGGATCGGCTCAAGGAGCGGTGAGGTCATCCGGCTGTCTCCGAAGCCAAACGTATAGCGCAAGGTGGGTCGGCACAAACCCAAGCAGCCCGTACAGCAGAACCTGCCGCCCGAGATAGCCAAGCAGAGCCATCACTGCCACCAGCGCAAGCAGCCGAACGACGTGCAGAAGCACCGCCCAGCCAGCATGTTCGGTCGCCGTATAGAGCCGAGTGTTCCAGCGCAGCAGCAGCACGTAGCTGGCAGCGAGCAAGACCCCGAGGCCAAACCCAAGAGCAATCGTCATCGCAGTCCTCCGCTCAAAAGGTCGCTCGCCATCATCTAGCAAACAAGCATACTCGCTGCCGATGCTAGCTGTGTTTCGTTACGACCGAACCAGCTAACTACAACCGCCGCCGAACCGGAGACTCCTCGCTGGCATCCGCTTGCAAGCGACCACTTGGCTCACGTCGCAACCGAGACATCGCGACCTTGGGATCGTGGGTGTAGAACAAATACGCGCCTCGGTCGCACAGCTCAGACAACAGCGCGGTCTTCTCGTCGATGAGCAGCTCGGGATAGCGATCGTAGCCCATCGTCATCGGCAGATGGACCCAGGCCGTCCCCGGCACCAGATCCCCCGCGAAGACCACCGCACGGTCGGGCGATGGACCTTGCACTTCCGTAAGCAGCAGACCCGGGGTGTGACCACTGGAGTAGTGAAAGCGCAGGCCAGGCAGAGATGGATCTCGCTCAACCCCATCGGCCAAAACCTGGAGCCGCCCGCTGTCACGTAGCAGCCCTTGCAGCTCAGGAATAAACGACGCCCGGTCGCGGACATGAGGATGCTCGGCGCGGGCCAGCGCAGACTGACTGACCACGTAGCGTGCTTTCGAAAACAGCAGCCGTCGTGGCTCGTTAGCCGAGTACGGGGCCAACAGTCCGCCTGCATGGTCAAAATGCAGGTGCGACAAGATCACGTCGGTGATGTCGTCAGGCTGAAGGCCCAGTTCCCGCAAAGAGCGCAGCAGCATATGATCCTCTTCGACAACACCAAAGCGACTACGCAACTCGGGTGCGAAAAACACACCAATCCCGGTCTCGAGCAGAATTTTGCGATCTCCGCGCTCGACGAGCAGAGCCCGGCAAGCGAGGCTGATGCGGTTTTCGACATCCGGCACAAAGAATCGTGTCCACAAAGCCTTGGGGGCGTTGCCAAACATCGCTCCGCCATCAAGACGTTGCGAGTTCCCAGCGACTGCGGTGAGGAATATCTCGTCCATCGACCGATTATGACCAAAAGCTTGTATGCTGTCCTGGCCATGCTCCGCAGTTCACCCGACGCTCCTCAGGAGCAGCCCGCTCGCTTGGGTGGGCTGATCCTGTTCCTGGTGATGGTTGCCCTGTGGGATGGTTACGATCTGCTCGCGCTGTCACAAACGCTGCCAGAGCTGCGCACATCATTCGGGCTATCGGTGAGCGAAGGCGGTCGTTTGGTGGCCATCGCCAACATTGGCACGGTGTTTGGTTACTTCGTGCTTCGTCGTGCCGACAGCATCGGTCGCAAGCCGGTGCTGCTGTGGTCAGTCCTCGGATACTCGCTGGCGGCCCTGGGGTCGGCGCTGGCACCCTCACCACTGCTGTTTCTGCTGGCGCAGCTCGCGTCGCGGGTCTTCATCGTCAGCGCCCTAGCAACCGCCGCCCTGTTCGCTGCCGAGGAATTCCCGCTCCGCTATCGTCGTCACGCCATCGGCCTGCTGGTGTCGATCGCCAGCCTTGGCGGAGTCCTCTGTGCCGTCATTGCGCCACGACTGCTCGCGACCTCGTACGGCTGGCGCAGCACCTACTTCTTGGGAGCGGGGGCGCTGCTGATGCTCCCATACGGCGTATTTCGACTTCGCGAGACCCAGAGTTTCCTTACGATCGATCAGCACGTTGTTCCATCACTGACCACGATCTGGCGCGCCGGTCATGGCCGGATGCTGCTCGTCTGTACGTCCCTGTGGCTATTGACCTACTCGGTGAACCAGAGCACGACAACGTTTTGGAAGGAACACGCCATCTCGGACCTGCACCTGTCGCAACAAATCGTCGGCAACTACGTCGGGTTGGCAGCGACCTTGGCGATCCCGTTATCGGCTGCGGTTGGCCCACTACTCAATCGCTGGGGACGACTGCGAGGCAGCGTGCTCGTCTATCTAGCGATGGCGCTCGGGCTGACCGGGGCCTACACGCTACCACCCGGCTTTTTGCTGCGCTGCGCCCTCATCATCATGGTCGGCACTGCCAGCGGGGCGCTGGTGATCGCAACCACGGTCACCGCAGAGAGCTTCCCCACCAAACAACGCGGCGATGCGATGGCGTGGTCGAACAGCCTGCTCGGTCGGTTCGGGTTCATCTTGTCCCCACTTATCATGTCGTCACTGGCCGAAGAGCGTGGTTGGTCTAAGACGATGCCAATTTTGGCAATTCTGCCGATGATCGCACTGTGCATTGTGTGGCGATTCGTCCCGAACAAAGCCTTCCGTGGCGATGGCGACTTTGATAGCCTCTAGGACTAAGTAACTTCAGCGAGACTCCGGGTAGGCGATGTCCCAAGAGCAGAAGGAAGCCGAGAAGCTCGTCGGTCTGGTTCTAAACGGTACCTACCGACTGGAGCAGCTCCTGGTGACGGGTGGCATGGGCGCGGTATTTCGCGCTCGTCACGTCCGCACTGGCGGCGTCTGCGCCATCAAGGTGCTGCACCAGCGTGCGGCGATGCAGGGCGACTTAAGCGAGCGCTTTCAAGACGAGGCCCGGATCATCGCCGGGCTGCGTCACCCAAACATCGTCCAGGTAAGCGACCTCGACCGCGACAAGTCCGGCATGGCGTTCATCGTCATGGAGCTGCTCGAGGGCGAGGACCTGCAAGATCGGATCGAGCGCACGGGCAGCATTCCGCTCGATGAGGCGCTGCTCATCACTCGGCAGCTCTCCTCGGCGCTGCATGCGGCTCACTTGCGCGGTGTGACCCATCGTGACCTCAAGCCGCGCAACATCTTCCTGTCTCGTCACGAAGAAAACGGCGAGGTGATTCAGACCGCCAAGGTGATCGACTTTGGCGTGTCCAAGGTGCCTCGGCCGGCCGACAAGGCGACGCGTGACCTGCTGGTGCTGGGAACGCCGCGCTACATGGCCCCCGAAGGCGCGATGGGGCAAAACTCGCAGATCGACGGACGCTCGGATCAGTGGTCGGTGGGGGTCATCCTCTATCGAATGCTGTCCGGGAAGCTGCCGTTTGACCACGAAAACGTCATCGACCTGTTCAAGCAGGTCATCAACGAGCAGCCGACCCCCATTGAACAGCTTGTCCCCACAGTACCGCCCCACGTTGCGGCGGCGATCGTGCGCTCGCTGTCCAAGAAGAAGGAAGATCGCTTCCCGTCGATGCTCGAGTTCATGCACGCCCTCGATCCGCCACCGGCTGCTCCGCCGTTTTCGCTCAAGCGCAGCCTGCTGTTTGGAATCGGTGGTGCAGTCATGGCAGGGCTTATCGTGATGCCGCTTCTTGTGCGCGAGCTACAGGGCAAGAAGCGAACCGGTCAGGTCGGGCAGATGCTGGTGCAGGCCGACGAAGCGCTGATGGATGAGCGCTGGGATGAGGCGGTCAAGCTGGCCAGCCAAGTCCAGACGGTACCGGGGCAGCCTCCGTATGTGGCGTCTGCGGCAGAGAACATCAAGCGGCGGGTCGAGCGCGGTCGAAAGATATCAGGCGATGTGCAGCAGATCATGCAGTCGCTCACCAACAAAGACTATGACGGGGCGCTGTCTCGCAATCGCGATCTGCCCCCCAGGACGAGCTTCCGTATCACCGCGCAGCAACACTACGATCTGCTGCAGCAGCTTGTCGTCGCCTATCACCTTCAGCAAGCCGAGGCCGAGCGCTCGCTGGGCAACTGCGACAAGATCGAGCCGCATGTCTCAAAGATCCTCGAACTGGTGCCCGATCACGTCGATGCACTGACTGCTCGATGGCGACCGTGTGCGCTGATCACGGGACAGCCGCCAGGAGTCCGCAAGCTCGCTGGCTATCCGCCGCTACGAGACTTTGCCGACAAGCCACTTGGCATGCCGGGCGAGCATGACAAGCAGCGCAACAACTTCGCGGAAATTGATCGGGCACTACGCGACGCCCAGATTGCCCACCAACACGGCGAGTACATGAAGGCGGTGGCGCTGGCACACACAGCGACCTCAGTGCCGATTCGCAGCCTTCCCGCCTGGCGGATTGTCGGCGTGTCGGCCTGTCACTTAAAGAGCCGCGACATCCTCGACTACGTCATTCCGCACCTCGACCAAGCGTCCAAAGAGTTCGTGCGCAGCCGCTGCACCTCGGCAGGCTACAAGGTTCCGTTCTAGCCAGTTTTTGCTCGCTTTTGTCCGTTCTGGCCCTTTGCTCCGCACAACCCAGCCAGGTATGGTCCGGCCTTCTTTCCAAAGGAGGCCCCCATGTTCAAAAAGATCGCACTCGCATTGGTCGTTGCTGTTGGTGTCTTGGCCGCCGTGGTTGCGACCCGTCCCTCTGACTTCCGTATCGAGCGCAGCACCACCATCAATGCTCCGGCTGATATCGCCTATGGATTGGTCAGCGATTTTCACGGCTGGGCGGACTGGTCACCATGGGAAGCGCTCGATCCAACGATGAAGAAGACCTTCACCGGTCAAGCGGGCGAAAAAGGATCGAGCTACGAGTGGCTGGGCAACAAAGATGTGGGGTCGGGTCGGATGACGATTGTGGACGTGAAGCCATCGTCCCTGGTTGAGATCAAGCTGGAGTTCATCACGCCGTGGCAAGCGACCAATCAAACGACGCTGACCTTCGAGCCAGCGGGCGACAAAACCAAGGTCTCTTGGGCCATGACCGGTCACAACAACTTCTTCATGAAGGCGATGACGCTGTTTATGAACATGGACAAGATGGTCGGCGCGGACTTTGAAAAGGGACTGGCCAAGCTCGGTGAAAAATCGGCTGCCGAGCACGCTGTTCGCGTCGCCACAGCCCAGAAGAAGGCCGCCGAGGAAGCAGCCCAGCGAGCCGCCGCCGAAGCCGCTGTGCACAAGGCCGCCGAGGAAGCTGCTCAAGCCGCTACCGCCCCAGCCTCCGCATCGCAGAAAAAGTCGTAACCGCCTACAACCGCTCGGCCAGCCGACGACTCGCCCGCATCGCCAGCGCCATGATCGTCACCTGCGGATTGACCGCTGGCGAGGTCGGCAGCACGCTTCCATCACAGACATACAGCCCCGGTAAATCGTGTGCTTGTAGGTCGGTATCGACGACGCTGTGGTGGGAATCAAGTCCCATCCGTACGGTTCCGAGCGGGTGATACGCCGTCAGCTCAAAGTCTCGAGCGCGAAGTCGCATTCCCGAGAGCCGGTCGATCTCCTGGTGACTGGTGAGCACCGGCAGCGCAGCCACCCCGGTTAGCACTCGCTCGGCCCCAGCCGCAAGAAACATCCGCGATACCAGAGACGCCCCACGCTGTAACCTCGCCACATCACGGTCGGCTAGGTTGTAATGAATCAGCGGACGCCCACCGGGGCCAGGACGGACGCTGCCGTTGCCCTTGTCTTCGACGAGAAAGCCGAAGCAACTTTGCCGGTCGTAGGCCGCCATGAGCTCCATAAATGGCTTGCCGACGAGAGTAATCGCCCCAGCGGTCTGCTCAGGAGGCAAAAATGCGCTCTCCATCAACATGCCTTCATCGTGGAACTCTTCCACGGCGTAACCCTGCGGTACCCCTGAAAAACTGTTGAGCTGGTACGGCATCACCGCCCGCAGCCCGATCGCGGGATGAATCGTCATGTTTTGACCGAGCGCCCCCGAGCGAGCGAGTGCGCGACGCGTCGCCACATCACTTTGGAGCAGCACCGGCGTCATCAACGTGCCACCCGCAACGACCACGGCCTTGGCTCGCACCACAAAGCGCGGAGGACGAAGCCCTGGGTGCGCGGCTCGCGTCGCCGAGACCTCCACCCCAACCGCTCGGCCTGCTTCGACCAGCACCCGCTCGGCGTGCGCACCGACGATTAACTGTGCCCCCGCCTTCAGCGCCATCGGCACAAACGAAACGTTGGTCGAGCGCTTCGCATCGGTCGGACAGCCAAAACAGCACAGCCCTTGCCCATCGCAGTCCGGAGCATTTCGCGCCAGCGGTCCATGGTGGGTAATGCCGAGCTTGTCGCAGCCTTCGGCAATCGGCTGATTTCCCTTCAGAAGCGACGTTGGCACCTTGGTGACGCCAAGCACCTCCTCAACCGAGGAGTAGAACGGGTCCATGCTCTCGGGGGTAAACTCGACGAGGCCGTGATCGCGGTGCCAGTCGGAAAAGACCCGGCTGGGCATGCGGTAACAGGTGCCCGAGTTGACCGTGGTGCTTCCACCTACGGTGCGTCCGACAGGGATCGGAATGAAGGTGTTGCCAATGGCGAGTGTGACACCCAGTTCCCGATAGAGCATCTTTTGCATGTGGAACGAGCCGTAGGCAAAGTCGGCGCGTCCGAAATACTGGCCTTCTTCGAGAAGCACCACCGCTCGCCCGGCCTTGGCCAGTTCATAGGCAGCCACCGCACCGCCTGCCCCAGAGCCAATCACCACCGCATCGCACTCGATCACCTCGCCATCGGCTAGATCCCAGGCTTGTTCGGTTCGCTCATGAGCCCAGCGCGGCAGCTCAGTAGGAACCTTGGAGCGAGGCGTCTGCCCCATTGGTGCGCCGCGATAAGGGATATTGAACTGCCGATAGATTGCCGGGTCGTCGAAGTAGCTGCTCTTGAGAGGAGCCGACAGCGTGTACAGAAAGTAACGTCGACCCACATCTCCCTCGGCAAAACGCTGACACAGGCGCAAAACCTGCTCGGGCGGCAGGTCGACAATGTACTTTCCCATCGTCGCCCGGGCATACAAGTTGAAGCCCGAAAGCATGCTCCGATAGCCAGCGGCCACCGTCGGAATATCGGACATCCACCGCTCGGCCCGCAGGACGGTATCAATGTCCGCTTCGTGAAGGCCGGCAACGTTGGGCATCAGCGCTCGGGCCAGCGTCAAGGCAGTCAACCGCTCGCGCTCACGAAGAACCGAACCGGTCCATTGGGGAGGGTCGACCCGGAGCGCCACCAGGTCATCCATGCGGCTGTTCGAAAGTTGAGGAAGCGCACTCATGGTAACCTCACTGGTTTATTGGTCCATCCAATTCACAGCCTACCGCTCGATACCTGAGCCCGCAAGCCCAGGATATTGTTGGGGAGACGGGAAATCTCCGCCGATTGAGCACGGTTTGGCATGTAGCCGTCGCGTGGTGTTATAACCCGCCCATGCTCAGCGCCCCAACAATCCAGCCGGATGACCTACTCACTGCGAGTGACGTGGACTCCTGCAAGTTCGCGACTTTGCGAGCCTCCTTCGCGGACACCGGCACCTTGGGTGATACTGGAAGCGCTGAGCAGCCTCTGAGCCGGTAAGCAAGCGATGGACGATTCAAATCGGAACGCTGGGGACAAAGGACTTCTGTCGCGAGTTCGGCGGCTGGTCACAGATCACCGAAAAGTGCGTAGGCTCGATGGTGAGCAGCTCAAGCAAGACCTGATCGGTGGTCAGCACGCATTTTCGTACCTGCGCCATCTGGTGCGCGGCAACGAAATGACCCAGGCTCGTTTTCCCGAGCAGCTTTCGCCGCATCATCCACCCGTACTGCTCATTCACGGCTTCCTCGGGACACGTGGCTCGATGTTCGTACTGGAGCAGCGGCTGCTCCGTGACGGATTCCACGTCTTTTCGTTTAACCTGGGGATGCTAAACGTTCGCGACATTCGGACCTCGGCGCTGCTCATCCATCGCAAAGTGCAGACGATCTGCGAGCAGACCGGGATCAACCGCATTGACATCGTCGGTCACTCGATGGGCGGGCTCATCGGTCTGTATTACATCAAGCGACTCGGTGGCAAAGAGCAGGTCCGTCGCATCGTCATGCTGGGAACACCTGCTCGAGGCACCTGGGTGGCTGCGCTGGGAGTGGCGACCATGGGACTGCTTTCGGCGTCAAGCTGGCAGCTCTTACCGGGCAGTGACTTCCTCGAAGAGCTTCACCAAGGGCCGCTGCCGAACGAGGTCGAATTTTTTACGATTGCCGCCGAGAGAGACTGGCTCTGTCCGCCATCTGCGACGCAACTCGAAGGGGCCCACGGCGTCACCGTGCCACTTGGTCACTCGTCTCTGGTGATGAGTGAAGAGGTCTATCGGAAGGTATTGTGGGCACTCCGTAAGGACGACTCGCCCCGCTAGGCAACACCATGAGGACACACCGCTTGGCACAGCCGGAGAGGACGCGATGACAATGATGCAAGCGGTGGTGCTGCCCACGGTGGGCCCACCGGAGGTGCTGCGGTTGACGAGGCTGGCCCGGCCCAAGCCCGGTCGCGGCCAAGTGCTCGTCGAAGTGATGGCCACCACGGTGAGCCCGCTCGATTGCCAAGAGCGTGCCGGACAAGTGAGCCGATTTCTGCCCGGCGGACGACCGCAGGTGCTCGGTCACGATGTTTCAGGAGTCATCGCAGAGGTCGGCGAAGGAGTCGATAAGTTGGTGGTCGGCACGGCAGTGATTGGCCTACGCGCCCTGCAAAACCCCGGAACCTATGCCGAATTTGTCGTCCTTCCGGTCGAAGCCGTGACGCGCAAACCGAACCGACTGAGCTTCATTGAGGCGGCGGCTCTTCCTCTGTCGGGCACCGTCGCACTTCAAGCAATTCGCGATCGAGGACGACTCCAGAGCGGACAAGCACTACTCGTCAACGGGGCCGCTGGTGGCATTGGCAGTCTAGCGGTCCAAATCGGCAAAGCGCTCGGCGCAGTGGTCACGGGAGTCTGCTCAGGAGACAGCGCGGAACTGGTGAGCTCTCTCGGGGTGGATCAGGTCATCGACTTTGAAAAAGAGGATCTGTCCACGCTGACCGGAACGTTCGATGTCGTGCTGGATACCTCGGGACAGCTCACGCTCGACGGTTGCCGCAAGATGCTACGACCCCAGGGTCGCTTCATTCCGATTGTTCCATCGGGACGCACCCTGTGGGATAGCATCACCAGTCGCCTTTTTGGAGGACCACAGACCGTGCCACCGCCGCTGGCTCAACCTAGGCGGGCCGATCTGGAGCTACTCGCGGAGCTGGCAGAAAGTGGCAAGTTGCGTCCGGTGATCGATCGGGTGTTTCCACTCTCGGCGGCGGCTGCCGCGCATCGTCACGTCGAGGAAGGCCGTCCACGCGGTCGCGTCGTACTCACAGTCAGCCAGAAAGCTTAGACCGGCTGCTCGACCATCTGCTCAACCGCCAGTCGAGTGACAGCCACCGACGCAGGCAGCCCCTTGCCACCAATTGAGAAGATCGGTCCCGCCTTCACCCCGGGGTTTGCCGAGAGCAGCTCGATGAGACTCGCAGGCAGCAAAATATCGCCCGAGTGAGCCTCTGCCAGCAGTCGGGCACAGGTCGCTACCGTCTGACCAAAGTAATCGAGCCGCCCATCCTGGCAGACCAGCGTGGCCGGACCCGCAAACAGGCCGATTCGCATCCCGAGCAGGTGGGCAAACGGATTTTCAGCCCGCAGCGCCATCACCGCCCGTTGCGCCGCGATCGCTGCCCGCAGCGCCAGCTCGTTGGTCTCGAACGCCACCACCAGCCCAGCGCCTTCGCTGTGAATCACCGCGCCCTGCTCCTGTTCGATGGCCTTTCGCACCGCTTGGGTCAGCTCCTGAAACTGCCGGAACGCTCCACTATCTCCGAGCGCCGCGCACAGCTCACCGAGAGAACCAAACTCACTCATCCACAGCGACACCGTCGGAACCGCTAGCTGCACGGTCGGCTTTGGCACCTCCGTTGGAAACAGCCGCCGGAACAGCGGATGCAGCGTCAAGCGATGCGCATGCAGTCGGTGATGATTCCACTCGGTCCGTTCGAGCTTAAAGTGTCGCGCCTGGTTGGTCTGGTGCTCGATCAGCAGCGTCCCGCCCATCGCGACCTCGACGTTGGCGGGAACGATCGAGTCGCTAACGGCAATGCTGGCCTGTTGGGGACCAAGAGTGCTGACCTTGAGCAGCCCGCTCGCACCACCGCGTGCCCACAGTCGAAACTCCCCTGGTTCGTTCGGAACCACAAACTGCAGGTTGCTCGACGCAGGCAGTACAAGCTGAGTCAAAACGTGTGGAGACGAGCTGGGATTGACGCTGGTGTAGAGCGGCCTCGCCAGCTTCCGCAGCGCTCCACCCGGACGAAACGTCACCTCGACGTTTCCAGCAAATTCGACGGGAATCCGCAGCTCACACAGCGCACAAAACACTTCGTCGGGCAGCTCGCTCAAGTGGTCGTATTGGCTCGCCGGGGTACGACAGCTTGGACACAACACATCGAAGCTCGGCTGCAAAAGCCCGCTGGCCGACGCATGGAGCAAAAGCCGCAGCAGCGTCGCCTCACTCTGTCCGAGAGACTCACACAGCGATGGCAGCCGCAGCGAATCGACATCCAGATCATCGGTGCGCCGCACATGCGCAACCAGCGCGTCGACGAGAGGTTGATCTTCAGGAGACAACGCAGCCTTGGTCTTCTGCTGCGCGGCAAGTAGCGGCTCCGCCACAAGCTGAGCAGGCCGAAGCTGCGTCTTTTCTCCGCGTTCAATCCCCGCATCGATGCGCAGCAGGGTCCGACCGAGGTGCCACAGCGTCCCCTGTCCATACAGCTTGACCAGCCACGCCAATTGCGGCAGCCGTGGCTCAAGCTGCATCTCAATGACAAGTTGGGTACCTTGTAGGCCAGGTGTGAGCGTAAAACGTGTCGCTATGCTGGCGAGTACGCCTTGATGCAGAACTCGCTTGGTCACAAGTAGTGACGGCTGATTCCACTGTGGTGGCAGCTCGGTGAAGGGGATCGCTCGAGGCCCACTGCGTGCCCGCAAAAGAAACCGCGCCGAGCCCTCACCGAGGAGCGGTTCCCTTGCAACCATCACCTGCCCGAGCGTTCGATAAAGCCTGTCGCTATCGGCCAAGACAACAAAGAGAGCGCTAGCTGCCGTCGCACACGCTACTTCTCGACGCAAAACGATGGCTTCCACGGCACCCCCAAGTGACTGTCTCTAGGCTAAGAAAAACCAGCCCAGTCGTCTAGCCCATCCTCTCGCTTATCCTCGACAAGTTGTGCTATTTGGATGACAGTCCGTCAGCGACCTTGAAAAATGCCGCCGAAAACGGGTATTAGTGAGTATGCGCCCCACCGAGAATGGGCAACTGTTCCTGTCCCGGGTTAGCGAGCTTTTGCTGTCGTTTCCTTTCGACCTCAAGATCTTGCAAGAGGTCATCACCAACGACGAGCTGCCTCGCAACCTGCGTGAGCAAGCAGCGGGAGTGCTGATCCAAGCGTTCCTTCATCAGGAAGGCAGTGGCCCAGAGCGATTCCTCGACGATGTTCTACTGCTGCGAATCACTCTAGGCCAGATCGCTGCCGTCGATACTGACGAGGCCAAGCGCTTCTGCGACCGATTTGACGACGTGTTTGGTCCGCTCAAAGGCGATCTACCGATCCTCGCGAACAGTCTCGGACCAGAGCTATGGAAATCTCTGACGGCCCGCGTTATCAGCCTCGGTAAGATCGTCCACAAGGGCAAGCGGGCAGCCCAGTACGTGAGCGACGAGCATAGCTGGGATCAGCTCTACGACGACGGCCTCGACTTCCAGACCGCCTACAACGTCACCGAGGAACAAGTCCGCAATCGACTCCGCAAGCCGGAAACGATCATCGACGCACTCCACAAGCGCGGGTCGCGCCCCAAGTCATTGTGATAGTTTCCTCTCCATGCGTAGGGCCTCTCTGCTCCTCTACCTGTCCCTGTCCACTGCCGCTGCTGCCACCCCGGGTCCGTCTGAAACGGTTGGTCCGTTACCTGGCTACCTGGGCATGCATGCCAAGACGCGCGGTTTTTCGCTCGGCAAGCCGATGCGAGCCACGCCAACTCCAGACGGCAAGCAGGTGCTGTTTCTACGCGCTACCGCCGCCTCCCCGGAACTGAGGCTGTACTCGCTCGACGTCGCCACCGGACAGAGTCGCGAGCTTCTGACCCCGGCTCAGCTACTGCAAGGCGTCGAAGAACGTCTCTCTACCGAGGAAAAAGCCCGTCGTGAGCGGATGCGCCAGACAATGCGCGGCTTCACCTCGTTCGAGCTGTCCAAAGACGGCAGCTTTTTGCTGATCCCACTGTCCGGAAAGCTCTACACCTACCAGCTCCGCAGTGGCGATAGCAGCGAACTGACCCCCGTCACCGATCCGTCCGAGCGCAGCGCCGAGCCGATCGTCGACCCGCATTTGTCGCCAAGCGGCAAGTCAGTCGCCTACGTCCGTGGGCGCGACCTGTTTGTGCTCGATATTGCTACTCACCGGGAACGGCGGCTGATGCACAGCCAAAGCCCGGTCCTCAGCTACGGCAGCGCCGAGTTTGTAGCCCAGGAAGAGCTGCACCGTTTTTCCGGTTTCTTCTGGTCTCCGGACAGCCAGCACCTCGCGTTCACCGAGGTCAATAACCAACCGGTCGAGACGCTCTACGTCGGAGATGCGCTCCACCCCGAGCAACCGCCGCAGCCACTCCGCTATCCCCGCGCCGGGACCGACAACGCCGAAGTTCGACTCGGAGTGATCGCGGTGTCCGGTGGCGCACCACTATGGGTCGAGTGGGCCCGTGACCGGTTGCCGTATCTTGCGACGGTGGTATGGCGTGAAGGCGGTCCTCTACTGCTGACGCTGCTCAGTCGCAGCCAGCGCGAGCTGGAGCTTGTCACCGTCGATACCAAAACCGGCAAAACCCAGCGCCTGCTTAGCGAGCACAGTGATGCCTGGGTCAACATCGATCAGGATGTCCCCAGACCTCTTCAGGACGGCTCGGGTTTTCTATGGACTAGCGAGCGACAGGGCATGCGTGAGCTGGAGTTACGCGACTACACCGGCTCGCTGAAGCGACTCATCGTCGACAAGAGCCAAGGGTTTCGCAAGCTACTCCACGTCGACGAGCCTGGCGGCATCATAAGCTACGCTGCCAGCGTCGAGCCCACGGCCCAAGACATCTATCGCGTCTCGCTGGTCTCCGGCAACCCGATCAAGCTGACAGCAAGTGGTGGCTATCACATGGCCAGCTTCGGACAGCATCCCGGCGTCTACGTTCTTAGCTCGTACTCGACGAGCCAGCTCGGCAAGACGGTGGTGATGCGAATCCCCGAGCCACGCCAGGCCGCTGCCCCCGATCAAGTCGTCGCCGAACTGCCGTCCGTTTCGACGACCCCACCGTTTGTCCCAAACTTGGAAATCGCGCAGGTCGGAGCCCAAGCCTATCGATCACTTCTCGTTCGTCCGCGCAACTTTAAGCCCGGCAAAAAATACCCGGTCCTCGTCCACGTCTACGGCGGTCCGCACCACAACCAAGTCATGGCGATCGCCGGGATGTACATGCTCGATCAGTGGCTCGCCGATCACGGCTTCATCGTCTTTATGACCGATGGCAGAGGCACGCCGGGACGTGGCACCACCTGGGAGCATGCGATCGTCGGCAATTTCGGCGAGATCCCCCTCGAGGACCAAGTCGCAGCGCTCCAGGCTGCGGGCGAGCGCTTCCCGGAAATGGACCTGTCCCGCGTTGGTGTCTTCGGCTGGTCGTTCGGTGGTTATATGGCCGCTCTCGCGGTGCTGCGTCGTCCGGATGTCTTCCACGTCG
>WBZP01001631.1_pt1 | contig 17335 bp, 13 predicted proteins | sample 5204301 | NCBI WGS metagenome assembly WBZP01 (sample SAMN12412401, study PRJNA552823) | activated sludge metagenome | isolation source: activated sludge from nitrification reactor of wastewater treatment plant... | place: USA: Pennsylvania | collected 2017 | reverse complement strand
GAGCGGCGACAATGCGCCCACGACGTCGCGCCCGGCGAAGGCGAAGACGGCGAGGCCGGCGGCGCCCGCGAAGAGCGCGAGACGGCGAACCTGCCGCCGCCGCCGCGCCCGCGCGACGGCCGGAAGGAAGCCGACGGCCCCGCCGAACGCCAGGAGGGGCGCGAGAGGGAGGTAGACCGAGACGAGGAACGCCGCGGGAAGCGCGAGCAGCACGGCGGTCGACGGCCGCCAGCGCGCGGGCGGCTGCGCCCGCGCCACCAGGACCAGCCCGAAGACCACGATCGGCAGCGCATAGCCCTGCTGGAGGAAACCGTTGTGGTGGCCCCAGTAGAGCGCGTGGGGGATCGCGGCGAAGACGAGGGCCGTCGCGCCGGCGGCGAGTGCCCCGAGCCGGAGCAGCTGTCGCGAGGCGAGCCACAGCGTCGCGGTCAGCAGGCAGAGCCCGAAGGCCGAGGTCGACGGGTAGACGACGAGCACCGTCGCCGGCCGGACCGCCGCCTGTACCAGCGCGAGCGCGTGCGCGATGCCCAGGTCGTAGCCCTGGCTCTGCCACAGGGCGGGGATCCCGGTCACCGGCGACTGCGCCTCCCAGCGACACTCCTCGGAGAAGCCGTGGGCCTGCAGCCACTCGGCGAACGCCGAGTAGGTGTACGTGTCGTTGCCGAACGAGTAGCCGCCGCCCCACGTGACCGGCAGCAGCGCGAGGGCCGCCGTCAGCGCCACCGGGATCGCGAGCGTCGACCAGGCGAGGAGCGTCCCCCGGGCGACGAGGACGTCGAGTCGCCGGCGGCGGACGCACACGGCGAGGACCGGCAGGTGCAGCGCCGCGACGAGGAGCGGGAGGTCCCGCGTCGGGAACCCCACGCCGGACAGCGTCACGCTCAGCTGGGTGAGGACGACGGTTCCGACCGCGAGCCCCGCCGCCGCACCGGCGGGATCGAGGCGGCGGTAGAGGGCACCCCCGAACGCTCCGACGAAGAGGCGACCCGAGAGGAGGGCCGCGGCGCCGATCGCGGCCACGAGCAGCGTGACGCCGGTCCCGCTCACGGCCCGGCGTCCCCGGCCGGCGGCGGCACGGCGACGTCGGGCATCACCGGCGGCGCCGTCGGCCGGAGCCGGACGAAGAGGAAATCCCCGTCGGGGCTCTCCCAGGCCTCGAGCCGCCCGCTCGCCGCCAGCCGCTCGCGCAGCTCCCGGCCGCCGTCCTCGTACCCCTTGCGGTTCACGAGCACTCCCGCGAAGCCGATCCGCTCGAGGGCGTCGGCGAGCGTCTCCGGGTCGAGCGCCGCGGCGCGCCGCTGCCAGGCGTCGGGCTCCCGGCCCTTGTCCGACCCGTAGCTGAACCGCAGGCTCCTCGAGTGGAGGTACGGACGAAGGTGCTCGTAGTCCGTGGCCCGGTTCACGCGGGGCCCCTCCGGGAAGTCCACCACGGGCAGCTGGAAGAGCATGGCCCCGGGCGGCAGCGCCGCCTCGAGGGATCGGACGAACGCGGCGTCGGACGCGACGCGGGCCGCGACGTCGCGGATCGCGTCCGCGCCGCGCCGCGGCGGGACCTGGTCGACCACGACGAGGACGACCGCGCCGGCCGCGGCGGCGAGGCTCCACGTCCGGCGGCGGGCCAGGGCCGAGCGCGAGGCCGCGAGGACGCCCCACAGCAGGACGAGCGTCAGGATCCAGATGCTGTAGCGGCCGGTCGCGCGGAACCACACGAAGCCCGCCGTGCCGAGGACCGCGTTCAGCCCGCCGACGACGGAGACCCCGAGCACGAAGCTCACGGCCAGGAACGCGGGCGGCACGAAGCGCGCCGGCCGCCGCAGGTAGCTCGCGGTCGCGGCGGCGACGAGACCGACGAGGCCGAGCACGCCGGCCACGCCCAGGTAGGCCGATCCCATCTCGCCGCGGTAGAGGGCGCTGCGGAAGTAGACCGCGCCGAGCCTCGCCCAGGGCGCGAGGCCGGGGTGGCTGATCGGGAGGAGGAGCTCGATCGGCTTGAGGGCGTAGCGCTCGAGGTTGCCGTACGGCCGCTCCATCGCCTCGCCCGAGTGGCCGCTCGAGACGGCGAGCACCACGTTCGCGTTGTCGGCGAGCACGCTCGCGAGGAGCACGGCCACGAGCGCGAGGGGCGCGACGGCCGCGGAGGCCCGCCGTGCCCGCCACGCCCCGGCGACGGCGGCGAGGACGAGGAACTGGGCGAGGAGCCCCGCGTAGTAGATGTTGTGGAGGCCCACCACCGCGACGATCGCGGCGGCGGCGGCGAAGCGGCGCGAGCGCAGCGCGAGTCCCCGCCGGCCAAAGGCCCAGGTCACGACGAGCACGGCCAAGGGCAGCGGCCAGTAGAACGTCAGCGTGAGGTGGTTGAGCCCGCGGTAGAAGAAGAAGGGCGACAGCGCGAACGCGAAGGCGCCCGCCGCGGCCCACTCGGGCCGGGCCCGGAAGGACCTCGCGACGAGGGAGAAGCTCGCCGCCGCGAGGGCGGCCGCGAGCGGCAGGAGGAGGTTGGCGGCCGGGAAGAGGCCGAGCGCGCGAATCAGCCGTCCGGCGAGCCAGTACTGGACCTTGTGCTGCCGCAGGTAGCCGTTCCAGTCGCCCGCGTAGGGCGCCCCGAGCTCGGGGACGACCACCGGCCGCAGCGGTGCGAGGTGGCCCTCGGCGGCGGCCTTCAGCAGGCCGAGCGTCGGCCAGGCATCCCCGTGGTACGCGGCGGGCACCCGCCACGCGGCCGCGCTCGTCAGCCCGTAGGCGAAGCAGACGACCGCCGCCGTGGCGAGGCCGACGGCCGCCGCGCGCAGGGCGTCTCTCACCCCCGCCTCGCGCGGGCCGCCGTCACGTCGTCCGCCCGCCCGCGCCGCCCCGCAGGCGCTCCAGCACGGCCGCGACGTTGCGGTCCCAGGTGAACGACTCGACGGCGAGGCGGCGGGCCTCGGCCCCGAGGGCCAGCCGGTCCGGCGCGGGCATCTCCACCGCCTGCCGGATGCCGGCGACGAGCGAGTCGACGCTGCCGGGCTCCGTGAAGACCGAGGCGCAGGTCCTCCCGCGAGCCCCCTTCTCCGGAGGGGGCTCGCCGGGGCGCCATCCCTTCAGGACCCAGCCGATCTGGTCGAGGTCGGACGCGATGATCGGCTTCGCCATCGCCATGTACTCGAAGAGCTTCGTGGGGCTGCCGAAGAACGGCGTCCCGTCGGGGTTCGGGACGTGGGGCGACAGCAGCACGTCCGACGCGGCGAGGGTCGCGGGCGTCTCCGCCTGCGGGCGCACTCCGGCCAGGGTGACGAAGGGGCCCCCGACGTCGGCGCCGAGGATCTCGCGCACGCGCGGTCCGCGCGCGCCGTCGCCCACGAACAGGAAGTGCGCGCGCCGGCTCTCGAGCCAGGTCCGCTCCTCGTCGATCAGGCGGCGGATGGCGAGGGCGAGCACGTCGGTGCCGTGCCAGGTGCCGAAGGTGCCGACGAAGGTGAGGAGGTCGGCGTCTTCGGGGAGGCCCAGCGCCTTGCGCGCAGCGCGGCGCTCGTCAGGTCCGAAGCGGGCGGGGTCGAAGGCCCGCGGGTCGATGCCGTTCGGGTAGAACAGGACGCGTGCGGGATCCGCGCCGAGCGACACGGCCTGGTCGACGAGCGGCTGCGAGACGACCACCACGAGATCGGCCCGGCGCAGGCAGGCGCGCTCGATCGCTTCCGCGAGGCGCCCGAAGCGCAGCGGCTCGCCCCAGTGGCGCTGGGCCCAGACCTCGGAGCCGTTGAACTCGAGGACGAGCGGAGTCCCCAGCTGCTCCGCCAGCAGGGCGCCGGAGAGGTCGTTGAGCGCGTAGCGCTGGTAGACGAAGTCGGGCCGCTCGCGCGCAGCCTCCTCTCGCGCGGCGCGGAGGAAGACCGACTGGTAGCGGTGCGAGTTGACCTCGAACGGGAAGGAGATCAGGAACCGGGGCGGCACTACGCGCTGGACGCACGGCGGGTCGACGAGCGGCTGCTCCTGGGCGCCCAGCAGGCGCACCGAGATCCCGGCCCGGGCGAGGGCGTTCGCGACGCCGGCGACGTGGGCGACCGAGCCGCCCACGCTCGAGCCGAAGCTCAGGGTGGGCTTCAGGTAGAGGCAGCGACGGGCCTCGGCCGCGTGGCGCGCCGGGCGCCGAGCGGGGGCGAGGAGGCCGGCCCGCGCGGCGTTCGCGGCGAGGGCCGCCGCGCCGGCGACGAGGCCAAGAGCCACGCGGAGACACGCCCGCAGCAGGTCGGGGACGCCGAGGCGGACCGGCTCGCCCGGCGGGACCTGCCGCTCGCGGCGGGCGCCGGGGACGAGGAAGGCGAGGGCGACGAGGTAGTCGGCGAAGAGGTCGATCTCCGCGGGCGGCGCGGCCGCGACGACCGTGCGGGCCGGGCACTGCCGGAGCGACCGGACCCCGGACCGGCGCAGGCCGGCGAGGTCGGTGAACGCGGTCCCTGGCCCGAGCCGGGCGACGAAGAACTCGCGGTCGGCCGGTGTCGCGGGCGTGGGGGAGATGACGAGGGCGGTCGCCGTGTCGAGGCCGGGCATGCGCGGATCGAGCGAGCAGACTACCACACGGCCCGGGCCAGCCCGGCCCGTCGCGCCCTGATAAGCTTCGTCCGCACCGGAGGTGGAGCGTGCCGTCGAACGCCGGGACCATCGGCATCGGGGTGGTCGGCTACGGGTACTGGGGGCCGAACGTGGCCCGCAACTTCGCCGGCGCGCGCGGGGCGGAGCTGCGCGCCGTCTGCGACGTGCGGCCGGAGCGGCTGGCGATCGCGCAGGCGCGGCACCCCCAGGCCCGCGCCGTCCGCGACGCGGCCGAGGTCTTCGCCGACCCCGGGATCGACGCGGTGGTGATCGCGACCGCGGTGAGCAGCCACTTCGACCTCGCGCGACGTGCCCTCGAGTCCGGAAAGCACGTCCTCGTGGAGAAGCCGCTCACCTCCACCGCCGACGAGGCCCGGCGCCTCATCGACGAGGCGGGTCGCCGGGGCCTGCAGCTCGCGGTCGATCACACCTTCGCCTACACCGGCGCCGTCCGCCGGATCCGCGAGCTCGTCCGCGGCGGCACCCTCGGCCGCATCCACTACTACGATTCCGTGCGCGTCAACCTGGGTCTCTTCCAGCACGACGTGAGCGTCCTGTGGGACCTCGCCGTCCACGACCTCGCCATCCTCGACTACGTGCTCGAGGACCGGGCCGAGGCGGTGTCCGCGACCGGCATGAGCCACGTGCCGGGCCAGCCCGAGAACGTCGCCTACCTGACGCTGTTCTTTCCGGAGCGGCGCATCGCCCACGTCCACGTGAACTGGCTCGCCCCGGTGAAGGTGCGGCGGACGCTGATCGGCGGCAGCGAGAAGATGATCGTCTACGACGAGCTCGAGCCGAGCGAGAAGGTCAAGATCTACGACAAGGGCCTGACGTTCGGCGCGGACCCCGAGGGGCTCTACCAGATGCGGATCGGCTACCGCACCGGCGACATGTGGGCGCCCCGCCTCGACACGACCGAGGCGCTGCGTGTCGAGGCGGACGAGTTCGTCCGCGCCATCCGGGACGGCGCGCCGACGGCGACGGACGGGGCCGCGGGGCTGCGCGTCGTCGAGGTCCTCGAGGCGGCGACGCGCTCCATGGCGGAGCGCGGCCGGCCCGTCCCGCTGCCCTGAGGACGATGTCCGCCTCGCCCGGCCCCGCGCCCCGTCGACCCCGGCGGCTGAGCTTCGTGCTCCCGGCCTTCGCCGAGGCCCGCAACCTGGGCCTCGTCTTCCCGCGCCTCCTCGCGCAGGCGCCTCTCGCGGACGAGATCGAGGTCGTGGTCGTGGACGACCACAGCCCCGACGAGACCTTCGCCGTCGTGCGCGAGTGGGCCGCGCGGGATCCCCGCGTGCGCGGACTCCGCCTCGCGCGCAACGCCGGCAGCCACATGGCGATCCTGTGCGGCCTGAGCGCCGCCTCGGGCGACGCGATCGTCGTGCTCGCCGCCGACGGGCAGGACCCGCCCGAGGCGGCGGAGCGGCTGCTCGAGGCCTGGCGCGACGGGGCCCAGGTGGTGTGGGCCGTGCGCGAGGGCCGCGTCGACACCTCGGCCCTCACCCGTCTCACGTCGCGCCTCTACTATGCCCTCATGAACCGGCTCACCTCGGTGCGCCTCCCGCCGACCGGAGCCGACTTCTTCCTGGCCGACCGCCGCGTGGTGCGCTCCCTGCTCGCCATCCCCGAGCACAACGTCTCGATCTTCGCGCTCCTCGTCTCGCTCGGCTTCCGCCAGGCCGAGATCCGCTACACGAAGCAGGCGCGCCTCTCGGGCCGGTCCGCCTGGACGCTGCGCCGCAAGATGCGCCTGCTGCTCGACTCCCTGATCGGGTTCTCGACGCTGCCCCTGCGCCTCGCGACGGCTCTCGGCTTCGTCCACGCGGCGGTCGGCTTCCTCTACGCCGCGGCCCTCGTGGCCAACCGGCTCTCCGGCGGCGCCGTCTTCGGCGACGTCGCGGTCACCGGCTGGTCCGCGATGATGGTGGTCCTTCTCGTCTCGTCGGGCTCGATCATGGTCATCCTCGGCATCTTCGGCGAGTACCTGTGGCGGGCCCTGGAGGAGGTGCGCGGGCGGCCGCGCTTCCTCGTCGAGGCCGAGGTCAACCTGGAGACGGACGCGTGATCCCCTTCCTGACCCTCGCGCGGCAGGTGGCCGGCCTGCGCGACGAGCTCGACCGGGCGCTCGACGCCGTCGTCGACGAGCAGGGCTTCGCGAACGGCCCGGCCGTGGGGGCCTTCGAGCGGGAGCTCGCCGGCTACCTCGGCGTCCGCGAGGTGATCGCCGTCAACAGCGGCACGAGCGCGCTCCACGCGGCGCTCCTGTGCGCGGGGGTGGGGCCCGGCGACGAGGTGATCACCGTCGCCCACACCTGGATCTCCACCGTGTGGGCGGTCAGCTACGTCGGGGCGCGGCCGGTGCTCGTGGACGTCGACCCGCTCACGTGCGGCCTCGATCCGCGGCTCGTCGAGCGCGCGATCGGCCCGCGTACGCGGGCGATCCTGCCCGTCCACCTATACGGGCATCCGGTCGACCTCGACCCCGTCCTCGCGCTCGCCGCGCGCCACGGCCTCCCGGTGATCGAGGACTGCGCGCAGTCGGTCGGCGCCCGCTACCGCGGAGGGCAGACCGGCGGCTTCGGGCGCGTCAACGCGACGAGCTTCTACCCGGGCAAGAACCTCGGCGCCTTCGGCGAGGGCGGCGCGGTGATGACCGACGACCCCGCGCTCGCCGCTCGCGCGCGCCGGCTGCGCGACCACGCGCAGGACGGCCGCCACAACCACGTCGAGGTGGGCTTCAACTGGCGGATGGACGGGCTGCAGGGCGCCGTCCTCTCCGTGAAGCTTCGCCACCTCGACCGCTGGAACGCCCGCCGCCGCGCGATCGCCGGCCGCTACCTCGAGGGGCTCGCCGGCACGCCGGGCCTCGAGCTGCCGCGGCCGCAGCCCTGGGCCGAGCCCATCTGGCACATCTTCCCCGTGTACCACGAGCGGCGCGACGCGCTGCGCGCCGCGCTCGAGGAGCGCGGCGTGCAGACGGGCGTCCATTACCCGCGTCCCGTCCACCTGCAGCCGGCCTACGCGGGCCTCGGCCTCGGGCCGGGGGCGCTGCCGGTGTCCGAGCGGCTCGCCCGCACGGAGGTCTCGCTGCCGATGTTCCCGGAGCTGACCGACGCGGAGGCGGACGCCGTCGTCGCGGCGGTCCGCGACGCCTGCCGGGGCCTCGCGCCGTGAGCTCGGCGTCGGCCGGGCTCGAGCTCCCGCGGATCGCCGGCCTCGACGGCGCCCGCTGCGTGGTCGTCGGCGGCGCGGGCTTCATCGGCTCGTCGCTCGCGCGGGTCCTGCTGCTCGCCGGGGCCGACGTGCTCGTCTACGACAACCTCGCCACCGGGTCGACGGCGAACCTCGAGGGCTGCGCCGACGAGGCCGGCCGTGAGCCCGCGTTCCAGCACGGCGACGTGCGCGACGCCGAGAAGCTCGCTCGCGCGCTGCCCGGGGCGCGCTTCGTCTTCAACCTCGCCTGCCTCGGCGTCCGGCACTCGATCCACTCGCCCCGCGAGAACCACGAGGTCAACGCGGCCGGCGCGCTGGTGCTCCTCACCGAGGCCCGGCGGGCCGGCGTCGCGCGGCTCGTCCACGTGTCGTCCTCGGAGGTCTACGGCACCGCGCGGACGGCCCCGATGACCGAGGACCACCCGGCCGACCCGCACACGGTCTACGGCGGGAGCAAGCTGGCCGGCGAGTGCTACGCGCGGGCGTTCCACCGCTGCTACGGCTTCGACGCGGTCGTGCTCCGGCCCTTCAACGCGTACGGCCCGCGCTCGCACCACGAGGGCGACTCCGGCGAGGTCATTCCCCGCTTCGTGGTGCGCGCGCTCGCGGGCCGGAGCCTGACCGTCTTCGGCGACGGGACGCAGACCCGCGACCTCACCCACGTCTACGACACCGCGGCCGCGATCGCGCGGGCCGCGGTCGCTCCCGGCGTCGCCGGCCAGACCCTGAACGTCGGCTCGGGCGAGGAGCACTCGATCAACGACCTCGCGGCGCTCGTGCGGCGGCTCGTCGGCCGCGACGACGTCGCGGTGGAGCACGTCGCCTCCCGCCCCGGGGACGTCCTGCGGCTCGTCGCCGACTCGTCCCGCGCCGCGCGCGCTCTCGGCCACCGATCGTCGGTGAGCCTCGAGACGGGCGTCGCGGACCTCGTGGAGCGCACGCGGCGCCTGGGCGGCGAGCGGCTGGCCGCCCTCGCCGCCGCCATGCGCGTGCGCAACTGGGAGTGACGGTGGCGGCGCGCGTCCCTCTCGTGCGGCCCGACCTCGGCGAGGCCGAGGCGGAGGCCGCCGCGCGGGTCGTCCGGTCGGGCTGGGTCACCCAGGGGCCCGAGGTCGCCGCGTTCGAAGCCGAGTTCGCGGCCGCGGTCGGGGCCGAGCACGCCGTCGCCGTCTCGAACTGCACCGTCGCCCTGCAGCTCGCGCTCTCGGCGGTGGGAGTGCGCCCGGGCGACGACGTGGCCACGGCGAGCCACAGCTTCATCGCCACCGCGAACGCGATCGTGGCCGTCGGCGCGCGCCCGGTGTTCGTGGACGTCGAGGAAGATACCTTCGGGATGGACCCCGCCCGGCTGGAGGCGGCCCTCACCCCGCGCACCCGGGCCGTCCTCTGCGTGCATCAGCTCGGGATCCCGTGCGACCTCGAGGGCATCCTGCGCCTCGCGGGGGCGCGGGGGCTGCCGGTCGTCGAGGACGCGGCCTGCGCGCTCGGGAGCGAGGCGGAGTGGCACGGCCGGAGCGAGAGGATCGGGCGCCCGCGCGGCGCGGTCGCCTGCTTCTCCCTCCACCCGCGGAAGGTGGTGACGACGGGCGACGGGGGTGTCCTCACCACCGGCGACGCGGCGCTCGCCGCGGCCTTCCGGCTGCGCCGCCAGCACGCGATGTCGATCCCCGACACCGTCCGGCACCAGTCGCAGAGCGTCGTCTACGAGGAGTACGTCGAGCCCGCGTTCAACTACCGGCTGACCGACCTTCAGGCGGCGGTCGGCCGCCCGCAGCTCGCGCGGCTCGCCGCGATCGTCGAGGAGCGCCGGCGGCTCGCGGCCGCGTACCACCGGGCCCTCGCGGACCACGCCGTGCTCGCGCCGCCGCGCGAGCGGCCCGGGGTGCGGGCGAACTGGCAGAGCTACCCGGCGCGCCTTCGCGCGGGCGGCGCGGAGCTCCAGAGGGACGTGCTCCAGTTCCTGCTCGACCGCGGCGTCGCGGGCAAGCGCGGGGTGCACAACGCCCACCAGGAGCCCGCGTACCGCTCGGCGGGCGCGGCGTGGAGCTGCGGGCCGGACGCGTGCGGCGGCGACCACGCGGCCGGGACGTGCCCGCGGCTCGCCACGAGCGAGCGGCTGCGCGACACGACCGTGCTGCTGCCGCTCTTCCACGGGATGAGAGAGGACGAGCTGGCGCAGGTGCTGGACGCGCTCGCGGCGTTCCACCGCGGCGCCGGGAGGACGCGATGAGCCACCCCGGGCGGGATGCCGAGCACGATCGAGCGAACTTCATCCGCGTGGCGCCGGACGTGGAGCTCGGCGAAGGGGTGCGGCTCTTCTCGTTCGTGAACCTCTACGGCTGCCGCGTCGGCGAGGGCACCCAGATCGGCGCCTTCGTCGAGGTGCAGCGCGGGGCGCGGATCGGGGCCCGCTGCAAGATCTCGAGCCACACGTTCGTGTGCGAGGGCGTGACGATCGAGGACGAGTGCTTCGTCGGCCACGGGGTGCTCTTCATCAACGACCGCCACCCCGCCGCCGTCAACCCGGACGGGTCGCTCAAGGGGGCGTCCGACTGGGTCTGCGAGCCGACGCTCGTCGGCCGCCGCGCGAGCATCGGGTCGGGCGCGGTGATCCTGTGCGGCCTGACCATCGGGGAGGGGGCCCTCGTCGGAGCCGGGGCGGTGGTCACGAAGGACGTGCCGCCCGGAGCGGTCGTGGCCGGCGTTCCCGCGCGGGTCCGGGCGCGCGGGGGACGCTGAGGCGTCAGGGCACGAGCGGGCGGGCCGGAACGCCGGCCACGCGGGCGCCCGCCGCGACGTCGCGGGTGACGACGGCGCCCATGCCGACCAGGGCGTCGCGCCCGATGCGGACGCCCTCGCGGACGACGCAGCCGATGCCGAGGTAGGCCCCCGGCTCCACGACCACGCCGCCCGCGAGCAGGGCTCCCGCGCACAGGATCGCGCCCTCGCCCACGACGGCGTCGTGGTGCACGACCGCGTTGTAGTAGACGAGGGCCGCTCGATCGAGCCGGGCGTCGACCGCCACGCGGGCTCCGGGGTAGACCACGACCCCCGGACCGAGCGAGGCGAGCGCGGAAACGGTCGCCGAGGGATGCACGTAGGTGAGCCAGCCGGCGTCGGGCAGGCGGAGGCGGGCGACGATCTCGCCGCGGAGGCCCATGAGGCGCGAGTTGGCGATCCCGAGGACCGCGCGCGCGCCGGCCTCGACCCGGCCCCGGACCTCGTCGAGACGGCCCTCGACGGGCACCCCGCACACTTCAAGCGGTCCGGCGGGATGCGCGTCGTCGAGGACGGCGAGCGCGACGCCGGGGCGCGTCTCGCGAAGGAAGCTCAGGATCTCGGCCGAGCCCCGCCCGGCCCCGAGCACCACCACCCGATCCGCCGCGTCGTCGGCCACGCCCGCACTATAAGCGCCGCTTCGCGGCTGGCGTCAAGGCGCCCCGGCCGCCGGCGCCGGCCGGCCGGCCCCGCCGTTCGGGTTATAACAGGCGACGAGTGCCCGGCGTGAACCCTCCTCCCGCGAACGATCCCGCCGCTCCGGCCGATCCCGCCGCGCCCCGCGCACGCTCGCTCCTCCTCCGCCGGCTCGTCGTCGGAGGCGTGGCGCTCTTCCTTCTCCTGAACGCGGCGGTGCGGGGCCAGGCCCTCGTCGCCGGGCTCGGCGCGGCAGGGGGCGGGCTCCTCCTCGCCGTCGCGGCGCTCGGCCTCGTCCTGCCGCGTGCGCGGCCGGCCTGGACCGGCCACGCGCTCGAGCTGTTCGGCGCGTCGTTCCTCCTGTACGGCTTTCACGCCTACCGCCCGCCGAGCCAGGCCCTCGAGCTCCTCGTCACCGCCTTCGCGCTCGGGCTGCTCGCGCGGGCGCCGCGCGGTGCGTGGCTCGACGCGGCGGCCGGTTCGTGGCCGTTCCGCCTGCTCTTCTTCTACGCCTCCCTGGCCGCCGCGTCGCTCCTGCTGCTCCCCTCCCGCGTGCTCGCGCACCGGCTGTTCCTCGAGGGAAGCGCCTTCGGCCGCGCCGTCGTCGAGGCGTTCCCGAAGGACCCGCTCTACCCGATCGCCTCGGTCGACCGGCTCTGGCTGTTCGTCCTCTTCGCGGCGCTGATGGCCGGGCAGGACGACGCGCGCGAGCTCCACCGGCGGCTCTTCCGCGGGATCGCATGGGCCGCGGCGCTCGCCGCCGTTCTCGGGTTGCTCGACTTCGCCGGCCTCCTCCCGCTCGACCGCTACAACCTCGCGAACCTCTTCTACGGCCGGCGCTATCGCCGGCTCCAGTCCACCTTCGGGAACCCGAGCTGGTTCGCCTGCTTCGTCGCCTGCGCGCTGCCCTTCGTGCTGCTGCGGCTGCACGCGGCGCGCGGGTGGGCGCGCTGGGCGATGGCGGTCGTTCTCCCGCCGTGCGCGGCGGCGATCTTCCTTTCGGCGGCCCGGGCCGCGTGGCTGTCCGCGCTCGCCGTCGGCGCGGGCGTCCTGCTCGCCGCGGTCGCGGCCCGCCGGAGCGTCCCGCGGCCGGCGAAGGCCGACGGCGCGGTGTGGCTCGCGTACGGGGCGACGGTCGCGACCGTCGCCGTCCTCGCGGCGGGAGCGGCCGCGACGCCGGCCGCGCGGATCGCGCCGACGGCCCCGGTCGGCCGGCTCGAGGGCCTGTCCCGCGAGATGCAGTACCGCGGCATCGGGACGAACTCGCCGCGGCGCCTGGCCGCCGCCTACGCGCGCGAGCTGGCCGCCGAGGCGCCTCTCCTCGGCCTCGGCTACGAGAGCTACAACCTGCACCTGCGCGCGCAGCTCGCGGTGGCGGGCTCGGGCGTCGCGCGGGCCGCCGCCGAGGCGGCCGTCGCCGACCCCGCGGAGACGGTGTTCGACGACAGCCACAGCACCTACCTCCAGGTGCTCACCGGCACCGGCGCCGCGGGCCTCGCGCTCTGGCTCGCCGCCGCCGCCGCGGGCCTCGCGCTCGCGGCGCGGACCGTGCGCCGCGGCGGAGGGGACGAAGCGCTCGCCGTGCTCGGCGGCCTCGTCGCCTTCCACTTCTACGGGCTCTTCCAGGGCATGGCCTACATCCCGGTGAGCTTCCTCTTCTTCCCGCTCCTCACGAGCTACGCCGTCGCCCTGGCCGGCCGCGCGGCCGCGCCGGCGTCCTCGCGGCCGCGGCTCGGGGCGGTGGTCGCCGTCGCGATGCTGCTGGGCGCGGCGGCGCTCTACGCGGCCGACAGCGGATACGCGGGCGTGAAGCGGCGCCTGGGTGTCACGGCGTACCTGCCCGACGAAGCCGAGCCGTTCGAGGGTTTCTACCGGCCCGAGACGGGCCCCGAGGGGGAGTTCCGCTGGACGCGGCGCCGGGCGATCGTGAACGTGGACCGCCCCGGGCCCTTCCGGCTCCGCTTCGACTGCCCCCACGCCGGCGCCGATCGCGACCCGGTCGTGCTGTCGTTCCGGTTCGAGGGGCGGGACGCGGGCCAGGTCGTGTTCCGTCGGCCCGGGGCGGTGGAGCAGCGCTTCGACCTCGGCCGGCCGGGCGCCCTCCGCCTCTCGGTCTCACGCACGTTCCGGCCGGTGGGAGACGCCCGCGAGCTCGGGGTGGCGGTCAGCGCGATCCGATGGGAGTGACGCCTCCCGCCTCGGCGACCGCCGGCGAGTAGCCGGGGATCACGTCGCGGAGGCCGGCGACGACGGCGTCGCGGTCGCCGCGGCGAGCCGCGTCGTGCAGGCGCTCGAGCTTCTCCCGCAGGTCCGCGCCCGGCCGGTCGACCGGCACCGCCCTCACCTTCGGACGGACCTCGCGGCTGCGCGCCGCCTCCTCGGGCGTCATCAGCTCCTCGTCGAGCTTCTCGCCCGGGCGCAGCCCGGTGATGACGATCCGGACGTCCTTGTCGGGCACGTGGCCGGAAAGCGAGATCATCATCCGCGCGAGGTCGAGGATGCGGATGGGCTCGCCCATCTCGAGGATGAGCAGCTCCCCGTACCCGCCGAGGCCGGCGAGCAGCACGAGGCCCACCGCCTCGGGGATCGTCATCAGGTACCGCCGGCACTCCGCGTGGGTCACCGTGACCGGCCCGCCGAGCGCGATCTGCTCCTTGAAGAGCGGCACGACGCTGCCGGCGCTGCCGAGGACGTTGCCGAACCGCACGGTGCTGTAGCGGGTCCGCGACCGCGCCGCGCGCTCCTGGACGAGGAGCTCCGACACGCGCTTCGTCGCGCCCATGACGCTCGACGGGTTGACGGCCTTGTCGGTGGAGATGAGGACGAAGCGCTCCACCTCGGCGCGATCGGCCGCCTCGATCACGTTCCGGCAGCCGATGACGTTGTTCTTGACCGCCTCCTCGGGCGCCCACTCCATGAGCGGGACGTGCTTGTGCGCGGCGGCGTGGATCACGTCCTGGGGCCGGTACGAGCCCATGAGCTGCTCGACGCGCGCCTCGTCCCGGATGTCGACGACCTGGGCGAAGACGGCGAGCTCGGGGTGCGCGTGCTGCAGGTGGCGGTAGAGGAAGTACAGGTTGTTCTCGTCGATGTCCGCGAGCACCAGCAGGGCGGGGCCGTGGGCGGCGATCTGACGGCACGCCTCGCTGCCGATCGAGCCGGCCGCGCCCGTGACGAGGATCCGTCGGCCGCGGACGAGGCGCTCGAGCTCGTCGTCGTCGAAGCGGACCTCGTGCCGCGGCAGGAGGTGGTCCGGCGCGAGGTCGGCGAGCGCCGAGAGGTCGGCCCGGTCGTTGAGGTACGCGAACGAGACCGGCACGACCTTGTAGCTGAGCTTGAGCTCGGCGCAGGCGGCGAGGATCTCGCGCACGCGCGAGGCGGGCAGGCGCGGAATCGCGAACAGGAGCTGCTCGACGCCGCGGCTCTTCGCGATCTCGGGCAGGCGGTCGATCGAGCCGAGCACCGGGCGGCCGCCGATCCACTGCCCCCACTTCCGCCGGTCGTCGTCGACGAAACCGATGACGTCGAAGGGGTGCTCGTCGGAGCGCATGAGGTCGCGCTGGAGGAGCTCGCCGGCGGACCCCGCGCCCACGATCACGGTGGCCTTGCGGGTGCCCGCCCGCGAGCGCGACTGCGCGAGGAGCCACGGCTGGGCGAGGCGGGGCGAGAAGCGGAAGGCGCCCACGAGGCTCGCGGTCAGGAAGAACTCCATGGCGAGCACGGAGCGCGGGGGGCCGGGGGTCTGGAGGAAGTAGAGGACGGCCACGAAGAGCGCTGTCCCCGTGAGCGTCGCGGCCACGACGCGAAGCGCCTCGTAGAAGCCGGAGAAGCGGAAGGACCAGCGGTGCAGGCCGAAGCCGAGGTGGAGGGACAGGCGGATGGCGAGGAAGAGCGGCAGGAAGCGCCGGAAGATCGCGAGGTACTCGGCCGGGATCTGCCCGTCGAAGCGCAGCATGAACGCGGCGTAGAACGAGCTCACCACGATGAGCCCGTCGAGGGCGAGGATGAGGAGGAGGCGCTTCACGCCGCCTATCCCCTCCGGCACCCGCCAGGATGACTTCACGCCGCTCTCTCCACTCGCGCCAGGGCCCACTCGACGGCGAACAGCGAAAGCGCCAGAGCGAGCACCGCCCACGTCCACGCCGGCTCCCCGCTGCGTCGCGCCGCGAGCGCTCCCGCGGTGAGCGCCACCGACCCGAGGCCGATCGCCGCCGCCACCCGCGCGTGGCCCGCGCGGCGGGCCAGCTGCTGGTAGAGGTGCTCGCGGTGCGCCTCGTACCAGCGCGCGCCGCGGGCCGCCCGCCGCGCGAGCGTCCACGCGGCGTCGGCGAGGAAGAGCCACAGGCTGAGGGCCACGAACAGGACGGCCGGCGAGCGGGACCCCGGAGGCGCCGCCAGCGGCAGCGCCGCGAGAGTGTACCCCAGGAAGTAGCTCCCGACGTCGCCCAGGAAGACGCTGGCCGGGGACCAGTTGTAGGGCAGGAACCCGGCCGCCGCCGCGGCGACCACCGCTCCCGCGAGCGCCGCGAACGGGTCCCAGCCGGCGAGCGCGATCCCCGCCGCCGTCACCGTCGCCTGCACGGTCGCGATCCCGTCGATGCCGTCGAGGAAGTTGAAGAAGTTCACGACGCCCACGATCCAGACGACCGCCGCAAGGCCGCCCGCCGGCCCGAGCGGAAGGTCGAGAGGAACAGGCAGGGGGAGCCGCTCGATCCCGCCCGTGACCGACACCACGGCCCCGGCGACCGCGACCTGGGCCGCCAGGCGCACGAAGGGCGACAGCCCGCGACGGTCGTCCCGGAGCCCGACCAGGGCCAGCAGGACCCCTCCGGCCACGATGGCCATAGCACCGGGCACGCCGCTCCAGGCCGCCCGGCCGAGCCCGAGCCCGGCGAGCGTCGCGGCCAGGATCGCGGCCCCGCCGCCGCGCGGCACGACGCCCTGGTGCGACGAGCGCTCGTTCGGCCGGTCGAGGAGGCCGCCGCGGCGGGCGGCCTCGCGGAGGGCCGGCGTCAGCAGGAGCGCGAGCCCGAAGGCGACGGCCGTCTCCCCGAGGGCCATCACGGGATCATACGGGACCCCCGCGCTCCGGGTCGTCGGGGCCCGCGGGCCTCACCGCAGGTACCATGCGAACGGGGCGGGGTCGAGGAACGGCGTCCAGTAGCGCAACGAGTCCGCGGCGAGGATCGCGCCGTCCGCCCACCGCAGCCCCAGCCACACGCCGACCACCGCCGCGGCGAGAAGAGCCGCCGCGCGCCGCCGGCGCCAGAGGGTGCGGTAGAAGGCCGGCTCGAGCAGCGGGGGGAGGGCCGCCGCGAAGAGCGAAGCCGTGACGGGCGCCACGTGGCGCATGCCGTCGGAGAAGAAGACGAGGAAGAGGGGCAGGTTGAACAGCAGTGGCCAGCCGACGAAGAGCGTGCGCCGCGTCGCGTGGCCGAGGGCGAGGCAGGCCGCGAAGACGAACAAGAGCGCGATCACCCCCGCGCCGCGGAGCCGCTCGTACACGACGTGCGGGTAGTTGACCGTGCCGTTCAGGGCGTTCACGTCCACGAACTCGAGGAGGCGGTGCAGGACGAGGTGGATCGCGTACACCGGATAGGTCAGCGCGAATCGGCCGACGTCGCGCAGCGCGGTGTCGGAGGCGAGCTTCGACGTCGGCGGGACGCCCCGCTCGGCCGCCCAGGTGAAGTAACTCGGGTCCGCGGTCTGCCAGCGGAACTTGTGGGGCACCTGCCACAGACCGATCCACGCGTTGTCCCCGACCGTGTTCGTGGTCATCGAGAACTCGCCGGTGTACTGGTACTTGTACGCGCCCCAGGACACGCCGATCGCGAGGGCGAGGGCCGCGGGGAGGGCGAGCCAGCGCCAGCGGCGGAAGTAGAGGAGGAGCGACACCGCTCCCCAGCCGGCCAGGCCGTCCGGCCGCATCAGGAACCACAGCGCGAACGCGGCGTGGACGAGGAGGTGATCGGCCAGCGGGGGCAGGCCGTCGCGACTACGGTCCACGAAGCGGCACAGGGCCGCGGCGGTCAGGAGGTAGACCGGCACCATGATCGAGTCCGCCTGCGTGTTGGCGAGCTGGTTCGGCATGAACGCGACGACGAGCGCGACCGCCAGCGCGACGGCCGGCCGCATGAGTCGC
>WBZP01003377.1_pt1 | contig 17336 bp, 11 predicted proteins | sample 5204301 | NCBI WGS metagenome assembly WBZP01 (sample SAMN12412401, study PRJNA552823) | activated sludge metagenome | isolation source: activated sludge from nitrification reactor of wastewater treatment plant... | place: USA: Pennsylvania | collected 2017 | reverse complement strand
GTCGGTGTCCTACTCCGAGTTCATGGACAAGGCGCGCACCGGCGCGGTCGAGTCCGCGAGCGTCGAGGGGCGCACGATCAAGTGGGTCGGCGCCGACAAGAAGCGCTACGTCACCTACAGCCCGGGCGACATCTGGATGGTCGGCGACCTCGTCAAGTACGGCGTCAAGGTCGAGGCCAAGCCCGAGGAGGAGCAGAGTTTCCTAGCCCAGATCTTCATCTCCTGGTTCCCGATGCTGCTCCTGATCGGCGTCTGGGTGTTCTTCATGCGCCAGATGCAGGGGGGCGGGCGCGGCGGGGCGTTCAGCTTCGGCAAGAGCAAGGCCAAGATGCTCGACGAGTCCAACAACACGGTGACCTTCGCCGACGTCGCCGGCTGCGACGAGGCGAAGGAGGAAGTCGCCGAGCTGGTCGAGTTCCTGCGCGACCCGTCGAAGTTCCAGAAGCTGGGTGGCCGCATCCCCCGCGGCGTGCTGATGGTCGGCAGCCCCGGCACCGGCAAGACGCTGCTCGCCAAGGCGATCGCCGGCGAGGCGAAGGTCCCGTTCTTCTCGATCTCGGGCTCCGACTTCGTCGAGATGTTCGTCGGCGTCGGCGCCGCGCGGGTGCGCGACATGTTCGAGCAGGCGAAGAAGAACTCGCCGTGCATCGTGTTCATCGACGAGATCGACGCCGTGGGCCGGCAGCGGGGCGCGGGCCTGGGCGGCGGCAACGACGAGCGCGAGCAGACGCTGAACCAGCTGCTGGTCGAGATGGACGGCTTCGAGGGCAACTCGGGGGTCATCGTGATCGCCGCGACCAACCGGCCCGACGTCCTCGACCCGGCGCTGCTGCGCCCCGGCCGCTTCGACCGCCAGGTAGTCGTGCCGCTGCCCGACATCCGCGGGCGCGAGCAGATCCTGCTCGTCCACATGCGCAAGGTGCCGATGGCGACCGACGTCAAGGCCGAGATCATCGCCCGCGGCACGCCCGGCTTCTCGGGCGCCGACCTCGCCAACCTCGTCAACGAGGCCGCGCTGTTCGCGGCGCGCCGCAGCAAGCGCCTGGTCGACATGGACGACTTCGAGATGGCGAAGGACAAGATCATCATGGGCGCCGAGCGGCGGTCCATCGTGATGCCCGAGGAGGAGCGCCGCAACACCGCGTACCACGAGTCCGGCCACGCGATCGTCGCGCGCCTGCTGCCCAAGACCGACCCGGTGCACAAGGTCACGATCATCCCGCGCGGCCGTGCGCTGGGCGTGACGATGCAGCTGCCGGTGGCCGACCGCTACAGCATGGACCGCACGCACATGCTGAACGTGATCGCGGTGCTCTTCGGCGGCCGCATCGCCGAGGAGATCTTCATGAACCAGATGACCACCGGCGCGTCGAACGACTTCGAGCGGGCGACCGAGATGGCGCGCAACATGGTCACCCGCTACGGCATGTCCGACGTGCTCGGGCCGATGGTCTACGCCGAGAACGAGGGCGAGGTGTTCCTCGGGCGCTCGATCACCACGCACAAGAACGTCTCCGAGGAGACGATGCGCAAGGTCGACAGCGAGATCCGCAAGATCATCGACCAGCAGTACGCGGTGGCGCGCAAGCTGCTCGAGGACAACCGCGACAAGGTCGAAGCGATGGCGGCGGCGCTGCTCGAGCTCGAGACCATCGACGCCGACCAGATCGACGACATCATGGCCGGCAAGCCGCCGCGCCCGCCGAAGCCCGCGTCGACCGGCGGCGGGTCGTCGTCGCCGGGCGCCACGCCGGGGCCCGACGCGGCGCCCTCGGCCAACCCCGCCTGACCGGCGATGCCACGGACTGACGGGGGGCGCGCCGCTGCGCGCCCCCTGGTCTTCGGGGCGCCGCGCTGCCGCTCGGGGGACTGATGGTCGTGGGACAGCTGCTGCGCTGCGGTCGCACCGTGTTCGACCTCGCGCGACCGCGGATCATGGGCGTCCTCAACGTGACGCCGAACTCGTTCTCCGACGGCGGCCGCTACTTCAACTCGGCGCGCGCGATCGAGCACGCGCGCAGGATGATGGACGACGGCGCCGACCTGATCGACATCGGCGGCGAGTCGACGCGTCCCGGCGCGGTGCCGGTCGACGAGGAGGAGGAACTGCGGCGGGTGATCCCGCTGGTCGCCGCGCTGGCCGGGGAGGGCGTGCCGGTCTCCGTCGACACGCGCAAGCCGGCGGTGATGCGGGCGGCGCTCGACGCCGGAGCCGCGATGATCAACGACGTCTGCGGCCTGACGGCGCCCGGGGCGGTCGAAACCGTCGCCGCGACCGACGCCGGCGTCTGCCTGATGCACATGCAGGGCGACCCGCGGACGATGCAGGAGGCGCCGGCCTACGACGACGTGGTCGCCGAAGTGCGCCGTTTCCTGCTCGCCCGCGCCGCGGCCTGCGAAGCCGCCGGCATTGCGCGCGAGCGCATCGTGCTCGACCCCGGGTTTGGCTTCGGCAAGACGCTCAGGCACAATCTGGCGCTGCTCGCCGGGCTGCCGGCGCTGGCGGCGGCGGGGTATCCGGTGCTGGCCGGCCTGTCGCGCAAGTCGTCGCTGGGCGAGCTCACCGGCCGGCCCGTCGACGAGCGGCTGGCCGCGAGCGTCGCCGCGGCGCTGGCCGCCGTCGCGCGCGGTGCCCGCCTGCTGCGCGTGCACGACGTGCGCGAGACCCGCGACGCGCTGATCGTTTGGCTGGCGGCCGAAGGCGCGGGCCGCGCCGCGACCCGCAGCGAGCCACCGCCGACGTGAACACGCCCGACGCCTCGCCGTCGCCTGGAGCCGCCGGGAGCGCTGCAGGCACCGGCTGGGGCGACCGCAACCCAACCCGAGACCGCGACCCACGACCATGAGCCTTGCCCGCCAGTACTTCGGCACCGACGGCGTCCGCGGACGCGTCGGAGCGCCGCCGATCACCCCCGAACTCGTGCTCAAGCTCGGCTGGGCCGCCGGCCGCGTGCTCGCCGCCGACACGGTGCGCGCCGGCAAGCGCCCCGGCGTGCTCATCGGCAAGGACACGCGCATCTCGGGCTACCTGCTCGAGGCCGCGCTCGAGGCCGGCCTGTCCGCCGCCGGCGTCGACGTCTACCTCTCGGGCCCGCTGCCCACGCCCGCGGTCGCCTACCTCACGCGGGCGCTGCGCCTGTCCGCCGGCGTCGTGATCAGCGCGTCGCACAACCCCTACGACGACAACGGCATCAAGTTCTTCTCCGGCGACGGCACCAAGCTGCCGGACGCGGTGGAGAAGGCGATCGAGGAGCACATGGAGGAGCCGCTCGCCTGCGCGCCGTCGGCCGAGCTCGGCAAGGCGCGGCGGCTCTCCGACGCGCCCGGGCGCTACATCGAGTTCTGCAAGAGCACGTTTCCGAACGAGCTCGACCTCAACGGCTGGCGCATCGTCGTCGACTGCGCGCACGGTGCCGGCTACCACGTCGCCCCGCCGGTGTTCCACGAGCTCGGCGCCGACGTCGTCGCCGTCGGCAACGAGCCGGACGGGCTCAACATCAACGCCGGCGTCGGCGCGACGCAGCCGGAGTTCCTGCGCAATGCGGTCCGGCAGCACAAGGCCGATCTCGGCATCGCCCTCGACGGCGACGGCGACCGGCTGCTGATGGTCGACCGCGACGGTCGCGCCTACGACGGCGACCAGCTGCTCTACATCATCGCGATGGACTACCGGCGCCGCGGCGCGCTGGTCGGCGGCGTCGTTGGCACGCTGATGACCAATCTCGGGTTCGAACGGGCGCTGGCGGCGCAGGGCATCGTGCTCGAGCGCGCCCGCGTCGGCGATCGCTACGTGCTCGAGCGCCTGAACGACAAGGGCTGGCTGCTGGGCGGTGAGAATTCCGGGCACCTGCTGTGCCTCGACAAGCACACGACCGGCGACGCGATCGTCGCCGCGCTGGCGGTGATCCGGGCGCTGATCGAGCAGCGCAAGACGCTCGGCGAGGCCGCAGGCCCGGTCGAGCTCTACCCGCAGCGGCTGATCAACGTGCCGATCGCCAAGGGTTGGGACTGGGCACGCAACGAGGCGGTGCGGTCGGCCGAGCGCCGGACCGCCGTGTCGCTGGGCGACGCGGGCCGCGTGCTGCTGCGTCCCTCCGGCACCGAGCCGGTGTTGCGGGTGATGGTCGAGGCGCGCGAGCGCGACGTGGCCGACACCCACGCCGAAGCGCTGGCCCGGGCCATCGCCGAAGCGGCGGCCTGAGGCAGCGTGCCCGGACTGCGCCGCCCGCCCGGGCTCGCCGCCGCGGCGCGCGGATAGCCCGTCGATGGTCGCCGTCGTTCACGCCGCTCCCGCGTCGGCCGCCCCGGAGGCGGTGGCCGCGTGGCTCGCCGGGCTCGCCGCAACCTACCCGGCCGAGGACGTGGCCGCGATCGGCGCCGCCGTCGACTACGCCCGCGAGCGCTGCGGCGCGGCGGCCGGGCGCGACGGCGAGCCGCTGCAGGAGCGCGCGATCGGGACGGCGACGATTCTCGCCGGCCTCAAGCTCGACGCCGGCGCGGTGCGCGCGGCGCTGCTGATCGGCCTGCCGGCGGCCGGCGCGTTCGACGCTGCCGAGGTCACCGCGCGTTTCGGTGCCGACGTCGCCGCGCTGGTGGGCGGGGTCGCCCGGATGGAGGACATCCGCGCGCTGCCGTCGACCGGCAGCGCCGAGGACCGCGCAGCGCAGGCCGAGCGGCTGCGCAAGATGCTGCTGGCGATGGTCGAGGACATCCGCGTCGTCCTGATCAAGCTCGCCGAGCGGACACAGGCGCTGCGCTTCCTGATGACGCTGGGCGACGCGGGCCGCGAGCTGCGCGAGCGCACCGCCCACGAGGTGCTGGAGCTGTTCGCGCCGCTCGCCAACCGGCTCGGCGTGTGGCAGCTGAAGTGGGAACTCGAGGACCTGTCGCTGCGCGCGCTCGAGCCGGAGACGTACAAGACGATCGCGAAGATGCTCGACGAGCGGCGGCTCGACCGCAGCCGCTACATCGACGACGTGATCGCGACGGTGAAGCGCGAGCTCGCCGACGCCGGCATCCGCGCCGAGGTCACGGGCCGCCCGAAGCACATCTACAGCATCTGGAACAAGATGCGGCGCAAGCAGGCGGGCATCGACTCGCTCTACGACATCCGCGCGGTCCGCATCCTGGTCGACGACGTCAAGGACTGCTACGCCGCGCTCGGGATCGTCCACCACCTGTGGACGCCGCTGCCGCGCGAGTTCGACGACTACATCGCGAAGCCCAAGCCCAACGACTACCGCTCGCTGCACACCGCGGTGATCGGTCCCGAGGGCAAGCCGCTCGAGGTGCAGATCCGCACCTTCGAGATGCACCAGCACTCCGAGTACGGCGTCGCCGCGCACTGGCGCTACAAGGAGGGCGGGCAGCGCGGGATGCGTCGCGACCCGGCGTTCGAGGACCGGATCGCCTGGCTGCGCCAGGTGCTCGACTGGAAGGACGCGGTCGCCGACGCGTCGGAGTGGATGTCGGCGTTCAAGAGCAGCCTGTTCACCGACACGATCTACGTGCTGACCCCGCAGGGGCGCGTGGTCGACCTGCCGCGCGGTGCGACGCCGATCGACTTCGCCTACGCGGTGCACACCAACCTCGGACACCGCTGCCGCGGCGCGCGCGTCGACGGCGCGCTGGTTCCGCTCAACTTCACGCTCAGGAACGGCCAGCAGGTCGAGATCGTCGCGGCGAAGCAGGGCGGGCCTTCGCGCGACTGGCTGAACCCGGAGCTCGGCTACGTGCAGAGCCACCGCGCGCGCACGAAGGTGCGGCAGTGGTTCAAGGCGCAGCAGCTCGAGGCGACGCTGGCGCAGGGCCGCGCGATCGTCGAGCGCGAGCTGCAGCGGGCCGGGGCGACCGCCGTCAACCTCGACGCGGTCGCCGGCAAGGCCGGGCTGCCGAAGGCCGACGAGCTCTTCGCCGCGGTGGCCCGCGACGAGGTCAACCTGCGGCAGCTGCAGGCGGCGATCCGGGCCGTGGTCGCGCCCGGTGCCGCCGACGCGGCACCGCCCGAGCCCGAGGTGGTCGCGCGTGCGAGCCGCGCCGATGGCGCCGGCAGCGGCATCATGATCCTCGGCGTCGATCGGCTGATGTCGCACCTCGCGCGGTGCTGCAAGCCGGCGCCGCCCGACGCCATCGTCGGTTTCGTCACCCGCGGCAAGGGCGTCACCATCCACCGGCGCGGCTGCGCGAGCGTCGCGCGGCTGCAGGAGCACGAGCCCGAGCGCCTGATCGCCGCCGACTGGGGCGCGCCGCGCGACGAGGTGTTCCCGGTCGACGTCGTGCTCGAGGCGATTGATCGGCAGGGCCTGCTGCGCGACGTCACCGAGGTCTTCTCGCGCGAGAAGGTCAACGTGACGGCCGCCAACACGCTGACCCGCAACCTGCACGTCCGCATGTCGTTCACGCTCGAGGTGAGGGCGCTCGACGCGCTGCAGCGCGCGCTGGCGCTGGTCCGCGAAGTGCCTGGCGTGGTCTCGGCCGGGCGCCGCTAGGCGTTCGCGCCGGCGCGGGTCCCGGAGTTTTTCGGCTCCCCCCGAACGGCGCTGCGCGCCGCTCCCCCCGGGGGGGCGAGCGCCTTGGGGCGGCCCTGCGGCGCTTTTCGGCTCCCCCCGAACGGCGCTGCGCGCCGCTCCCCCCGGGGGGGCGAGCGCCTTGGGGCGGCCCTGCGGCGCTCAGCCGAGGAAGCCCAGATCGGCCGACGGGAAGCGGGCGATGCCGGGAGCCACCAGCGGCAGATCGACCGCCGGTACACCGAACCAGCGCGCCATCGTCGCCGCGTACTGGTCGACCGCGGTGGTTGGGATCCAGCGCCCGCCGGAGGCGTCGTCCGGGCCGTTGACCGCGAGCACCGGGAACCGGCCGTAGAGCTTGCCGCCGGCCACCGCGCCGCCGACGACCAGTTGGTGGTTACCCCAGCCGTGGTCGGAGCCGCCGTTGCCGTTGGCAGGGAAGTCGCGGCCGAAGTCCGACTGCGTGAACGTCGTGACCTGCGACGCGACACCCAGCTCGACGGTCGCCTGGTAGAACGCGCCGATCGCGGCGCTGACCTCGCCCAGCAGCGTCGCCTGGTCGGCGGGCTGGTCCTCGCCATGGGTGTCGAAGCCGCCGAGGCTCACGAAGAACGCCTGGCGCCGCACGCCAAGCGCGTTGCGCGCCGCGATCAGGCGGGCGACGGTGTTGAGTTGCGCACCCAGCCCGGTCTGCGGGAACGCCGTCGTGAGCGCCGGGGCCTGGTTGATCGCCTGGTCGAAGCGGCGCTGGGTCTCGATCGATCCCTTCAGCGTGTCGACGAACGCCTGCTCGAAGAGGTGCGCGCGGGTGGTGCCGATGACTTCCCGGAACGCGACCGCCAGCGGGTCGGTGGCGGTGTCCGACGGATAGAAGTCGAAGCCGAATCGCCCGTACGCCGAGATCGTGAAGCCGGTCGCCGACTGCCCGGTGAGGAACGTGCTGCGCCCGGCGGTGGACAGGCAGGACGCGATCGGTGTCGTGTTCTGCGCAAGGAAGAGGTCGACGAGTCGGCCGCCCCAGCCGTTCCTGACCGCGGCGTCGCAGGTGCCGACCTGCCACAGCGCCTGCTGGTCGCTGTGCGAGAAAAGGTTGGCGGGCACCGGTACGTTGCCGGCGTCCCACTGCGCCTTGGTGAGCGGCTGCACCAGCGGTCCGACGTTGGCGACGATGGCCGCCTTGCCCTGGCCGAAGAGTGCCGCCTGCGCCGTCATCGCCGGGTGCAGCGCGAACTCGCGGCCCGCCGTGTTGGCCGGCAGGATCCGCGTCGCGGCGAGGTCGCCGCGCGCGATCGCAAGCACGCCCCGGCCTGCGGCGTAGGTCGCGTGGTCGGCAGTGCCGTAGGGGATCACCATGTTGTTGCCGTCGTTCCCGCCGAAGAGGAAGACGCAGACCAGCGCCTTGTAGTCGCTCACCGCAGGCACGGCGGCCGCGGCCGCCATCGTCGCCAGGTTGAACGGCAGGCCGCCCGACGCGGCGAGGCCCAGTGCGGAAGCGCCGGCGCGGCGCAGGAACGAACGTCGAGTGAGGATCGTCATGTCGGCCTCGCGCTAGTGTTGGACGACGTAATCGGGCGCGACCATCAGCAGCGTCATCGCGACGCGCACACGCTCGTTCGGCTTGCTCGCGGGCACTGCGGCGACGGCCTTCGCCATCGACGCGCGCGTCGACGTCGACATCGTGTTGGCGGTGAAGACGAGGTTGATCGCGTCGACCAGCGCCGTGGCGTCGGTGGCGAGCGCGGCCCAGGGTGCGAGGTCCATCATCAGCTTGCCCTCTTCGGCGAAGCCGAACGCGCGGTCCCACAGCACCCACGAGAAGAAGTTGGCGTTGCCGACGACCTGGGTCTCGGTGTGGATCTGGAACTCGGGCGCGACGAGCCCCGCCTGCGCGATTGCGCCGGGCCGGGTGTAGAACGGGCTGAAGAAGTTGAACACCGAAGGTGCCAGCAGCGGACTCTGGCCCAGCGCGTCTTCGGGGCTGTCGAGCCACCACACCGAGTTCTTGCCGTTGGCGGCCCTGGCGTTGGTGGCGCGCATCAGGTGGGTGAAGCGGATCACCGGCTCGCGCAGCTTGCCGAACGTCGGTGTCCCCGCGAGCGTGACGTCGCGCGCCTCGGCGTCGGTGAGAATCGCCCGGACGACCGCGGACAGGTCGCCGCGCACGCCGGCGCCGTTGTTGTCGAACCGAGCCGCCACGCGGGTCACGTATCCGGGGGACGGGTTGCTGGTGACGAGGAACTGGATCAGCCGGCGGGCGACGAACGGCCCGACGTTCGGGTGGTTGAACAGGCTGTCGATCGCATCGGCGAGGTCCTTCGCGGGCGTCTGACCGGCGGGCAGAACGCGACCGTCGACGAGCTTCTTGGTGCCGGGCGAGTGCCGCTGCGGCCACGGCACCATCGGGTCGATCCAGTTCTCGACCGGCGGCCAGTAGAAGTCGTCGTCGGAACGCGTATCGTTGCCGGCGAAGTTCCAGCCGGTGAACGCCTGCGCGTAGCCCTCGACGACCGACTGGTCGAACGTGGGCAAGGTCGCGCCGGCGGTGTTCTTCACCGGCGTCCCGTCCGGGTTGAGCTTGACGAGGCCGATGGTGAACAGCTGCATCAGCTCGCGTGCGTAGTTCTCGTTCGGACGGTAGCCATCGGCCGGGTTCTCGCGGTCGTTGCCGAGCATGTTGAGGTAGTACCCCATCGCCGGGTGCAGCGTCGCCTCCATGAGCAGCGTCCGGTAGTTGCCCAGCGCGTTCCGGTAGAGCATGTCCATCCACGACGCCAGCGCCCACGGGTTCTGGTCCGGCGCGATGTTGGAGATGACGATGACTTCGGACAGCGCGAACGCGACGCGGGCGCGCAGCTGGTCGGAGCCGAACAGGAAGTTCTGCCAGATCGACTCGTAGGCAGTCTGCTCGCAGGCGTCCTCGCCGGTCGCCGCCTCGAACGCGCGCAGGTAGCCGAGGTGCGAGTAGGTGAGCGGCAGCCGCAACTGCTCGTCGAGCCACGCGGTCTTGCCGACGGCGCGGATGCGGTCGACCTCGGCGCGATTGGGGCCGAAGGTGGCCTGCAGCAGCAGCCGGACCGCGTCGTCGGCCGCGCTCGCCGACGGTGGTGGCAGCACTACGGTGAAGCTCACCGCGGCCGACGCAGCGCTTGCCCCCAGGTTGTCGAACGCCTTGGCGACGATGCTCACGCTGCCGAGCGCACCCGCGGCAAAGGAGACCGGGTACGGAGCGGTGGTCGAACTGCCGACCAGCGTCGTGCCCCGCCAGTACTCGACGCGGGCGATGGTTCCGTCCGAATCCTGCGCGTTGGCGGTGAGGCCGACCGTGGTCCCCTGCGTGACCGTTGCGTTGTTCGCCGGCGTGAGGATCGCGACCGACGGGGGCTGGTTGGCCGGCGCGTTGGTCGCGACGATCCTCACCACCGGGGAGGAGACCTTCTTCCCTCCGGCGGCGACGATCTCGACGCGGTAGTCGTGCGTCCCGGCGCGGATGTTGCGCACCTTGTGCTCCCACGGCGCCCACGCGTCGAAGGCGATCGCCTTCGAGCCGTCGAAGAAGACGGCCCAACGCGCGCGCGCGATGCCGGTCACCGTCGCGCGCAGCACGACCTGCGATCCTACGGCAACGGTGCCGCCGGGGCTGGAGGTGGTGAGCGTCACCGAGGCGGTCGCCGGCTCGACCGCCACCGTGGCCGGCGCGAAGCCGGCAAGGAACAACGCCAGCACAGCCGTCAACGCGCCGGCCGCGAACCGCAGCCGGAGCACGCTCTTCTTTTCGACCATTGCTTCCCCCCTTGGGTCGCCGTTGGTGCCGCGCGGCAGTCCAGCTGCGGGGCCACCACGCAGCAGCGCTATGCCAAATGCATATGCCAATGGCATAGTGCGGCGTAGCCACTACGTTGTCAAGAGGGTATTTCGGGGGGTGCTTTGCCCTCGGACCTGTTCACACTATGGTCACGGTCGCGTTGCGTCGCCGACGGCGACCACAGCGCCTGCCGATCCGTCGCCGGTGGCGCCGAGCAGGTCGAGCACCTGCCAGGCGAGCGCGCGGGCCGCGTTGTTGACCGGGGTGGGCAGGGTCGGCGGGGCCTCGATCTGCAGCAGCAGCTTGGTCGCGCTGACGGCGGACACCGGCGGCAGGATCCGGCTGACCTGCGCGCCGAGCTGGCCGTCGAGCGTGCGTTGCGCGGCCGTGAGCGCCCAGACGTTGGTCGGCCACTGCGAGGGCAGCGCCCGGGCCTGCGGGAAGCGCGCGAGGTCGGCGGCGACGGTGCGGATGTCCTCGTGCGAGTCGCGGAACGGCAGCAGGACGAGGTCGGCGAGTGCCGCGAGTTCGACGTCCATCTCCGGCCGGTTGCCGCCGCCGTCGACGATCCCGAACCAGCCGTCGACGCCCTTGAGCCTGGCGACGACGCGCGCGAGCGCTTCGGGCGTGCGGGCGTCGACCGGCAGGTAGACGCGGTGGGTCTTGGCGAGCGGCTCGCGGCCGCGGTCGGTCAGCGCGGCGACCGCACGGCGCCCGAGGAGCCCCAGCCCGTGCGCTAGCAGGTGGGTGAGCGTCGTCTTGCCGGTGCCGCCCTTGGTGCCGAGGATGGATACGATGTGCGCCATGTCCGGGGATGCCACGTCCGCGGGCATCGTACCCGGGCGCCGCGACGGGCATTCCGCCGAACAGCGGGAGATCGCGCGGGCAATTCGGAGCCGGCGGCCGCGCCGTGAACCCGGTGGTCCGGGGCGGCGTGCATCGGGTACCGCCGCTAGACTCCGAGGTAGCGGTGCTTCGCCGTCGCGTCGGCCAGCAGCGCGGCCGGCGTCCCCTCCCAGGCCACCCGTCCCTTCTCCAGTACGCAGGCGCGATCCGCGAGCGGGGCGAGCTCGGCCAGGTTCTTGTCGATCACGAGCAGCGCCTGGCCCTCGGCCTTGAGCCCGGCGAGGCAGCGCCAGATCTCGTCGCGCACCAGCGGGGCGAGGCCCTCGGTCGCCTCGTCGAGGACGAGCAGCCGCGGGTTGGTGGAGAGCGCGCGGCCGATCGCGAGCATCTGCTGCTCGCCGCCCGACAGCGTGCTGCCGAGCTGGCCTTCGCGCCCGCGCAGCGCCGGAAAGAGGTCGAGCACGCGGGCAAGCGTCCAGTTCGTGCGCCCGTCGGCACCGGGACGGGCCGTGGCGACCAGGTTCTCGCGCACGGTGAGCGCCGGGAACACCTGCCGGCCCTCGGGCACGAGGCCGATGCCCGCACGCGCGATCCGGTACGACGGCCACGCCTCGACGGGCTCGCCGTCGAACAAGACGCGCCCGCGCGCGACCGGCACGAGGCCGACGATCGAGCGCACCGCGGTGGTCTTGCCCATGCCGTTGCGGCCGAGCAGCGCCAGCACCTCACCGGGGGCGACCGCGAACGACACGCCGAACAGCGCCTGGCTGGCGCCGTAGTACGTCTCGATTCCCTCGACGGCGAGCAGCGGCGGCATCTCAGGCCTCCGGCTCTGCCGCACAGAGTGAGCTGCGGGGGGGCGTCATCCCTGCCCGCCGAGGTAGGCCTCGCGCACGGCCGGATCGTCGCGGATCCGCTGCGGCGTGCCGGTCGCGATGATGCGCCCGTACACCAGCACCGAGACGCGGTCAGCGAGCGAGAACACCGCGTCCATGTCGTGCTCGACGAGCAGCATCGGCAGCTGGCCCTTGAGCGAGCGCAGGAGATCGACCATCTGCGCCGAATCCTCCTGGCCCATCCCTGCCAGCGGCTCGTCGAGCAGCAGCATCCGCGGCCCGAGCGCCAGCGCGACGGCGAGCTCGAGCTGCCGGTGCTCGCCGTGCGAGAGGTCGCGACAGTGCGCATCGGCGACCGCGGCGAGCCCGACGCGCTCGAGCTGCGCGGCCGCGGGCCCGCGCAGCGACGCGTCGCGACCGGCGTTGCCGAAGAAGCGGAACGAGTGGCCGCGGGTCGCCTGGACCGCCATCGCGACGTTGTCGAGCGCAGTCATCTCGCCCAGCAGCGTCGTGACCTGGAACGAGCGCCCGAGCCCGAGGCGCGTCCGGCGCCAGGTCGGCAGCCGCGTGATGTCGTGGCCGTCGAAGCGGATCGTCCCGCGGTCGGGCACGAGCTCGCCGGTGAGCTCTGCGATCAGCGTCGTCTTGCCGGCGCCGTTGGGGCCGATGATCGCGTGCACCTCGCCGGCGTCGACGGCGAGCGAGACGTCGTCGGTGGCCTTGAGCGCACCGAACGCCTTCGAGAGGTGGAGGGTCTCGAGCAGTGCGGCCATGCGATCAACGTCGCCCGGCGACGAGGCCCCACAGTCCGCTGCGCGCGAACACGACGAACAGCACGAGCAGCGGCCCGAGAATCAGCATCCAGTGCTCGGTCCACGCGGCGAGCAGCTGCTCGACGCCCAGGAGGACGAACGCCCCGGCGATCGGCCCGAACAGCGTGCCGGCACCGCCCAGGATCACCATCACCATCAGTTCGCCCGACTTCGCCCACGACAGCATGTCCGGGGAGACGAAGCGGGCGGCGTTGGCCCACAGCGCGCCGGCGAGGCCGGCGCCCGCCGCGGCGAGCACGAAGGCGACCAGCTTGTAGCGATAGACCGGATAACCCAGCGCCAGCAGGCGGCGCTCGCTCTGCCGACAGCCGGCGAGCACCATGCCGAAGCGCGAGCGCGCGATCGTGACGCACAGCGCCGTCCACCCGGCGAGACAGGCGAGGCAGACGTAGTAGAACACCGTCGCGTCGCGCAGGTCGAGGCCGGCCAGCGTGTTGCGCCGCTGCATCGACAGCCCGTCGTCGCCGCCGTAGAACTTCACTGAGACGAACAGGTAGAAGAGCATCTGCGCGAACGCGAGCGTGATCATGATGAAGTGGATGCCCGACGTGCGCAGCGACAGCGCGCCGATCGGCAGCGCGACCAGCGCCGTGACCACGACGGCGAGCGGCCAGGCGACGAGCGCCTCGGTGCTGCCGGCGAAGCCGAGCAGCGTCGAGCCGTCCTGCACGTGGAACGCCGCGACGGCGACGACGTAGCCGCCGAGGCCGAACCACGCCGCGTGGCCGAAGCTCGTCAGCCGGCCGATGCCGAGGATGAGGTCGAGGCTCACCGCGGCGATCGCGTAGATGACGAAGCGGGTAAACGTCGCGATCAGGAACGGCTGCCCGATGCCGTGCGCGATCGCCGGCAGCGTCGCGAGGACGAGGCAGAGCGCCAGCAGCACGCCGCGCCGGTGCCACGAGAGGCCGCGGGCGGGGGCGCTCGCCGCGGCGGACCCGGGCGCGAAGGGCGGCATCGCGAGTGTCCTCTCGGCCGTTCAGGCAGGCAGCAGGCCGCGCGGGCGGAACACCAGCACCAGCGCCATCAGCAGGTAGATGGCCGCCGACGCGAGCCCGGCCCCGAGCGCGTCGGCGGTCGTCGCCGCGAACACCTGCTTCAGCAGCCCCGGCAGGAACGCCCGCGCCAGCGTGTCGACGAGGCCGACCAGCAGCGCGCCGACGAACGCCCCGCGCACGCTGCCGAGGCCGCCGATGACGACGACGACGAACGTCGCGATCAGGATCTGCTCGCCCATGCCGACCTGGACGGCGATGATCGGCGCGGCCATCAGGCCGGCGAGGCCGGCGAGCAGCGCGCCCAGCGCGAACACCAGCGTGAACAGCAGCCGGATGTCGACGCCCAGCGCCGCGACGATCGCGCGATGGGTGGCGCCGGCGCGGATCAGCATCCCCAGCCGGGTGCGCGCGATCAGGAACGCGAGTGCGGCGGCGACGGCGAGCCCGGCGGCGAGGATCGCGAGCCGGAACGTCGGGTACGGCACGCCGGGCAGCACCTCGACCGCGCCGGCTAGCCACGGCGGCGGCTGCATGAACAGCGGCGTGCGACCGGCGAGCGTGGCCATCAGCTCGTTGAAGAACAGCAGCAGGCCGAAGGTCGCCAGCACCTGGTCGAGGTGGTCGCGCTCGTAGAGCCGGCGGATCACCAGGAACTCGATCGCCAGCCCCGTGACGCCGGCGGCGGCAAGCGCCGCCAGCGCGGCCAGCGCGAACGAGCCGGTGCGTCCGGCCACTGCCGCCGCGGCGTAGGCGCCGATCATGAACAGCGAGCCGTGCGCCAGATTGATGACGCCCATGATGCCGAACACCAGCGTGAGCCCGGCCGCGAGCAGGAACAGCATCACGCCGTACTGCAGGCCGTTCATCAGTTGCTCGAGCAAGAGCAGCATCGAGGGGCGGGGCCGGTGGCCGGGTGGCGATCGAGAAAATGCCCCGCCGGCGATGCGGCGAGGCAGGCGGGTCGCGCAGCGGACGCCGCGCTGTTACATCTTGCAGTCCTTGGCATAGGCGTCGCCGTGGTTGGCGAGCACCTTGCCCTTGGTGACGATCGCCGGCTTGCCGTCGGGCCCGGCCTCGACCTTGAACGCGTACCAGTCCTGCACCGGATGCTGGTTGGCGCCGAACTTGAAGCTCCCGCGCGTGGACACAAAGTCCGCCTTGCGCAGCGCCGCGCGGAAGGCGTCCTCCTTGCCGAGATCGCCGCCGACCGCCTTCAACGCCGATCCGATCAGCTTCGCGGTGTCGTAGCCCTGCTGCGCGTAGACGGTCGGCGTGCGGTTGTACTTGGCGGTGAACGCCTTGACGAAGGCCTGGCTCGCCGGATTCGCGAAGTCGTTGTTCCAGTGGCCGGTGACGTTGACGCCGATCGCCGCGTCGCCGACCGCCGCGAGGATCCGCGGCTCCATCGAAACTTCCGAGACGACCATCGGCGTCGAGCCGATGAGGCCGGCCTGCACGTACTGCTTGACGAAGGTGATGCCCTGCCCGCCGGGATGGAACTGGTAGATCGCCTCGGGCTTCAAGGCGCGGATGCGCGCGAGCTCGGCCGAGAAGTCGGTCTGGTCGAGCTTGGTGTAGATCTCCTCGACCACTTCGCCCTTGAAGAAGCGCTTGAAGCCGGTGAGCGCGTCCTTGCCGGCCTGGTAGTTCGGCGCGAGGATCACCATCTTCTTGTAGCCGAGGTTGGTCGCAGCCTGGCCGGCCGACTCGTGCAGGCTGTCGTTCTGCCACGATGCGACGAAGTAGTTCCTGTGGCAGTCCTTGCCGGCGAAGTTCGACGGGCCCGCGTTGGGCGAGACGTAGAACGCTCCGGCCTCGAGCACCGTCGGCGCGACGGCGCCGGCCACGTTGGAGAAGATGAGGCCGGTCACGAGCTTCACCTTGTCCTGCTGCAGCATCTTGTCGGCGATCTGCTTGCCGTTGGCGGGCTTGAGGTTGTCGTCCTCGACGATGAGCTGGACGGGCACGCCGCCGAGCCTGCCGCCTTCCTCGTCGATGGCGAGCCGGAACGCGTCGCGGACGTCCTCGCCGAGGTAGCCGCCGGGCGTGGTCAGCGTGGTGATCATGCCGATCTTCACCGGCGTCTGGGCCGACGCGGGACCGGCGCACAGCAGCGCGAGCGCCGCGAGCAGGGCAGGGGCTTTCATGAGGACTCCGTCGTGGTGGTTGGCGGGGTTCGACCCCAGGGCCCCGGGAAGGGCGCGCAAACCGATAAGTATACCAATCCGCCGCCGCGCTGCACGGGCCGGCGCCCGCTCGCGCCGTCTCAGACGAGCGCGCGCGCGAGCCCGGCGGCGGCCGCGGCCAGGATCACCGGCACCACGCCGAGACCGTAGCGCGTGAGCGCGACGGTGGCGAGGGCGAACAGCGCCAGCGCGAAGCCGTCGACCCCGGCGAGGACGCCCGCCCCCAGGCCTGCCGGCCAGAACACGTGCCCGGCGAAGTAGGCGGCCAGGTTGACGATCACGCCGACGACCGCGGCGGAGATCGCCGCCAGCGGCGCGGTGAACCGCAGTTGCCCGTGCGTCGACTCGATGACCGGCGCTCCGGCGAGGATGAACAGGAAGCTCGGCAGGAAAGTGAAGAACGTGGCCACCGCGGCTCCGGCGACGCCGGCGGCCGGCAGCGCGCCGGCGCCGAAGATCTCGTGCGTCCACGCGCCGACGAAACCGACGAACGCGACGACCATGATCAGCGGCCCCGGCGTCGTCTCGCCGAGGGCGAGGCCGTCGATCATCTGCGTCGCGGTGAGCCAGCCGTAGGTCTCGACCGCGCCCTGGGTGACGTACGGCAGCACCGCGTAGGCGCCGCCGAAGGTGAGGAACGCCGCCTTGGTGAAGAACCAGCACATCGCCAGCAGCGTGCCGCCGGCATCGCCTGCGGCGGCGAGGAGTCCGGTCGCCGCCGCCCAGAGGACGACGCAGGCGGCGACGGTCGACGCCGCCCGGCGCCGGTCGAAGCGGGCGTGGGCGGGAGGCGGCGTGTCGTCGTCGATAACCGCCGGGCCGCGGGCGATCGTACCGGACCGCGTGCTGGCCCCGTGCGCGGTCCGCCCGGCGAACCACGACGGCCGAAACCTGCCGCCCGCATAGCCGACGAGGGCGGCGGCGAGCACGATCGCCGGAAACGGGACGGCGAAGGCGAAGATGGCGACGAAGGCGGCGATCGCGATGCCCCAGTGCACGGGGTGGCGCAGGACGCGACCGCCGATGCGCGAGGCCGCGTGGACGACGATGGCCACCACTGCCGGCTTGATGCCGTGCAGCGCGCCGGCGATCGCCGGCACCTGGCCCCAAGCGAGGTAGACACAGGTCAGCGCGGAGAGGATCGCGAACGAGGGCAGCACGAACAGCGTGCCGGCGACAATGCCGCCCCAGGTCCGGTGCAGAAGCCAGCCGATGTAGGTGGCGAGCTGCTGCGCCTCGGGCCCGGGCAGCAGCATGCAGTAGTTGAGCGCGTGCAGGAAGCGCGCCTCGGAGATCCAGCGCTTCCGGTCGACCAGGTCGCGATGCATG
>WBZP01003376.1_pt1 | contig 17337 bp, 17 predicted proteins | sample 5204301 | NCBI WGS metagenome assembly WBZP01 (sample SAMN12412401, study PRJNA552823) | activated sludge metagenome | isolation source: activated sludge from nitrification reactor of wastewater treatment plant... | place: USA: Pennsylvania | collected 2017 | reverse complement strand
AACTCCTCGTAGAAGCGGAACGTCGCCGTCACCATCGATTCCTCCGCTTCGCGGCATTTGCATCGGCAGCGGGAATCGCCCGCGCCCTGTTCGCCTGGCCCGACCCGCCGTTCGACCATGAGCGGTACGTCCATCAGCTTGCCAAAACGGGTTCCGGGTGGCGCCAATGCGGATTCCTTGGCTCCCGCTTCGGCGGTTGGGTCAAGGGAGCAAACCCATTGCGATACGGGGCCGTCTCAGCAGCAGCGGGCTCACGCTTGCCAAACGCCATATCCTGCTTCACGCAGGCCAATGGCCAACTCGACTTCCATATCGCGCGCACCGTCATAGGGCATCGGGTTGTAGACTTCGTAAAGATCAGGCAATAGCCGCAATCCGAATCGCTGGACGTATCGATTGGCCTGGATACCGGCCTTGTGTTTGTCGAAGCGCACATCGGGATCCAATCCCGTCATGCCGACGTAAACGCACGGCTTGCCCTTGACGTAATCAGGGTTGGCTTTCGCGAACCGCCGTTCGTAGAGAACGTCCTTCGACAGTTCGACCACATAGACGTGGTAATGATTGCGGCGTCCCATGTCTGCGCTCAAATGGTGGCGCACGGCCCGATTCTGGGCGTTTCGTCCATGGGCTGGCTCTCGGCTATCTGCGGGCGGGCGGCATTTCCGGCAGGACATGTTCGCCAGGTCCGGAAACGCCATGGTCCAAAAAGGCCGGTACCGGCGGTGTTGCGGCATCGCCCGAGCGCATGCTCCCCGCGTCACCTGCCCTTCTGATACGTTCCGATCAATTCGGCTTTCGCCAAAACGTGGTCTGCCATGGCCTTCTCCAATTGCGCTTTCGTTGCCGCGCCGAGATCCGGCAGCACGGTGTCCAGCGCATAGAGCTTGTGGAAATAGCGATGTCGTCCAATGGGCGGACATGGCCCACCGTAGCCCGTGCGTTTCCAGTCGTTCAGCCCTTCCCGCGTACCATCCGGCAGCTCACTGGCGGTCGCCGCTGTCGCCAGGCCGATCGCATTGTGCGGGATGTTGTAGAGCACCCAGTGTACCCAGGTCAGCTTCGGCGCCGCTGGGTCTGGTGCATCGGGGTCGTCAACGATAAGCGCGAGACTCTTGGTTCCCGGCGGCACATTGGACCACGCCAGGTCCGGGGACACGTCATCCCCTTCGCACGTGAAACGTCGAGGAATACTTTCATTCTGACCGAAGGCCCGTGAGGTCAGTGTAAACGTCATCGAATTCTCCCCTGTGCGTACGCTTGGCGAATCAGCTTGCGCCGGATTCATGGATGTCATCGAAAGGACGACTGTTCGCGAGCGTACTCCCTGTACCACCAGGCCATGCCGGTTGCGACCTGCGCCAGCCCGGCATCAAGCGTTTGCGCGCAGGTCGGGCAATCCGGTGGCTGGACCTTGATCTTGCCGACGATACGCTGGTAGCGGTCTGGCTTGTTCCACTCAATTCCAACGTCCTTGTTGAACACGAGCTGCGCGAGGTCTGCTTTTGACTTGTCGCCCAATACCTGCGCCTTCTCCGGCGCGTCAATCCCGATCACGCGAACCTTGCGCTGTTGCAACTGGCCATCCAGGACGTCTATCGTATCTCCGTCCGAGACACCAAGGACGAATCCGATCAGAATGTTGTTGGCGTGCGCCGGCAAACTGGCCAGCAGGCCGCCCATGACAAGGCAGCGAAGGGAGAGCATGGACGCGAACAACCCCCTGTTTGAGGAATTCCGTGCCTACTGGCGTTTGTCGGAAGACATGATCGCTAATGCTACCAAGGAAGAGGTGGCCGAAGCCGCACGGATTCTGGCCATGCAGGCTGCTCACTTCGCCCGGAGATATGGCGAGTTGCAATTGCCGGATCTCGCGACGCTGCTTTCGGCGACTACCCTGGATGGCGATAGCGTGGGACTGCTGCGTGACGGAACCGAGGCGCTGGTCGGTGTTCTGGCCATCGTCACCGGTGGCGAGCTTGTCGACGCCGATTTGCCAATGCAATAGCGGCGCGCTCGCACACGAGTGCGTTTTGGGGTCAATCGCGTCTCTGAACTCAACCGCCGCACCAAGAAACGTGTCGTTTCGCCAGTTCGCCACGAGAACGGCAGATGCGCGCGAAGATCCGGGAGGGAACGATGCACTATCGACAACTTGGCACGAGCGATCTGAAGGTGTCCGAAATCGCGCTTGGCTCGTGGCTGACCTACGGGGGCGGCGTTGAGCAGGCGCGAGCCATCGGTTGTGTCCGCACCGCCCTCGATCTTGGTATCAACTTCTTCGACACGGCGAATGTCTACGGCCGGGGCGCCGCCGAGTCGGTGCTGGGCGAAGCGCTTGCCGGTGTGCCCCGCGGCTCGTACGTGCTGGCGACCAAACTCTTCTTTCCCATGACCAAGGTCGACCGGGGCCTGTCACGGGCGCAGATTTTCAAGCAGATTGATGCGTCGCTGCAACGGCTGAGGACGGATTACGTCGACCTCTACCAGTGTCACCGGTACGACCCGCAAACGCCGCTGGAAGAGACCATGGACGCGCTGACCGAAGTCGTGCGCCAGGGCAAGGTTCGCTATCTCGGCTTCAGCGAATGGCCCGCGGACAAAATTCGCGCTGCGCTCGCCATTCCCGGTGTCGCACGCTTCGTCTCGAGCCAACCGCAGTACTCGATGTTGTGGCGCAAACCCGAACAGACGGTGATCCCGCTATGCCGGGAAAGCGGGATCTCGCAGGTGGTCTGGTCGCCGCTGGCGCAGGGTGTGCTCACTGGGAAGTATCGATCCGGCAACCCGGCGCCAGCCGATTCGCGCGCTGCGAGCGATTCGATGGGCGGATTCTTTCCACACGAGTGGCTGCAGGCGGCGGTACTCGATGCGGTCCAGCAACTCAAGGCGGTGGCCGAGGATGCCGGTCTGACGCTGGCACAGCTCGCCCTGGCATGGGTGCTGCGGGAGCCGGCTGTGGCCGCGGCCATTGTCGGTGCCACCAGCCCCGAGCAGATCAGGGAGAACGTCGCGGCCTCCGGCAAGCGCCTCGACGCCAAGTGCTTGCAACACGTCGACGAAATTCTCTCCCCGGTATTGACTTGAGCCGCCCAGCGTACAACGTGGCCGGCACGGCGGCGACGATTCCGTCGATGAGATCAAACCTCGACGAAATCGCCAGTGCCGTGGAGACGCGCCCTTCCTTACGATCGATGGCCGACTTCAAACGCCGGGTCGCGTCACGGGCTACCGCAAGCGTCTGATTCTTTCGCGAGGCGATAATCGGCCGACGCGCGCTCAAGGTCACCGGACTGGCGCTTGACCCGCCGCTGCGCTCGGTCGCGCCGCGATCCGCTCGCGCCATGCCTGCAGGTTTGCCATCCCCTCGCGGCCGGGCACGAACTTCATCAGACCGCGCGCGAACTCAATGGCGCAGAACGCAGTGATGTCGGCGATCGTGAATCGTTCGCCCGCCACGAACAGCTGAGCGGACAGCTCGCCGTCGAGCCAGCGCGCAACATCGCGCACCTTCTCGCCCTGCGAACGGCCGAAGTCGGCAAACTGCGGCTGCTCCAATGGTGCCAACCCGGGGTGGGTGTGACGGATGCAATTGGCGATGCTGAGGAACAAGTACCACTCCATGCGCCGATCGGCCATCTCAATGAAGGCCCGCGCCTCAAAGCTATCGCCCATCAGGTTTGGCTCAGGATGCAAGCCCTCGAGATAGCTGCAGATCGCACGTGTCTCGCACAGGATACGCCCGTCGTCGAGTTCGAGTACCGGCAGACGAGCGAAGGGATTGCGGGCGCGGAATGACTCGCTCTTGTGTTCATCCTTGCCGATGGCAACCTGCACCTGTTCGAGCCCCGCGATGCCCTTCTCCACCACGAACATCTGCACCCGACGCGGATTGGGTGCCCTTTCCGACACGTAGAGCTTCATCTGCCTGCTCCGTCAAATCCCTTCGATTTTCGACTGACCCATTTCCACCATCTTGCGCGCGTCCTCCGCGAACTGGTGCGCCTTGCCCTCCTCGCCGACGCCACCGTCGATCGACGAGGGTGGCCGCTCGATACCTCGCTGCACCGCCGGGCGAGCGCGCAGCGCGTCGATCCAGCGCTTCAGGTGCGGCAGGTCATCCACCTCGACGCCGGACCATCGGTAGGTGCGAACCCAGGCCCAGTTGGCAATGTCTGCGATCGAGTAATCGCCAGCCAGGTACGCGTTGCCCGCAAGGTGCCTGTCGAGCACCCTGAACAGCCGCTTGACTTCGCCCTGATAGCGGTCGATTGCCGGCTGGATTTTCTCAGGAAAGTAGCGGAAAAATACATTGGCTTGCCCCATCATCGGACCAATGCCGCCCATCTGGAACATCAGCCACTGCAGCACGCGCGAGCGCGCCTTGAAGTCCTGCGGCATCAGCTTGCCGGTCTTCTCGGCCAGGTAGATCAGGATCGCGCCGGATTCAAATACCGCGAAGTCGTTCTCGTCGCGATCGACAATGGCGGGAATGCGGCCATTCGGATTGATGGCCAGGAACCAAGGTTCCTTTTGCTGCTTTGCGCCAAGGTCCAGTACGTGTATTTCGTAGGGCAGCGCGAGTTCCTCGAGTGCGATGGAAACCTTGTGGCCGTTGGGTGTGGCAGCGGTATAGAGGTCGATCATTCACCTTCTCCTTGTGACCGGTGGTGCTGAGACACGAACGGGAGCACCCACGCTTCCCTATGCAGCCACAAACGTGCAGGCAGGCGTTGGCCGAACCGCCGCCCCGGGCTGCTGCCGGGGACCGCCGCGACCCCCCTGGCTCGCGGCAATGGGACTACAACTTCGCGGGCAGGTCGATCAAGATCGAGGTTCCCGCGTTCGAGTGCGATTGAACGTCCAATATCCCGCCCAAACCATCGACGCGCTCAGCCATGCCGATCAGACCGATTCCTGACTCGACGGCGTCGCGATCAAAACCACAACCGTTATCGTCGATCCGAATACGCAGTTGGTTGTGTTCACTCGGGAATGCCATGTGGACGCATGCCTTCGTTGCCGAAGCGTGCTTGACGATGTTCGACAACGCCTCCTGGATCAAACGGTACGCCGCGATGGCGATCTCATCGCCCAACCCGACGAAGTCGCCCGTGGCCTGAAGCTCGAACCGACAGTGCGGATGCAGGGCGTCGTACTGCCGCACCATTTCGTCGACTGCGACGCGCAAACCGAGCGTGTCGATCACTTCCGGACGCAAGCGCCCAACGAGGTTGCGCGCCATGTCATACAAGCGCAACGAGTGCTCGACGATCGCTTCGGCTCTCTCTTTGACTTCCTCCGGAATCTCAGTGTGTGCCTGCTTAGCCAGGAGGGCAAGAATGCGCTGCGCTTCCAGCCGTACAACGATCAGCGTTGCATTCAGGTGATCATGAATGTCGATCGCGATGTTCTTTCGTTCCAGTTCGATGACCTCATTGACCCTCTGGATGAGCTTCTTCTTCTCAACGCTGGACCGGAGCGCTTCGTCTCGCGCCGCCTGCAGGTCACGCGTTCTGGCGAGCACCTTGTCTTCGAGGTCACGACGCATCTGCATGAGTGAGGCCGCCATATCCGCAATGGCGGTCTGCAATTCCCCGATCTCTCCGGTTGCGCTCGCGACCAAGGGCGTCCGGTATTCATCCCGCTTGATTGCGCGCACCGCGTCGATCGTCTTCGACAATGGGATTGTCAAGCCCATCGAAAGGGAATAGCCAAGAGCAAGGCTGATCAGCAGCGCGACCCCGGCAATCAGTGAGCCGAGAAGGATCCGCTCCCTCTGTTTGGCCATCATCAGTTCCGGCGAGGCCGTCACCTGGACATAACCGATGACATCGTCTGGCTTGTTCTTAAACAGCGACTCCGGTAGCGCGGCTGAGATCTGGGGTTGCGTTTCGTCATCGAGCGTATTGCCGACAAGCCGTTCCCGCTTGATTGGCGCCATGAACACCCGAGTGTTCGCGCCGACGGGATTCGTGCCTGACAGATGAAAGAGCCGTCGCTTGTTCTGGTCGGTAATCTCTATCGCGTAGATGCTCGGGTCGACCTGCAAGAGCCAGCGGGACGTGCGTTCAAGATAGCCGAGATTCCCCGACAGAACCCCGTACTCGCTGCTTTCGGCGACAAGCGATGCAATCAGACGACCTCTGTCGTGCAATGCCTGTTCGACATCTATCGATCTGGCGTAGTAAGAATACGGCACGACTGCCAGGAACATCAGCAGCACGGGCAACAAGCCGATAAACGTGACTCGTGCGTTGATACCACACCCCGTCCAGCGAAAAGTCTTCATTGACTCCCCGGCTTTCGCGCCAACTGACGCACGGTGTCGTCAATGAGGAGATTCAATGATCGCGCCACGTGATCGTTGGTTGCTACACGGAAGTACTTCGGAAACTGCGGGCTCGGCAGGCGACCCGAGGCACCGTACTCGACGAGCATCTCGCGCACTTGCGCGATGATGTCCTCGACAGTGGAATACGTTGACGCAAGCGCGCCCGCGTTGACGAATGACTCGGAGAAACCCACGACCGCCTGATTCCTTCGGTAGGTGGACAACAGAATCTGTCGGGCTGCTTGGGCGCTGTAAATTGAGTTGTCAGGTAGGGCTAAAAGCACTGGCGCTGTCGACACGCGATTGAGCGCCCGGCTGAGTTTGTCGGCGCTGTCCACTCGCTCAACTTGCAGGTCCGTGTCGGTTTGCAAGGCGGCAGCGTCCAAAACGGGCAAGAGGTGCGCAGTCCTATCCGTGATGAGTACCGCAACGGCAGTACGTCTTTTGAAGATCGCAGCCGTCAAACGCAGTTGCTCGGCAGGTGAAGGGTCGGCATAGATTCCCGACACGCTCAGACCTCGTGGGTCGGGCATGCCCGCCACGATCTCGTTGTACAGATGACTGGCGGTAAACACCGAAATGACCGCCCCGCTGACGGGCCGGCGCAACAGGGCGCGCAGAGCACTTGGACCAACGGCGACGTAGACCGCGGCGCTCGGTTTGGTGATGTTCGCAGCGTGGGCAACGACTGCCTTGGGAAACGCTCCCTGCAGTTCGTGCATGATGTGGCGAGTAAGGTCGGTGTCGTCCTCGACCACGATATGCAGCGTCTCTTCGGGTTTCTCGATCCGCGGCGGCGCGCCAGTTGCCGGAGATCTCGCCAAGAGGATCAGTAAGGCGGCTGCGCTCAGAAGGCGCCAAAATGATCTACTCACAATGCACTGCAGCCGAACCGGGAAGTGGCGCACCCGACGGGCACACCCTCATCCGGACGGGGGGGCTGCGAACACCTCACCTGCCTCATAGGCTCAAGCGCAAGGTGAGAGAGTACTGCATGGTCCGGTTGTATCGGCTTTCTCTCGTCATGCCGAAATCGTTGAAGATGGTGGTCGACGGGTTGTCCAGGTGACGGATGGTGAACGCCATGCCGAGATTGTAGTCAGGGCGCCACCGAAGGTGTTTCGAGATGGTCAGATCCTGCCGACCATAGCCAGACTCTCCGGCGCCGTCGGCGCCGTAACCGTAGTAGATGAATGAGGTACGCCATCCAGCGCCGAACGCATGAGAGACCCCGAACGAGCCGCTGTGTCTTGCGTATTGCGTCTGCTCAAGAACCGTGGTTGCCGAATTCCGGAGGTAGGAATAGCCAAGATTGAATGCCCAGCTTGGGTCGGGGTTATAGCTGATTTGCCATTCAGTACCGCGAAGGCGGGCAGCATTCTCGTTGCTGGGCGAAAACTCCATCGCCTGCAACTTCTGCGAAATCAAGTTCGTCAATCGATCGTCGAATACCTTTCCGTCGATCAACAAGCCGTGTTCCGGAAAATTCCCGAGATAGCCGAACTCCCGCGAAACGATCTTCTCTGCGCGAAGGTTGCCGGGGGCTTGCGCACTAGCGTAAAAGAAGCCATCTGCCTTACCCGCAAGTGTGGGCTGGAAGTTCGTCGCAGCGTAACGCCAATCGGCGCGTTGCTCCAACAGATCGGGCATCCTTACCGCCTTGGACAAGATGAACCGGACGGTATGGCGATCGGAGAGATGGCCGTTGAACGCGATGCGCGGCGAGAACGACCGTCCGGTAACGGTGTCGGATTCAAGAAAGCCGCCAGCATTGATGTTGAGGAAATCGGCATGCTTGTATTCTGCATTCGCGAAGACCCGCCAACCGTTGTTGACCACACGCCCGCCCAGGTAGGTCTGACTATTGCCAAGATCACGCCGCAGTCCGAGCCCCCCAACCATTCGCAGTGAATCCGAGAAGACGTAGGTGTCCTGCAATTCGAAGTCATACCGTCTTTCCAGATAGTCCTGGTTGGAGTTGGCACACGTCGGGATATTGGCGCGCGCTCCCAACGCACGATAGGCTGACAGAACCGCCTTGGCCAACGCGTCGTCGTTTGCCGAGCCGCCAGCGGGAATCCGACCGGCCAAAAGCGTTCTGGCATAGGTCGGGTTGGCCCGCCACATCGTGAATAGTTCAGGCAAAAGGGCAATCGTAGGCAAGCAATCGTTCAGATCCTGGTTGTTGTGGAGCTGCGCCATGTAGAGCTGCAACTGCAGTGCATGATTGGGGGCGATGCTCCGATGCCACCGTGTGTTCAAATAGTAGTCGCGCACATCAACGTCCGGGAAGGACTGCTGGGTGCGGGTGCTGAACTCGACGTCTCTGACGCCGGAAAGCGCCATTGCTTGGAAGTCCAGGGTATCGTTTGGGCCGAAATCGCTAACCGATCGCCAATTCAAGATACTGAATCGCGAGCTGTCGTGCCCCTGCCCCAATGACGACGCGTAGTTGTAGCCAGTGTCATTTTGGTGATCGAGGGTGAGTCGATAAGAAGTGGATTCACCCAGTTTCCCGCTGTATCTCGCTGTCGCATTGGCGGTGCCTTGACTGCCGCGGGTCGCGGTGATGGTGGTTCCCTCGACATCTCGTGGATGTTTGGTGATGATGTTGACGACCGCGAGCATCGAGTTCGCCCCGTAGGAGACCGAGTTCGGACCACGCGTCACTTCGATTCGATCTACATCCTCTAACGCGACTGGCAGTTTTTTCCAATCGACCTGGGCCAGCGCGGGTCGATACACGGACAGGCCGTCAATGAGCACGTTCATGCGCCGGGGCACCAGAATATTGGTGCCGTGATAGTTGATGCGATAGTCGTTGCCCGTAGCAAGCGTAACGGCCATGCCGGGAACCAGGCGAAGCGCTTCTGCAATTGACGCAATGCCGTATCGTTGCAGCATGTCGCTCGTGATGACGGTTACGCTCGCTGGGGTATCGGCCAGCGATTGGCGCAACCGCGATGGGGTGAGAACTACTGAGAGGTCGGCGCCGGGAGGTTCTGGACCATTGGCCGCCAAGGATACCGAATACAGGTTGAGCAAGACACCGGGCAATGCGAGACGCCGCAAAGATCGGTTCATGTCTGCTCTCCTTCAAAGAATGCTGAGGCGAGGATACGTAAAACCGACGAAGTGCACGGCGTTCAAAGCGAAGTGCGTAAGAATCGGTGCCTCTATGCGGCGGGTGATGGCGTAGGAATACGCGCACCCGCATCCGAGAACACAGGAGATTGCCGAGTAAGCGATTCCACCCGGGTAATGCGCAAGGCCGAACAGCACGCCGGAAGTGACAATGACAATTGCGCTGCCGATTCGCCCAAAACCGAGTGCGGTCGCAAGGCGTTCCTGGACAAAGCCGCGGAAGAACGCTTCCTCCGCAACGCAAGTGATGAGAAGGTTCGTGATCAGAAAGACCGGAGTGTATGCTGGCAACTTGAAATCCGGCTCTACGTAGCGCAGAGCGATGGCGAGCCCAACGGCTATCGGAGTAGTCGTTAGAATGGGCAAGCAAGCGTTGCGCAAGAGTCGCCGCCATTCGGCAAGCGTTCGCGCGCGCCGACAAAGGAAGGTCAGCAGGAGTAGGCCGCCTACGGCCTTATCGAAATTGGCATATTGCGTATATGGCACCGCATCAACCGAGAAACGGGCGTTTGCGATCAGGACTGGGTTGTGGAAGCCGGGCAACAAGTGCAACGCCAAAGCCAGAGCGAGAAGTCCTGCGGCGGTCGTACCCAAGGTTCGTTGCCAACGCATGAAGACCGGTTGGGCCGCGAGTCGGGCGGCAAGCCCCAGCACTGCAATCCAGATTACCGCCAGGAATGTCAGATAGCCCTGCGCGAGCCCACTTGCGATCGCACCGAACAAGACAAAGGGCGACGGTGGCACGACTAGCTTCGCCCCTACCCGAATTGAGGGTAGCCAAACAGCGCAAATCGAGAAGGCCAACAGGACAAACGTGACCGGCATCAGCGTTGCCGCGCGCTGGCGAAAAAGCTACGGCTCGAAAAAGCCATGTCTGATCGCCAGGCGCGTGATCTCCGCGGCACGATGAACGCCCAACTTCTCTTTCACGGCTTGGCTAAGGTTGCTAATAGTCTTAAGCGAGAAATCAAGTTTCCTCGTCATCTCTGGATTGGTCAGTCCCTGGGCCATGCAGGTGAAGACTTGCAGTTCGCGCGAATTAAGCATCGACCTAGGTGAGGGATCCCCGTGGATGGCGAGCGTCGCCAGATGCTCAGCCACTTGGGGAAGAAAGTAGACCTCGCCGGCATGGACGTGCTGAATTGCCGTTGCCAATTGTTCGGGACTGGAATTCTTCGTGACAAATGCCCGGCCCCCGAGGCCGTACGCTTCCTTGATCAGATCGTCTTGATCAAACTGGCTCAGGAAAACGATTCTTGCGTCGCGAAACTGACTGATTACGTTGCGTGCAGCATCCAAGCCGGTCAGTTTCTGCCCAAACCGAATATCCAGAACCAAAACGTCTGGTAATAGCTCCTGGTATCTCTTAACGGCACTATCTGGTGTAAGGGCCTGACCTACGACTGCTATGCCGAAGCTTTCCAACGACATTGCGAATCCCGCCATTATCAGTGGGTGATCGTCCGCAAGCAGCACGCGAATTGAAGGCTTTTGTTGTTGCGCCGCCATAATCTCGCCTCCTTAACCGAGTTGAGGGTATGAGTAAACAATAGCAAAGCGTGTGTCGTCAAGAAATACATGGTCTGCCAGCTTCACAAGAGTACAATTGCTACTCCATTAGCGCACCTGACAATCCATCTTCAACTGCTCTCCTGTGGCAAACACATCGACTCAATCGTTTGGTTCCGGCGCATAGCGCCATGGGGGAACCTAGATGCCGGGTGCGAAGATGAACCGCTCTCTTCAGACCTTCGAGAGCGAGACAACTGGGCAACGCCACAACGACGCCACTTGACATCGCTTCATATGGTGAATAAATTGCTAGGAACGAGCACCGGTAAAGGGGCTGTTCGTTGCGCTAGCAGAGCAGATGGTGAGACGAAATCGCCTAGCGCTTACATGGCCGAAGCGGGCTTACGAGGAGATTTCACCATGGCTGGCACACCACTCAACTCGGTCCAGTACCTGAACATTCTCGCTCTGACGTTGCTGCGTGAAGGCTGCGACCAGAATCCAATTGCCGCCTGCGCGACATTTGGACTCACCAAGTCGGAACTGGACGAGTTAAGACCGCACCTGTCTCCCGAGCATTTGCTTGCGGCGGTGGCGAATTCGGCGGGCGAGTCGCTCGTATCGCTTCGGCCCGATATCCGTGAAATCCTAGCCGGCCCGACCCCCCTACTCGGCACATTGTCAGCGGTTCGGAGCATGCAACCTCCCCGGCGCCTGCGGAATGCGGCATCCGGGTAGTCTGCTGGTCTGGTTCCCACGATGTCCTGCATTGCGGAGCGCGTGCGCGTTCTCAGGAATGCCGAGCGAATGCTTGGGTTCGGTGCGCGGCGCGGCACAGTGTGCACGATCACCGGTCTATCGCTGAAGGAAGTCCAGCAACTCGTTCCTCGCAAAGAAGCGCACGCCGGGCGCTGGCCATCAAGTATCGATTGGTATCACACGGCAAATCTCGCCAAGCGCGTGGAGGCGTCGCTCTTTGCGGTCCACTATTGGCGCAATCGGAGAAATGAGTTTGAAGTCGTCGAATCGCTAATAGACGCCTATGGCCGCTATCTCAGTTGCGTTGGCTCCCAACCATCGATCTCCTTCGACCGCGCCGTCAATCTGGTCTGTCATCTCGAGGGAAATGTCTGGGGTGTCGGGGACCGCTCGTTCGACATCGCTGTTTGCCCGCGGTGCAGGTCGCAGCAATTGATTCAGGTCGGGTACGAGAAACTGATCGGCGGCTGCATCTTTTGCAAGTTCGTTCAGCGGTACGTGGCCGACGCCCGGTTGCAAGCTCACTTTCCGACCCGATCGTTGCCCGAAGATGCCGGGCGAACCCTGTGGACAACTGACGGCACGCATGGCGCGGAAGCGAGAGCTAACGTCGAAAGCCCGCAAAAATAGGGTCCATTTCGCCTGGTCCCACTGCCTGTTCTGCGGCAAAAATGAGCCGTCTCCTGTTGCGAATCGCCAACGATGACCGGTCTCCTGAAGCATCTGTGGGGTGTGGAGCGCAAGTCGCCAGCCGGCCGCCGCACCGAACCAAGCCTACGCGGCGATACCGCGGCGATTGCCTATCCGTCGGTCGATCCGGGGTTGCCGGTCCTGGCGGTCGATGAAATCCTCGAACAGAACGCAGATCTGATCGCGCGCATCAAGCTCGCCGATGGCGCCGATACGCGGGCATTCTCGACCGACCTGCTCCCGTTGATACGACACTACGCGGACTTCGTGCATCTGCTACCCGCGACGTCCGACAACTACTTTAGTTCGCCAGGGGGCCTCTTCCGGCTGGGTCTGGAGATCGCGTTCTTTGCTCTCCAAGGGACCGACGGGCAGATCTTCTCTGGGCGGTTGACGATCCTGCAGCGCCGGGACCTAGAACCGCGCTGGCGCAAGGCGACCTTCATCGCCGGCCTCTGTCATGAAATCCATCGCACGCTGAGCCACCTTGTAGTCACCGACAGCCATGGCAACGAGTGGCCTTCGTACATCGCCCCGCTCGGACCATGGCTCGCATCGGTCAAGGCGAATCGCTATTTCCTCAAATGGATCCCCAATGCCGGGGAGATGCGCAGCCTCGGGGTCTTCGCCCTACCGCGCATCGTCGATGCCGACACCCTCCAGTATCTCGCGCGGGGCAATTCGGCCGTCGTACCCCAGATGTTGGGCAGCATCAGCGGCATGCCCAGCCTGCGCGAGCACAATGTTCTCGATCACCTCGTCCGCCGTGCGGCCGCTCTGGTCATCGACCGCGACCTGCGTGCCAGCGCGGATCGGTATGGCAAGCCCATCCTGGGTTCCCACCTCGAACGCTATCTCGTCGACGGCATGCGGCGACTGGTTGTCGACAGCGAGGCCTGGAAACCCAATTCGGAACGCTCGCGCGTCTGGTTCGGTTCCGACGGCGCTTTCATCGTCTGGCCCAACGCCGCCGCCGATCTCTGCAAGCTCCTCGAGGCCGATCAGCTGCCGGGCATACCGAAGTCTTCCGAGACGATCCTCGAAATTCTACTCGCCGCAGGCGTGGCCCAGCCGCAGAGCGAGACGCGTGCAACCTGGGACATCTATCCGCCCAACGCCAAGAAGCCAATCGAGGCAATTCGCCTGGTCTTTCCCGAGATCTTGTTTGCGGGCGGCGCCGGCGGCCCGGTTGCGCTCGAACGCGCGCTGCTGGTTGCCGAACCGGATGTCATCCCTCCGAAGACCGCGCCCATCGCAAGCCCGGCGCCGGCGGTTGCTGTGCCGGGCGGCGAGGTCGCCGCCCCTGCAACCCAACGCCAGATCCCGCTGGCGCTCGAACGGAACGACTCCCCACCGATTGCACAAGCCGAGGCTGCCGCCGCCGCGGTCGTTGAGGAGCATGACAAGGCGTCTCCGAGCGTTGATTTGCCAACTAGCGCCACCGTCACGGCGGACGTCCCGCCCGCTGTTCGATTCGCTTTCCTCTCCCCCTCGCGCCTCAATCCGCCAGTTCGCCAAGTCCTCGTGGACATCATCGACACTATGAACGGAAACGCGGCGGACGTTGCGGCGCGAACCGTTGCGCAGGGGGTCTTCGTGCCCCTCAAGTCGTTCGAGACCCGCAAGGTCGAACCGGCCATCGCCGTGCGTGCCCTGGCCGAGGTCGAGGTCCTTGCGATCGCACCGCGGACCAAGGCCAAGACCGTGGTCTGCGAATTCTGTGGCGAGACGCTAAACGGCGTCGTCATCCTTCCCGAGTTTGTGGCGGGCCTCAGCCCGACCGATTTCGCCGCCACCCGTTCCCGCGAGGGCCAATGAGTCTCGTCAGAAAATATGAAATGCCGTGGCGAAAAGCCTACGAGGGATACGCGGCGGCGATCTGGTTCGCCGCCGCGTGTCTGTTGGCCTACGAGTCGCTGCGCACCGCCCGGCCTGTCCCGGTGACGTTGGCGCTGCTGGCGATCTGTGTCGGCATGGCGGTCTTGCGGCTGGCGCAGTCGGTCCGGCTGATCAAGATCCGGGCTTCGCTCTGCGGCCGCGCGATGCAGGTCGTTTCCTTCGAGCAGTATGCGAAGCTGACCCGGGATCCCGCCCAGGTTTATCTCGGGCATGGATTCGAATGGCAACCGGTCCATTCGCAGCGCCTCTATGAACTGGCGAAGGTGGACTTCCGCGAGTTCATGCTCTCTCCCTGGTGGCTGCGCCTGCTGGGATTCGCTGTCGACCCGCAGCCGGATCGCGAGATCGGCCTCTCCTACATTCACGGTGTCGAGCCGGCCGAGAAGCCGCTATACCGGCCGCTGCAGAATTTCGAGGGGGGCACGCTGCTCGTCGGCACGACACAGTCCGGCAAGGGGGTGGCGCTCGCGGGCCTGATCACGCAGGCCGTGCGCCGGGGCGACGTGGTCATCGTGCTCGATCCGAAGAACAGCCGACGCATGAAGCGTGTCGTCGAACACGCATGCCAGGTGTATCGCGAAGCGGACACCTTCCTCGAGTTTCATCCCGCCTTCCCGGAGCTCGGTGTGCGGCTCGACCCGATGTTCAACTGGCAGAAGCCCACCGAACTGGCCTCGCGCATCCAGTCGATCATGCCCCCCGACACCGCGGGTGCGTTCTCGGCATTCGGCTGGGATGCGGTCAACGTCGTCGTGCAGGGGTCCGTCGCGCTGGAGGATCGGCCGAACCTCATGAAACTCGCGAACTACATCGAGGGCGGCATCGAACCGATCCTGGAAGAGACGCTGCGGCGCTATTTCGACGAGACCCTTGGATCAGGATGGCGGGACTTGGCTGAGTTCAGGAGCCTGCTGCAGGACGCCCGACGGGGCGCCATCCGCAAACCCTCCGACCGGGCGACAGCCGAACTCCTTGCCTTGGTCGCCTACTACCAGCAGAACGTCGCGACATCGATGCGCAGCAAGGTGGTCGATGCCCAGGTGAGGACATTCCTGCACAACCGGGAGCACTACCAGAAGATTACCGCGAATCTCCTGCCGATCCTCTCGATGCTGACTTCCGGGACCCTTGGCAAGTCGCTGTCGCCCGATCCGTTTGATCCGGTCGATACGCGTCCCATCATGAACATGGAGAAGATCGTTCGCGGTGGCCACGTGCTCTACATGTGCCTGGATTCCTTGCCCGATCCTGCTGTGGCCTCGGCGATCGGTGCGATCTGGCTCGCCGATCTGTCGGCCTTTGCCGGCATGCGCTACAACCTCGGCGGCGATCGCCGGATATCGCTGTTCGTCGACGAGGTCGCCAATGTCATCAACGCGCCGCTGATCGAACTGCTCAACAAAGGAGCCGAGGGCGGCATCTACACGACCTGCGCCATGCAGACCCTCGCCGACATGGCGAAACGGCTCGGCAGTGAAGAGGCTGCGCGGATGGCACTGGGCAACCTTAACAACCTGTACGCCTTGCGCTCGAAGGATCGTCCCACCCAGGATTTCATTGTCGAGACGTTTGGCAAGACGGGCATCCACAACCTGCGGGTCGGCCTGAACCATGGCGCCGACGGCCATCTCGGCGACTTCTCGTCCGGCTACTCGGCTCAGGTCACGGATACCCCCGAGGAAATGATTCCACCGGAGATCCTCGGGAAGCTGCCCAACCTCCAATACTTCGCCTCCGTTTCGGGTGGTCGCCTATTCAAGGGCCGCTTTCCGATCATCGATTGCGGTCCGTCGCCTGACCTAAAGGCCGCAGCATGATCCGGATTACCGCCATTGCAACCATGGTGCTCTTCCTGTGCCTGTTCTTCTATCTCCCGTCGGTCTACGGACCGGAACGGTTCCTCGATCAGATTCACCTCGAACACGATCTGAACGACCGGTATTGCGGCGAGGAACATGCGCTGCGCGTTCTCGACCGTGCAATGACGCTGCACGGCGAGGTCCAGTCCAACGCGCCGAGTCCCGTCGCCTTGAGCGCTGCCGCGGCCTCGAGCCCGGTGGACGCGGTCGCTGCAAAGCGTCTGTCCGAAGCCACCGCGCGCTTGTTCAACAATCAGTACACCCGTTCTATCGATGCGCTGCTGACCCTGTTTCTGTTCCGCCTGTCCGGGCTTATCGAGTGGTTTGCCCTGCTGGTGGGTTTTGTCGTGGCGTGCGTCATTGACGGCTATCTGAGACGATCGATCAGGAGCAAGCAGTTCGAGGAACACAGTGCCGAGCTCTTCAGCCTAAATATGGCGCTTGCCGTCCTGATCGTCTGCGGTTCCCTCGTCCTGTTTCTTCTCCCCGTCACGTTCCATCCCTTTGCCTTGATCGCACCGCCCATTCTGGTGGGGTTGTTCGGCGACCAGGGCATTGCCAACTACCATGCGCATGGATAGCGGGTATCCTGGCAAATTGCCAACGTCCGGCGGAGACCGTCAAAACCGGTAGTCGCGGTCACGCTCTCGAAAACATGGTCTGTCGGACCCTTGAATCACATGGTATTCAGACGCCCTTTCCGGAAGCATCGCCAGAAGCTGAGCCTCAAAGAAACGAAGGCGATTCTTGAGACCAGCGAACGACACTTGCCGGCACACACTCGCCCGATGCCGCTTTCGAGGGCAACGGCAGCTTACTGATGGTCAAGCTGCCGCTCACGTGAATCTGACGTAGGCCTGGTGATCGGCCTCAGCGGCCGCTGCCTCGTAGAACCGCGAAAACAGATACTCCTCGGATTGCCGTCCTCCTGAACGAGGCCTGTATGATCGGAGCAGTCGTTTCTGATAGAACCGGTTGACACTCTGCGGAGCAGAGTCGATACTCTGCAGCGTAGAGTTACTTCAACTTGTCATCATGAAACTGCGCCGCACGCTGCTCGTAGCTGGAGTCATGCTATTCCTTGGAGCCTGCTCCACGCCTCCCAAACGTCCCCTTGATGTCACCCGACATAATCTTGAA
>WBZP01003375.1_pt1 | contig 17338 bp, 12 predicted proteins | sample 5204301 | NCBI WGS metagenome assembly WBZP01 (sample SAMN12412401, study PRJNA552823) | activated sludge metagenome | isolation source: activated sludge from nitrification reactor of wastewater treatment plant... | place: USA: Pennsylvania | collected 2017 | reverse complement strand
CAAGGACGCGATTGCCGGTCTGACGGCCTGCGTGGTGATGATTCCATCGGTGATCGCCTACGCCGAGCTGGTCCACCTGCCGCCGATCGCCGGCCTCTACGCCGCTCTTGCCGCTTCGATCGGCTACGCCCTGTTCGCCAGTTCACGGCACGTGATCGCCGGACCCGATGCGGCGATCGGTCTGCTCGCCGGCTCGGCGATTCTGCCGCTGGCCGGCGGCGACCCGGCGCGCATGGCCGTCCTCGCTGCGGTGCTCAGTATTCTGTCGGGGGCCGTCCTGCTGCTCGCGGCTCGCCTGAAACTCGGCGTCATTGCCGATTTGCTGTCGCGTCCGGTGCTCATCGGTTATCTGAACGGTGCTTCGCTGGTCCTCATCTCGACGCAGCTCGGCAAGATGTTCCGCATCAAGACGGAAGGCGAAGAGTTCTTCGACATTCTGTTGACCGTGGTCCGCAAGCTGCCCGAGTCTCACTGGCCGACCTTCGTCTTCGGTCTCCTGCTTGTCGCGCTGCTCATCGCCTTGTCCCGCTGGTTGCCGCGCGTGCCCGGTGCGCTGGCCGTCTGCAGCGTCGCCATTGGGGCAACGTTTGTCTACGATCTGGGCAGCCACGGGATTGCCCTGGTTGGTGCCGTGCCTTCCGGCATTCCGCAACTGGACATCCCCGCCTTCCATCTATCGGACATCGCCGCGCTTGCCCCAGCCGCCGTGGCAATCGCCTTCCTGGCCTTTTCCGACGGCATCCTGCTCGCGCAGACCTTTGCCGAAAAGAACGGTTACGAGGTCTATCCGAATCGCGAGCTGGTCGCCCTCGGCTCGGCGAACATTCTGGCTGGCGTCTGGCAGGGTTTTCCCGTGTCCGCCAGCCAATCACGCACGTCGATCGTCGATTCGGCCGGCGGCAAGTCGCAGGTTGCCCAACTGATTGCCGCGCTTGGGCTGCTGCTCTTCCTGTTCCTGCTCACCGAACTGATTGCGCTGCTGCCGAAGGTTGCGCTCGGGGCGATTCTCATCGTGACGGCGATTGGCATGCTCGAGATGGCTTCCCTGGTCGGTCTCTACCGGATCGATCGCGTCGAGTTCGGGATTGCCATGGGCGTGACAGTAGCAATCCTGCTCGCCGGCGTTGTGCCAGGCATCATTCTCGGCCTGCTGCTGTCGCTGATCACCGTCCTCGTCGAGATCTCGCGCCCGGACGACGCGGTGCTGCGTGTGCGCCTCAGCGACGGTAGGTTCCATGATTGCCGCGACGATGAAGAAACGCAGACCATTCCTGGCCTGCTTGTTTACCGCCTCTATGCGCCGCTTGTCTTCGCCAATGCGCGGCACGTGGTGACGCGCATCCGGACGCTGGTCGATGAAGCCGAGGAACCGGTCAAGTGGCTGGTGATCGACGCGCAAGCGATTCACGACATGGATGTCACGGCAGCGCAGCGCTTTGCCGAACTGCACCGGGAACTGGCCGATGAAGGCGTAGATGTCAAGATTGCCGATGCGCCGCGGCCGTTCCTCGAAGAATTGGCGAAGGTGGGGCTGTCGGAGGAGATCGGCCGCACCGAGTTCTTCGTCTCCGTCAAGAAGGCGGCGGAAGCCTTCGAGCGACGCTATGGCCTGCCACCCGAAAGCAGCCGGCGGACACCGCCGGCATCTGGCTGAGCAGGGAACATCCCTTCCTGCGTCACGGTAACAAGCCGCCGCCCGCCGCCTGGGCGGTTTTGCGCTCGCTCCATGAGGCGCTATGATAGCGGCCATTGGAGGCGGAAAGGTCCGGACATGGAACAGGCGGTTCTGTTTGCCGACGTTACCAACAGCACGCGGCTGTACGAGACGATCGGAGACGGTGAGGCGAAGCGGCTGGTCGACGCTTGCCTGGAGATCCTGCGCGAAGTCACGGCGTTCTTCGGCGGGCGTGTCGTCAAGACCATTGGTGATGAGGTGATGTGTGTGTTTTCCGGTGCCGACGCCGCCGCCGAGGCGGCTTGCGAGATGCAGAACCGCTTGTCGGAAGAGGAACTGGCGACCAAGCATGGTCTGTCCATCCGTATCGGTTTCCATGTCGGGCATCTGATCGAGGACAACGGCGATGTCTTTGGCGATGCGGTGAACACGGCTTCGCGCATCACCAGCCTGGCCAAGGGTGGCCAGACGATTACGACAGAAACGGCGGCGGCCATGATGTCGTCCGATCGGCGCGACCTGACGCGCAGCATGGGGCGCTTTGCAGTGCGCGGCAAGTCCGAGTCGATTGCCATTTGCGAGGTCGTCTGGCAGGCGGAGAACCTGACGATGATCAGCGATCGTCTGCCGATGACTCAGCCTCCGCTGGCGATTCTGCTGCGGCTCGTTTACCAGGGAGGTTCGTTGACGCTGACTCCCGACGACGACGCAGTGGTGATCGGCCGCGATCGTTCGTGCCGCATCAAGCTGGCTGTCCCTTGTGCTTCGCGCACGCACGCACGCGTCGAGTTCCGGCGTGACAAGTTTGTTCTTAGCGACACGAGCACCAATGGTACCTTTGTCCAGGCCGAAGGCGAGAAGGAGGTCGTTCTCAAGCGCGAGGATTTCATCCTGCACGGCAATGGGCGCATCTGTCTCGGCCATCGCCTCAGCGAGGGCAGCGCCGACCTCGTGTGGTCGGTCAAGACCAACCAGTAAGCAGCCAACAAGCAAGCCAGGGACGAAGCATGCAGCCTGATCGGACAGCCGAACTGAAGAAACGTCTCGCCGGGAACATTCTCGTTCTCGATGGGGCGATGGGAACGATGATCCAGCGCTACGGCCTGCATGAGGCCGACTACCGCGGCAGGCGCTTTGCCGAGCATGCGCATGATCTGAAAGGCAACAACGACCTTCTGCTGCTCACCCGGCCGGAGGTCATCCGCGCCATTCATGCCGAGTACCTGGCGGCCGGCGCCGACATCGTCGAGACCAACACCTTCAATTCGACGAGCGTATCGCAGGCCGATTACCATCTCGAAGCGATCGTCTACGAGCTCAACTTTGCCGGTGCCCAGCTCGCCCGTGCAGTGTGCGACGAGTTTGCCGCTGCCAATCCGGCGAAACCGCGCTTCGTCGCCGGCGTCCTCGGCCCGACCTCGCGCACGGCTTCGATCTCGCCGGACGTGAATGACCCGGGTTACCGCAACACCAGTTTCGACGCGCTCGTCGGCGCCTATGGCGAGGCGATCCGAGGCCTGTGCGACGGCGGCGCCGACATTCTGCTCGTCGAGACCGTTTTCGACACGCTGAACGCCAAGGCGGCGCTGTTCGCCATCGACGACTATTTTGCCCAGGTTGGCCGGCGTTGGCCGGTGATGATTTCCGGCACGATTACCGATGCTTCCGGCCGAACGTTGTCGGGTCAGACGGCGGAAGCGTTCTGGAACTCGCTGAGTCACATCCGGCCGCTTTCCTTCGGCCTCAACTGCGCGCTTGGTGCCGCCGATCTGCGCCAGTACGTCGAGGAACTCGCGCGTGTCTGCGACTGTTTTGTTTCGGCGCATCCGAACGCCGGCCTGCCGAACGCTTTCGGCGGCTACGACGAAACGCCCGCGCAACTCGCCGATGAGATCGCCGACTGGGCAGGCAAGGGATTTGTCAACATCGTTGGCGGTTGCTGCGGCACTTCGCCGGCGCACATCGCCGCGATCGCCGAGCGTGTCGCCGACATCCGGCCGCGCGCCGTGCCGCAGCGCGAGCGCAAGCTGCGATTGGCGGGCCTCGAACCGTTCACCGTTGGCGCCGATTCGCTTTTCGTCAATGTCGGCGAACGGACCAATGTCACCGGTTCGCGCGTATTCGCCCGAATGATTCTCGAAGGCCGCTTCGACGACGCGCTGGCGGTTGCCCGCCAGCAGGTCGACAACGGCGCGCAGATCATCGACATCAATATGGACGAGGCGATGCTCGACTCGCAAGCGGCGATGGATCGCTTCCTCAAGCTGATCGCCTGCGAGCCGGACATCTCGCGTGTTCCGGTGATGCTCGACTCGTCGAAATGGAGCGTCATCGAAGCCGGCCTCAAGTGCATTCAGGGCAAGGGCATCGTCAATTCGATCTCGATGAAGGAAGGCGAGGCCGAGTTCGTCCGCCAGGCGCGACTCGCCCGCCGGTACGGCGCGGCGGTCGTCGTCATGGCCTTCGACGAAAACGGACAGGCCGATACCTACGCCCGAAAGACCGAAATCTGCGCCCGCGCCTACCGCCTGCTCACCGAGCAGGCGGCCTTTCCGCCGGAAGACATCATCTTCGATCCGAACATTTTCGCCATCGCGACGGGGATCGAAGAGCACAACAATTACGCGGTCGACTTCATCCGTGCCTGTGCCTGGATACGCGCCAATCTGCCGGCGGCGCAGGTGTCGGGCGGCGTGTCGAACGTTTCCTTCTCCTTCCGCGGCAACGACGCCGTGCGCGACGCGATTCATACCGTCTTCCTCTACCATGCCGTCAAGGCCGGCCTGTCGATGGGGATCGTCAACGCCGGCATGCTCGGCGTCTACGACGACCTGGACCCTGCGCTGCGCGAAAAGGTCGAGGATGTCGTGCTCAATCGCCGGCCGGACGCCGGCGAATTGCTCGTCGATTTCGCGCAGACGGTGAAGGAGGGCAAGAGCCGCGACAGCGGACCGGACCTCGCGTGGCGCGCGCTCGGCGTCGACGAGCGCCTGACGCACGCGCTGGTCAAAGGGATTACCGATTTCGTCGTCGCCGATACGGAAGAGTGCCGCGCTGCGCTCGCCGCCGCCGGCAAGCCGCCGCTGGCGGTCATCGAAGGCCCGCTGATGAACGGCATGAACGTCGTCGGCGACCTCTTTGGCGCCGGCAAGATGTTCCTGCCGCAGGTCGTCAAGTCGGCGCGCGTCATGAAGCAGGCGGTGGCTCACCTGATCCCCTACATCGAAGCCGAAAAGCTGCGCACCGGCGTCGCCAGCAAAGGCAGGATCGTCATCGCCACGGTCAAGGGCGACGTACACGATATCGGCAAGAACATCGTCGGCGTCGTCCTCGGCTGCAACGGATACGACGTCGTGGACCTTGGCGTCATGGTTGCCTGCGACCGCATACTGCACGCGGCGCGCGAGCAAGGCGCGCAGGCGGTCGGCCTGTCCGGCCTGATTACCCCGTCGCTTGAAGAAATGACGCATGTTGCGGCCGAGATGGAGCGCCTCGGTTTTGCCGTTCCCGCCGACGGCAATCCGCCGGTCCCGCTGCTCATTGGCGGTGCGACAACGAGCCGCGCGCATACGGCGATCAAGATTGCGCCCAACTACTCCGGCCCGGTCGTCTACGTGCCCGATGCGTCGCGCGCCGTTGGCGTCGTCACCAAGCTTCTCTCGCTTGATCAGGCGGCCGACTTCCGCCATGAACTGGCCGCCGATTACGCGCGTGTGCGGGCACAGCACGCCAGGAAGAAGGGCGTTCAGCTCGTCACGCTCGCGGCGGCGCGCGCCAACCGCTTCGTGTGCAGCGCCGACCCGGAGTATTGCCCGGCCATACCACAGCAAACAGGAATCCGCGTCCTGCGCGAAGTCGATCTCGGCGGTCTGGTCGACTTCATCGACTGGGGTCCCTTTTTCCAGACCTGGGACCTCGCCGGAAGTTACCCGAAGATTCTCGACGACGCCGTCGTTGGCGCGACAGCGCGCTCGCTTCTGGCCGACGCGCAGGCCATGCTGACCAGGGTCATCGATGAGAAATGGCTGCACGCGAACGCCGTGTGCGGCCTCTTTCCGGCCAACAGCGTCGGCGACGACATCGAAATCTACGCCGACGAAACGCGCTGCGAAAAGCGGATGACCTGGCACAACTTGCGCCAGCAGCATGAACGTCCGGAGGGCAAGCCGCACTACTGTTTGAGCGACTTCGTTGCTGCGCGCGGCACGCCGGACTGGATCGGTGCCTTCGCCGTCGGCGCCGGTTTCGGCATCGAGCGCAAACTGGCCGAGTTTGCCGCGACGCACGACGATTATCACGCGATCATGCTCAAGGCGCTCGCCGACCGTCTTGCCGAAGCCTGCGCCGAATGGCTGCACGCGCAGGTGCGGCGCGATTACTGGGGCTACGCCAGCGACGAGACGCTCGACCGAGCGGCGCTGATTCGTGAAGAGTATCGCGGTATCCGCCCAGCGCCGGGCTATCCGGCGTGCCCCGATCACACGGCCAAGGGCGCACTGTTCGCGCTGCTCGACGCGCCGTACTACGCTGGCATGGGGCTCACCGAATCATTCGCCATGACTCCGGCGGCAGCAGTTTCCGGTTTCTACCTGGCGCACCCAAAGGCGCGCTACTTTGCGATCAGCAAGATCGGCCGCGATCAACTCGCCGACTGGGCGCAGCGCAGCGGCTTCAGCCTGCCCGAGGCTGAGCGCTGGCTGGCGCCACTGCTCTGAGCGGCGGGCTTGCCATCGGCGAGAGGCGGCCGCGAGCGGACCGTGAACGCACCGGCTCTGCGTGAACTCGTCGAGCGCGACGTCGATCTGGCGCCGCGCACGACGCTGGCGCTGCCTGCGCGTGCGGCGCTCTATGCCGAAATCAGCTCGGTCGCTCAACTGGTAAAGCTCGGCGGGCACAGCGCGCGGCGCCGCTTCATCCTCGGCGGCGGTAGCAACCTGGTGTTGCGTGGCGACTTTGATGGACTGATGCTGCACATGGCCATCGCCGGTCGTCGCCTCATCGGCGAGGACGCCGACGCCTGGTACGTGCGGGTCGGCGCCGGCGAGATCTGGCACGATCTCGTCACGTGGACACTCGCCCAGGGCTGGCCGGGGCTGGAAAACCTGGCCCTCATCCCGGGTACGGTCGGCGCGGCTCCGATCCAGAACATCGGTGCCTACGGTCTCGAAGTCAGCGATCGCTTCCATGCGCTCGAAGCGATCGACCTGGCGAGTGGCAGAACACTGCGGCTAGACCGCCTGGCGTGCCGTTTTGCCTATCGCAGCAGCCTCTTCAAGCAGGAAGGCTGGCACCTGGACGGACGACACGTGATCACTTGGGTAACCTTGCGCCTGCCGAAAGCCTGGTCGGCGCAGATCGGCTATGCCGATCTCGCCGATGAACTCGGCCGTCGATCGATCAGCGCGCCGACTGCGCAGCAGATCGCCGAGGCGGTGGTCGCCATCCGTCGCCGCAAGCTGCCGGACCCGGCGGTGCTGCCCAACGTCGGCAGTTTCTTCCACAACCCGATCGTCGACGCCGCGCTTGCCGAACGACTCGCCGCCGCACATCCGGCGCTGCCGCGTTATGTGCAAGCCGACGGCCGCGTCAAACTTGCTGCTGCCTGGCTGGTCGAACAGAGCGGCTGGAAGGGCCGCGCTCTCGGGCGTGTCGGCATGTACGAAAAGCAGGCGCTGGTGTTGGTCAATCACGCCGGCGCGTCGGGTTCTGAAGTCATTGCCCTGGCCAGGGCCGTGCAGGCCGCCGTGCGACAGCGCTTCGCCGTCGAGCTGACGCCCGAGCCGGTGATTCTTTGAGCGCTTCAGGCCGCGCGCGCGTCAAGCCAAACAGCGAGACCGCGCGCGTTCAGCGCGAGATCGGTCGCAAGAATGTCGAGCAGGCTGTCGGTGAGCCACTCGGCATGAAAAGCGCCGAGGATGGATCACGTACGTCCTGCCTTCTTACTTGTGGAAGATCCGCCCGCCACCGGCACGCGATACGGCACTGCCCGCTTCACGCTCGAACAGGTTCCAGCCCTGATACTGGGCATGGCCGAAGAGCGCCAGGGCGAGCAGGCCGGCTATCCAGTTTGACTTGATCATGTCAGCCGTCTCCGGAAAGATCGCTTTCGTTCCAGCGCCGCGTTTCGAAGGCCTTGCTCCGCCAGCGCGAGACGAGCGGGAAAACTGCCAGAAAGGCAAGCACGAGGAAAAAGTTGGACCACGCCAACGGATCGCGCACGACCTCTATCGTATCTACGACAGCCTCGCCGCTGTCCTGGCCAAGCTCGTATTCGATGACCAGGTAATACGTGCCGGGCGGTACGGCCTTGAACACCATGCCGTCCGACGGCGAGCCTTCCGACCAGCTCTCCCCCTCGTCGACACCCTTGTAGTGGCTGATTTCCTGCTCGCCGACAAAGGCCTCGCCGGTGTTCTTTTCGATTAGCGCAGTGCTCATCTCAAGCCAGTTGTTGGTGACGTCGGTCTGATGGTTCACCAGCAGCGCTCGTGCGCGACGCTGGAGGACGAACTCGCGGGTGGTCACCGTTGCTTCTTCACTGAGCGGCGAGAGGACGAGCTGCTGCTTGAGGACGATTTGTGAGGCAAAGTGGAAAGCGAAAGCGAACTGCACCAACGTCGCTGCCAGCGCCAGCTTCCAGAACAGGTGGCAGGTCCGGCGATGCGTGTCGACCCGTGGATTGGGCTGATTGGCATAGACGCCGGTCGCCTTTGGCGGCGGGCTGCGCACAGCAAAAGCCGTGCCGATGGCCGCGCCGTCGAGGTATTCGCCCTGCGACCAGCTTGCCTCGCTGGCCGTCACCTCGCGCGAGAGCATCAGCGGCGGGCAGACATAGTCGTCTACCAGGCAGCTTTCACCGACCGTTACGCGCCAGTAGAACTCGCCGACGACGTAGGTGACTTCCGCCCGACTGCTGCTGAAGTGTCTGAACTCGCGCCCATCGTGTTTGAACCTGGCGTGTCCGCGCGCGACGGATGGTGGATTGGCCAGCGTGCGGGCAAAGTTCCAGTGTCCCTGATACTCGATCAGCCAGGCAAAGCCTTCGCTGGCATTGAAGAGCAGATACTCCGACCAGGCGTAGTCGGTGCCTTCGGCGGTCGTCTTGCGGCGCATGAAACCGATTACTTCCCAGTCGGTGGCGAAGAGCTTGCCGCGGCTGCCGAGCGGCAGCCAGGGCACTTCACGCAGCGCCTGTGCAGCCCGCACAAGGATGCGCAGGTTCTCGTTGTCGACACCGATAATCGACCCGCAACTGTCACAAGCGATGCTTTCGATCGCCGGCGAGTGGATGTGCAGCGGTGCCGCACAATGTGGGCAAGCGAAAGCACGCGCGCCGACTTGCGGCGCGTCGCCGGAATTGGCAGCCGGGCGCAGGTTGGCGAGCTGCAGCGCGGCAAGACCCACCGTCTGCCCGACGAAGACGAGCGGCGGATTCTCGCTGTAGTCAAGCGTGACGAAGCGATCATGCCCGCGCAGGTCGGCGGTGTTGACGTCGTAGCCGGCGGCGACCTTGAATGGCAGTTCGCCCTGGCCGGAAATGCAGCGTGCCGTCTTCAGGTCGGTGACCGTGAAACGGCGCCCATCGACCATGACCGGCATCTCCGGCGCCAGCGCTTCGAAAGCCGGCAAGGCTTCGTGCACCGGGACCTGCGCGCTGACGACGTATTCGCCGGCCCCGTCGGCCAGCCAGGCGTTGCGCCCGTCGTCGAACAGAATGTGCCATTCGTTCCAGATTCCCGCTCCGTAGCGCAGCTGAATACGGCCGATGACGGCGAATTGGCGCCCACGGAACGATCCTTCGCTGCCGATCTGCAGCAGCGAGGCGTCGTCGAGCAGGTCGGCCATGCGCCCGAGGTTCTGCAGGTCCTCGCCGCTGCGCAGCAGTGTACTGCGGCAGAAGTCGCAGACGACATAGAGCGACGCACGCGAGCGGAAGACGACCGGCGCACCGCACGACGGACAGGTGGCTCGCTTCACGCCGGAGTCTTCACGCCAAGACCCGTCTGCGCCCGTCCCTTCTTTGGCTGGCGCCGTCGCTCACACCAGCTTGCCGAGCAGCTCGGCCTTCTTGGCGTCGAACTCGGCCGGCGAAAGAATGCCTTTGGCCACCAGGCCGTGCAGCTTTTCCAGCGTCGCCACGACTTCGTCGGCGCTGACCGCCAACGGCTGGACCGGCGTTGCGGGCGCAGCCGGGGCCGCCGGTGGTGCAGCGTTGGCTTGCATCGCCTGCGTCAGCGCTGCCGTCACCGTCTGGCCGATTCCCAGGCCGGCGCCGAGTCCGGCGCCGATGCCGGCAAGACCGCCCTCGTTCTGCGCCGCGAGCGGGATGCTGTTCGCCACCTGATACTGCGTGTAGCGGCCGAGGTCGCCGATAATGTTCATGCCGATGCGCGAATCGAGCACCTTCTGCAGTTCCTCGGGCAGCGACACGTTCTGCACGACGAAGCTGTCGAGCGCCAGGCCGTAACGTTCGAAGGCCGGCTCCAGCTTGTCCTTCAGTGCGCGGCCGAACTCGTCCTGATTGGCCGCCATGTCGATGAACGGCACACCCGATTCAGCGAAGAGGTCGGTCATCGCGCCGATTACCAGGTTGCGCAACTGCCCGTCGAGGTCGCCGACCGTGTATTCCTCGCGCGTGCCGGAGACTTCGCTGTGGAACTTGCGCGGATCGACAAGCTTGTACGAGTAGATACCGAAAGCCCGCAGGCGGACCATCCCGAAGTCCTTGTCGCGAATCGTGATCGGGTTCGGCGTTCCCCACTTGCAGTCGAGCTGCAGGCGCGTCGAGAAGAAATAGACGTCGGACTTGAAGGGCGACTCGAAGAGCTTGTCCCAATTCTTCAGGTACGTCAGTACGGGCAGGGTGTTGGTCGTCAGCTTGTAGAGACCGGGAGCGAAGGCATCGGCTACCTGTCCCTCATTGACGAAAAGCGCCATCTGCGACTCGCGCACGGTCAGCTGAGCGCCGTACTGGATCTCGAAGTCCTGCATCGGATAGCGCCGGGCAAGGACGCCATCGCCTTCTTCGGTCCAGTGGATGACGTCGATGAACTGTTTCTTGATGAAATCCATGAAAGCCATGGCGATCTCCCGAAAGCGAGCGATGGAGGTGTCCGGCGGCGACGCAGCGCGACGGTCGCCGGGACGGCCGTCAGTAAGTCATGCAGGCAGCGTTGATCAGGCCGACGGTGAGGGAAGAGACAGCCAGAAAAATGGCCGGTGCGGTCCTGCCGGCCGGGATGTCCTGGTTGAGCTGCGGCAACGCGAAGCGTGCCACCAGATAGGCCAGGATCTGGATGACGCCGGCGATCGCACCCCAGGCAGCCAGGTCGACCAGCGTGTCACTGTGCGCAATGACGTTGGCCACCGGCATCGCGAAACCGACGAGCGCCCCGGCCAGGCTGATCGCCGCCGCGTTGTTGCCGGCGCGAATGAGAGCGACTTCGTGGTAGGGTGTGATATTGAGGTAAACGAGCAGAAACAGCGCCAGCAAAGTGATTGCCACGGCGAAATACGAGAGGAAGGCGGGCAGCGCCGTCATCATGTGCGTCGGCATGCGGATTCTCCTTATTGCGGGCAGCAGTGCCGCGCGTCAGAGCGAGGCGGCAAAACGCAGCAGCCCGCCAAGAACCAGATTGTCCGCCAATTCGAAGGGAATCTTCAAGTGGGCGGCGAGTGCCTCGCTACCGCCGCCGGTAAGCAGGCAAAGCGCCTGCTCCTCGGTAGCGATGGCGGCGAACATCCGTTCGATCGCGCCGAGCTGCGCCTGCCGGCAGCCGCTGACGATGGCGTCCACCGTATTGCGTGGCTCGGCGCAGAAAGCGCCCTCGGCGAACGGAAGCTGCGCCGTATTCTGCGCCAGCGTCGCGCGCATCAGATCGAAACCGGGCAGAATGAGACCGCCGCGAAAGACGCCCGCTGCGTCGAGCAGGTCCACCGTTGTCGCCGTTCCGGCACAGACTACCAGGCAGGGTCCAGAATGCAACGCGCGCGCGCCGATCAACGCCGCCCAGCGGTCTGCCCCGAGTTGCGACGGACGCGCGTAGGTACTGTACACGCCGCACGCCTCGCGGCTGGCGCGCAGGAAAGCAATCGTGTATCGGCGCGCCGCGAGCTGCGCCGAAATAGACTCGCCGATGGCCGCCCCGGCGACGTTGCAGACCACGACACGGGCACTTTCCGGCCACTCGTCGGCGGCCTCGCTCAGCCAGGCAACGTCGACCGTCGCGAGTACGCCGCTATCGAGCCAACGGGTTCCGTCGTGCAACCCCCACTTGATCCGGCTGTTGCCGGCATCGATGGCGACGATCATGCCGAACGCAGCGAAACGTCGCCCGAAAGACAGCGCTCGACTCCGCTTTCGGTGCGCAGCAGCAGCGCGCCGTCAAGATCGGCGCCCAGACAAACCCCGGCGCGGTCGACGCGCGTACCGTTGAGCAGCCGCACCTGACGTTGCTGCCAGGCATGTCGCGCTTGCCACTCGTTGCGCAGCACGGCGAAGCCCCCGTCGGCAAAACGTTCGAGCACCGCTTGCAGCTCGATCATCACTTGTGCCAACAGCCGATGCCGTTCGGGCAAAGGCGCAACGGCCTGCGCCAGCGCCGCTGGGGGAGACAGGAAATCGTCTTCCCCGGCCGGTGGCAACTGCAGATTCAGTCCGATACCGATCACCGCCAGGACGCTCGCCGGCTCGCTTTCCAGCTCGATCAGCACGCCGCCCACCTTGCCCCCTTCGAGCAGCACGTCATTCGGCCACTTCAGACCGAGCCCCGACACACCGCACTGCTCGAGCGCACGCACCAGCGCCACGCCGACCGCCAGCGAAAGCCCGGCCAGACGCGCCAGCTCGCCGGGAAAGCGCCAAAGCAGGGAGAAGGTCAGACTCGCCTCGGGCGACGACAGCCACAGCCGCCCACGCCTCCCGCGCCCGGCGGTTTGCCGGTCGGCAACGAGCAAGGTTCCCGACGGCGCTCCCCGCCGCGCGCGCTCAAGCAGCAGTGTGCTCGTCGACTCGCACTCGGGCAGCACTTCGGGCGAAAAATACCGCCCGGCCGAACCAAGCTGGGCAACGAGGCGGTCCGGATCGATCAGGCAGGAGGCAACGGCAGGAGTCATGGTTCGGCGGCAGTGTTGGCCACGGGAACAGGGCGCAGAGTAGAGCAGACGAAAGAAACGCTTGCCATTATCGCCGATTGGCCGGTGGCCCGAAAGCATGTATTCGGGCTTGCGTTGGTGCGCGACAACGATAGCGTCGTCAGCCGGTCCGAGCAAAAGGAGCGGGGTGGGTCACCGGGCAAGGCGGCAGCGCTCTTCTCCGGACGGCCGATCTACTCACGGAGCAAGCGTCGTCTGCAGCCCGAGCCGACGCCGACGCGCGTACGCGGTAAACACCGAGATCAGGCCGGCCAGCGTGCCGCCGACAAGACCGACTGCAATCAGCAGTCCTTTCTTCGGACTTACCGGCATTTCCCAGGCGAACGTGTCCTCGATCACCTTTGCTCCCTGCGTCGCGGGAGCATCCAGGGCAGTCTCGAGCGCCATGATTGTTTGCCGCTGATTGAACAGCTCGCTCTCCTTTTGCACGCGCAGGGCAGTCATGAGGGAAAGCTGCGTGAATCGATCGTCCTTGACGCCGGCGTTGGCAACGACCTTGCCCACCTCTGCCAGCTCCTTCTCGGCGCTGACCTGCCTTTCGCGGGCAATGACCAGATCCAGTCGCATGCGGCCTATCGTGGGCTTCCCTATCTCGGCATGCGTCCTGGCCAGTTCGCCGACTGCGGCATCGACGATGCGACGTGCCTCGTCGACACTGTCGGCTCGCGCTCGCACCTCGATGAGCGCGCTGTTGCCCATTGCGGCGGTAGTCTTGACGACGTTCACGGACAGGTGCTCGGCCTCGGCAAGTACCTTCGGCGACCGTTTGAGTTCGCTGATCCATTCCTCCTGTTTGGCAATCTCAGCCACACGCAACTGAAAAGCGGGTGTTCGCATGCGCTCGACTGCCTGTATCGCCGGTTCAACGGGCATGCTGGCCAGTTGGCCGACCTGACCAATCTGTCCAACCTGCGCGACAGCGGTGGCCTCGAACTTTGGCTTCACCAGCCAGATGGCCAAAATGCTGACGAGAACGCCGGCCAGCGCCAAGCCAAGCACGTGGCGCCACCGTTTCTGCAACTCTTGCCGCAGCTCAAGCAAGCTGCCATCGTCCGCCGGGCGTTCATTTTCTGTCATGGATGTGCCACGCTCCGTAGATTCGCCGCGCTCAATGCAGGGCCACTCCCGCTCCTGGATAGCGAACAAAGGCTCGCCACAGCAGCTTGCCCTCACCGTGCCGCGCCGGCGCATACTCGCGCACCATCAGCCGCAGCAAGGCGAGGACCTTCTCATGGTCAAGCGCCTGACACGCCTCTTCAAGGTTCGCCAGGTGATCGCGCAAGACCGTCCATGGAACCTCATGCTCGTAGGCGCGCATGATCAGCGGATGCGATGTCCCCTCCACATGCTCACCGATGAGCAGTTCCTCGTAAAGCTTCTCGCCGGGCCGCAAGCCGACGATTTCTATCGCGATGTCGCCCTCCGGATGCTGCTCATCGCGTACCTCCAGACCGCTCAAATGGACCATGCGGCGCGCCAAGTCAATAATTCTGACCGGCTTTCCCATATCGAGGACGTAAACCTCGCCGCCCTGTCCCATGGCGCCTGCCTGAATCACAAGTTGCGCGGCCTCGGGGATGGTCATGAAGTAGCGCGTGATCTCGGGGTGGGTGAGCGTAATCGGACCGCCGTTGGCGATCTGCTTGCGAAAAAGTGGCACGACCGAACCCGACGAGCCCAGCACGTTGCCGAAGCGCACCATGCAGAAGCGCGTCTTCGCGCCTGTTCTTGCCAGGGCCTGGAGGATCAGTTCCGACAGCCGCTTGCTCGCACCCATGACGTTGGTCGGACGCACTGCCTTGTCGGTGGAAATCAGGACAAACGTCTCGACGCCGGCGGCCAGTGCAGCTTCGGCCATGCAGCGCGTCGCCAGCGCATTGTTGCGCAGCCCTTCGATCGGGTTGTGTTCGACCAGAGGCACGTGCTTGTAAGCGGCCGCGTGATACACCGTCTGCACACCGAAGGTGGTCATGACCATCTGGTTCCGGCGCTGATGAATCACCGATCCGAGCAGCGGGACGACCTCAACCTGCAGGCGGCGTGCCGCACACAGCGACGACAGCTCCTGATCGATGGAATACAACGCAAACTCGGTCACGTCCATCAACACCAGGCGTAGCGGGCGCAGGAAGACGAGTTGACGACAAAGCTCGGAGCCGATTGACCCGCCGGCGCCAGACACGAGGACAACCTTCCCCGTCACGCACTGGCTGAGCAATTGCGGATCGGGAGCGGCCGATTCCCGTCCGAGCAGATCCTCGATCTCGATTTCCCTGATCGCGTCAAGCGAAATGCGGCCGTCGACCACATCGGCCATGCCGGGAACCAGCTTGACCTTGCAGTGCAGGCCTTCCAGGCGCTCGATGATCTCGGCACGTCGTGCGCGGCCTAACGACGGTATGGCGAGAAGGACTTCGTCGATCGCCTTTGCCGCGATCAGGCGCTCGAGACTGTCCGGCGAATAAACGCGCAGGCCGGCAACGTTGGTCCGCTGCAACGCCACATTGTCGTCACACAGGGCAACCGGCAGGTACTCCCGGCCAGCCCGCAGCGCGCAAGCCAGTTGCATCCCTGCGCTTCCGGCGCCGTAAATGACGACACGTCTGCGTGCATCCTGACCACGTTCGGAACGTAGAACATAACTGCGCGCCAGAAAACGGGTGGCCCCGACATAAACGATTGCCAGCAGCCAATAGATAGCCAGGACGCCGCGCGACAGACCGGGCGTGTGCGTCAGGGCGATGCCGGCGGCGAGCAGCAGAACCGAGACGCTGACGCCGCCGGCGACGACGAAGACGACAGTATCTTCCATGAACCTGACCACCGCGCGGTACAGACCCAGGCGAACAAAGATGGGAATCGCCAGCATCGGCGCCGCCAGCATCTGCCATCCGTAGCCGTTCAGGTCCGGACGCAAGGTTTCGAAGCGGACAACCAGCGCCGACCAGAAGGCGAGTACCAGCAGGACGTAGTCCGCCGCCATGGCGATGAGTTGCTTGTGGGGGCGCGGCAGCGTCAGGAAGCGCCTCAACACACGACCGCCCCGGTAGATGCGCGCGACGCCTCGCGGGCAACCTCTTCCAGCACCCGACACGTCTGGGCCATTTCGGCTGCCGTGAGCGTCGGGTGCACAAGCAGCATGAGTGAGCTTTCCCCCAACATGCGTGCCACCGGCAGGCGTTGGCCGGGCCGGCTGATGCTGCCGTCGAAGGCCTTTTCAAGGTACACCTCGGGGCACGGACCATGGTAACAGGGAACCCCGCGCCGGTTGATTTCTTCGATCAGGCGGTCGCGCGTCCAGCCGTCGGCAAGCCTTTCCGGGCGGACGTAGGCGTAGAACTTGTACTGAGCGTGCACGCAGGCCTCGGGACAGACGACAGGGCAATCAACCCGACAGGCAAAGACTGGAACGTGCAGCACGGGGCACCGGGCGCAGACTTCGGCAATGGCGCGCGCATTGGCGTTGCGCTGTGCCGTCCAAGCGGCAAGCCGCCGCAACTGGATGCGTCCGATGGCGGCCTGCACTTCGAGCATGCGAAAGTTGCTGCCGAAACCGTCGTGCAACCAGCGGAAGCCCGGCGGGTGCCGGCGCTCGTAGACGGCTTCCCAGCTCTTGCCGTGATCCTTGTACGACCACATCGCCGCCCACAAAGCGTGGTCATCGGTGGTTACCATGCCGCCCTCACCACCCGTACTCATGATCTTGTCCTGGCAGAATGACCACGCACCGACGTGACCGATCGTGCCGACGCTGCGCCCTCGGTAGCGTGCGCCGTGCGCTTGGGCACAGTCCTCGATCACCTTAAGACCGTGGCGCTCGGCGAGTGACATAATGCCGTCCATGTCGCAAGGCCACCCGGCGAGGTGAACGCAGACGATGGCCTTCGTTCGTTCGCTGAGAACGGGGGCGATTGTCCGGGCGGAGATGTTTCCGCTGGCCATTTCAACGTCGGCAAAGACGGGACGCGCGCCTGCGTTGACGACGCAGGAAACAGACGCCATGAACGTGCGCGGGGTAACGACGACCTCGTCACCTGCCCCGATTCCCAACGCCTTGAGCGCCACATCAAGCGCCAACGTGCCGTTGGCCAGGGCAATCGCGTAGCGCGCCCCGCACCAGGCGGCGAATTCCTTCTCGAACTCGCGGCACTCTCCGCCAGTCCAGTAATTCACTCTATTCGAAAGGATCACCCGACGAACCGCATCCGCTTCTTCGTCAGTGAACTTCGGCCACGGAGAAAACGGAGTATCCAGCATCAGATCTTCACCAAGGGTTTGGCCGGATTGCCGACCACCGTTGTCCCGGGCGGGACGTCTTTCGTCACTACTGCACCCATGCCAATCACTGCCGCCCTGCCGATCAACAGCGGCCTTCCTGGTCTCCCCTGTTTGAGCACGGCGCCGGAACCAATGTAGGCGTGGTCTTCAACAACGACATTGCCATTGCACTTCGCACCCGGAGCAAGCGTGACAAAATCGCCGATCACGCAATCGTGTTCGACGTAACTG
>WBZP01003373.1_pt1 | contig 17348 bp, 18 predicted proteins | sample 5204301 | NCBI WGS metagenome assembly WBZP01 (sample SAMN12412401, study PRJNA552823) | activated sludge metagenome | isolation source: activated sludge from nitrification reactor of wastewater treatment plant... | place: USA: Pennsylvania | collected 2017 | reverse complement strand
CACTCCCAGTGAGCGGTCATCGACATAGCCAGCGAAACGGATATTGCCCATCTTCGCGACCGCTACTTTCTCACGGAACGCACGATAAAAGTAGTCTTCCTTCCCGACACAGAGGAAAATAATAGCGGGAAATTTCGGTGCGACTTGGAGCAACAATTCGAGATTCTTGTGCGGATAGGCATTCCCCACATAGAGTACGAACGGTGTGCTGTCTTCGGCTCCGGCATCCGCATGACCGAGTCTGAGTGACGCGAGGAATTGCTGTTCGGCTCGTGGTGACATCCAATGGCAATACGGATCGGCCGCCTCCAGAGTCGTGTAGGTTTTGCCGCGAGCCTGTGGGAAAACCGAGAGTACATCGGACTGAGTAAACTGTGAGACGGTGATGATCGCTTGGGCGCGCCATACAGCGAGCGCGATCACGATGCGATAGGCGAGATATTTCAGCCAATACAAAAACGGTGAGAGTTCGCTCGCCTTAACCGTTGGATAGTGCAAGAGAATCAGGTCATGCAGGGTAACCACAAATGGTACCGCGACTAGTATCGGGACATTGAAATGCGGAAAATGGACGAGATCGAGACGGTGACGCCGCAACAGAAACGGGAAACAGAATTGTTCTCGCCAGCCGTACCAGGGATAGTCAGCGATCACTTTCTTGAAGCGCGCATTCGTCGGCTGATACTCAGCATAATTCTCGCGTCGGAGAAACACGACATAGGTATGTCCGTCCTCTGAAATCTGTTCGAGAGAGGTGATGAGCTTTTCTGTGTAACGTCCGAGTCCTTTGCCAAGCGAGCCATAGAAACGAGCATCGATACCAATTCGCATATCCGTATCTGTGATCAAGAGTTCGACGTATCCGATTGGGACTTTGAACCGCCATTCAACACATGAATGAAGAGTGCCTGAGCAGCCAAAATTTGGAAAATACCTGTTTCCTCCAACTGATTCTTTACTTTATGAAAGACGAGAAAGACTGCAACGCCGTCGGCTTCTTCCGGCGATCGAACAAAGGATAATCGCCCCTCTTCCCACAAGTATTTTTTCGCGTCCAGCAAATGCTTCCCATCAAAAAGCTGCATGACTTCCCGATGTTCTCCGTCCCCGACGACGTAGCGATCGAGAATCTCTCCATTCTGTACGGACACGAAGAAGAGTGTGACACATTCTGACTGGGCCAACAGTCGGGTGGCTTCAAGGATTGGAGCGTAACGCTCATGTCCGGACAGTTCGGAAAGCGGCGTTTCAGACTGCGGCAGTGAGACAACCATATTCCGAACAATGTCGATACGCCGATTCATCTCTCCGATATAGGAGTAAGACTGTGAGAGGTCTTTGCGGATCTGATTCGTTTCTTGTTGGAGCGAAAGTTTCTCGCGCACTGCCCGGAGAAATGCCGATTCCTTACCCAGGTAGAGGAGGAGGCCGAGCATCCCGAAACAAAAAATGAGGAGCGACTCAAAATCATCCTCACTGAAGAACAGTACGCCATCGCGTGTCAGCTCGGGCGTCACAATCATCGCGATGAAGAGGAGGAGGTACGCCCAGTACATATAGGTACGTCTGGAACTGTGTTATAACGTTAGCGTCTTGAGATAGGCCCGCAACCGTTCTCCGACTTCCTGATGTTTGAGCCCGAGATGAATGGTCGCTTTGATGAAGTTGAATTTGTCACCCGTATCTAGCCATTCGCCGGTAAGCTTCCGTCCATAGAGTGGGCGTCCCTGTTCGAGCATCCGATCAAAGGCATCCGCTAACCGAATTTCGCCACTCTTGCCTTCTTTCATCGACGCCAGAACCGCAAAGACTTCAGGGGTGATAATATACTTGCCGACCGCAACGAGATTGGACGGGGCATCCTCCGGTCTCGGTTTTTCGACCATACCCTTCACCTCATAGCTCAGTGTATCCAGCGGCACACCGTTGATCACACCGAACTTTGAGACATCTTCACGTGCCACCTCAGAGAGACCGATAACCGGATCATGATACTTTTCATACGTTTCGATGAGCTGTCGAGAAGCCGGAACGTCTGAATCATACAGACAGTCGCCGAAGATCACGAGAACACTCTCATCATCATCAACGAGGTGTGCCGCCTGGAGGAGTGCATGACCATCGCCCAGTGGGACCGGCTGACGGACATAGGAAAACTTCGCGATACCAGAGATCTTACGAACCGCATCGAGCAAATCGTGTTTATTCTTTTCGACGAGCGTATCCTCGAGTTCATACGAGACATCAAAGTGGTCCTCAATCGCCCGTTTCCCACGACCAGTAACGAAGATGATTTCTTCAATCCCCGACGCCACCGCTTCCTCGACGAGGTACTGGATCACTGGCTTGTCGACGACCGGCAGCATTTCTTTGGGCTGGGCCTTGGTCGCGGGCAGAAAACGCGTGCCAAATCCGGCGACAGGGAGAATGGCTTTTTTCACTGGACGTTTGAGATCATGCATACACTTGGAGACTCATTACAAAATAATTACTGGTTGAGTGACACAATACGCTTGAACTCCTGATTGAACTCAGCGAGTGCTTCCTCAATCATCGGATGGAAATGAGCGCGGAAGTCTTTTTGACGCACAAAGAGACTCGCGTCGAGTAGCGAGTCATGCGTCCCAACATCAAACCAGGCCCCGTCGATAACCCGGACATCAAGCCGATCCTTCGCGAGATAATAGTTATGGAGATCCGTAATCTCGAGCTCGCCACGCCTAGACGGTTTGAGCTGCTTCGCCACCTCTACTACTTCAGCGTCATACACATACAGACCAGGGATCGCATATCGGCTCTTCGGCTCCTTCGGTTTTTCGACGATGGAGATAACTTTCCCTGTTGCTGGATCAAACTCCACGACACCAAAACGTTCAGGATCCGGTACCTCGGTAGCGAAAATCCGGCCACCTCGCTCGAAACTCTGGATCGCCTCAGCAAAGTCCCCCTCAAAGAGATTGTCACCGAGAATCATCGTACACGGACCATTGTCGACAAAGTCCTCACCGAGGATAAATGCCTCTGCCAATCCGCGCGGCTCCTTCTGGACGACGAAAGAGATGTTCACGCCGAATTTCCGCAGCAGCGACCCGAGGAGGTTCAGGTAATTCCCCGCGTGCTCCGGTGAGACGATGACGAGGACATCGCGGATCCCGGCCGAGATGAGCGTATTGAGCGGATAGAAAATCATCGGCCGATCATAGACCGGGAGGAGTTGCTTGGACGCGATCGCCGTCAGTGGCAAGAGTCGAGTGCCGTTACCGCCAGCGAGGATGATACCTTTCATACGAGCAAATGGAAATCTAAAAAATCAGAATAGAAAATAGCGGATAGAGATTCAAAACTTCGATATTCCCATTTACACGCGGCGATACACCGGAAACTCTTTACAGAGGGCCTTGACCTCTTTTCGGATCTCCAGCAATACCTCCTTGTCCCCTTCCGAACGCAGCGTCGCATCGATCCAGCCAGCGAGACGTTTCACTTCCCTTACTCTCAATCCCCGGGTCGTTATCGCCGGAACACCAATGCGGACCCCGCTCGGATCGAGTGGCCCCCGCGGATCATCTGGGATCATGTTCTTGTTTATCGTGATACCGACAGCATCGAGGATCTCCTCCGCTTCTTTCCCAGTGAGACGATAGCTCGCGACTGTGTCGATGACGATCATGTGATTTTCGGTCCCACCAAAGAGGATCTTCGCTCCGCGCTTCACCAGTGCTTGCTCCAATGTCTTGGCATTTTTCAATGTCTGCTTGGCATACTGTTTGAAGTCCGGCCGCAGTGCCTCACCGAAGGCGACGGCTTTGGCCGCGATCACATGCATATGTGGCCCGCCCTGCGTTCCGGGGAAAATCGCCTTGTCGATCATGGGAGCATGCGCTTTCTTGCAGAGAATGAGCCCGCCGCGTGGCCCCCGGAGTGTCTTGTGAGTGGTCGCCGTTACGATATCGAAATGCGGCACCGGATTCGGCAAGACCTTCCCAGCGATGAGGCCAGCGATATGAGCCATGTCCATCATGGAGAGTGCACCAACTTTCTTTGCGATTGCCGAAAATCGCACATAGTCTATCTGCCGCGTGTATGAAGAGAACCCTGCAAGCATGAGCTTCGGCTTTTCTTTTTTCGCCAAGGCTTCCAGTTTCTGGTAGTCGATACTGCCGTCAGCTTCGGTCTTATACCGCACGAAGCGATACACCTTGGCCGGCAAGGTCACGGGATGTCCATGCGTGAGGTGTCCGCCATGCGAGAGATCCATGCCGAGAACGGTGTCACCCGGCTCGAGGAGTGCGGCATAGACCGCCAGATTGGCTTGGGCACCCGAGTGCGGCTGCACATTCGCGTGTTCCGCACCAAAGAGTTTCTTCACCCGTTCGATCGCGAGCGACTCGACGACATCAGTGAACTCCTGTCCGCCATAGTAACGTCGGCCGGGATAGCCTTCAGAGTACTTGTTGGTGAAGACACTCCCCAAAGTCTCCAGCACCGCCTCTGACACATAGTTCTCTGACGCGATCATCTCGAGGCCTTCTTCTTGACGCTTCTCCTCACCGAGAAGTGCCCGGTAAACAACTCTATCAGCCTTTTTGAGAGCCAGGTGTTTCATAATCTCATATCGGACAGCATGTGACTTTATCCATCATACCAAAAAACTGCTCTTTCCGAACGCTTGACAAAGAGTATAGTATCATGTATGGTGATGTTTCCAGATGTCTGGAAACTCGGTACCTGAACAATTTACCCATCCCGGAGGGATTGATCCGGCATCCAATGAGGAGTTCTGAACATGACCAAGTTCTTTAGGGACAAAAATTCGTTTTTCATTGTCTTAGTCATCTCGTCTCTCTTTGCCGCGATGGCAATCGCAGTATTTTCCATCCGCAAAGGTATTGAGATGTGGCAACAGAGCGGCGTGGTACCAACACCGTCCTACTATATGCGGAACCTGGAGGAACTCAAGGCCGCGCAGCCGAACGACTTGGTAGTTTGTATCAGGAGCAATACTCCGCTGAAGGTTGAGCGTGCCGTTCTCGTTGACCAGAACAACGGCGAACTCCTGTCAGGTTTCGAAATCAGGCATCGTTATGTAGAACACATCAGGAAAGGCGGCTACACTTACGACGTCTTCTCCGGCTGCGAAGCACGGATCGTAAAGCCTCCTTTCTCTCTGGAGATCATCGGATGGATCGTCACGCACGGCTTCGACCATCCAGAGGTGCTACCCAACCGAAAGGGGCAACTCTGAGCCCTGCTCATGCGGACGCATCGCGCCCACATGTGACACCCGCCTATGGATATCTCGCACAATACGCGAAGGTATCCCGGGCGGTTTTTATTTTTTCAAAAACCCCTTCACTAGCAGGTCGGTCTGAACCAGATGTTTCATACCGGAGACAGGATAGTTTCGAGGAACTCAGCGAGGGCCTCGGTATAAGACCGCTGTTTCGGCCGTTTGGTATTACAAAGCACCGAGGTATGCGGACGCCGTGCCGGTCGCGGAAATTCCGAACCAGCCACCGGGATAACCTCGGTTTTGAGTCCTGCTTGTCGGAACAATTCACGCGTGGCCTGGAACCACGTCACGCCGCCGTCATTTGGGAGATGATAGATACCTGGGTCTAGAGCCGATTCGACGAGCTCACGCGTCGCGATCGCCAAATCCGGCGCATAGGTGAAACAACTCGTCTCATCGTCGACAACCTCGACTCGCGATTCAGTCTTGCCCTTGGCGAGCATCACCTCGAAGAAACTGCGCTTGCCCAGCTTTGAGACCACCGGCTGGCCGAAGAGTTTCGAGAGACGGATGAGATAGGCCCGACCACCCGCCGCGAGGACTGCCTGCTCACCTTCATACTTGGAGTTGCCATAGCGCGAGATCGGATTCGGCACCGCATCCTCTGGATATCCACCCTCGGCTGTCCCATCGAAAACATAGTCCGTCGAGTAGTGGACAAAAGTGATACCGCGTTCCGCCGCGAAACGTGCCAGAGAGCCCGGTACATCGCGATTCAGAACGAGTGCTTTCCGATATTCCTCATCATCTGTCTCACAATTATCCACCGCATTGTAGGCTGCCGCATTGAGGACCATGTCCGGGCCAAACGCCGCGATTTTCTCAAGCGAGGCCGCTTCTTCTGTCAGATCGATTTCGGCCACATCCCAAAGCGCAAGCTCATAGCCAGCTAGTCGGAACTCCTGGCCGAGTGCCTGCCCCAGCATCCCCTTCGCCCCGAGGACGAGCACCTTGTTCTGAGTTTTCTGAGGTGTTGATTCCATGACTCATCCAGTATAGCAAAGAGTTATTTCGGAAGTTGCGCTCTGCGACTAACACACCTCACCAAAATCTATACCATAAAATCATGCACCGATCCCTCGAGCATGTTGATATACCTGATACCAAGCGGCTCGAGCAGCAGCATCGGGATACGGCGTGTCGGCCCCAGTTCGATACCCTGACGGAGCATCCCGTCATGTACCGGGAAAACCGCTTTGGGCCGCACTGCCTTGGCATACTCAATCGCTTCCTCGAGTCGCATCCACGGACCAGCTACCGGAAGGGCGAGGATTTCAACAGGTTGATGCGGAAGGTGGAAAGAATCACCAGGGTAAAAAAACGTATCGGCAATAAGGAAACCTGTGTTCTGCACCAGCGGAAGGTCGTGGTGGATGCACGCATGCTCGGTACCGAAACTTTTGACACTCACTCCCTTCACCTCGCGCTCTTCACCATCCGCGATCGGCATCCACTTGATCCCGGTCTCATCGAGGATTTTCCCCACCCCGGGATGGGTGATGACTATGGCCCCTGGATTCTTGGCGAGGATGATAGAGAGGCTTTCGATATGACAGTGATCCTGATGTTCATGCGTGATGAGCACGGCATCGATGTCCGCCACCATCGGCGTCTCATTGTAATTCCCCGGATCGGTGAGGATCCTCGCTCCATCTACTTCGATGAGGAGACAGCAATGCCCAAATTTGGTGATGATCATAGAATAAGTTTTACTACTTCGCTTACAAGCCCCGTCCGAGCGACACCGGCAAAGTCGTGATTTCCTGTGAGATGAGCAACACGTACCCGATCGAGCGAGCTAAAATCGGTCTGGCCGAGGATCTCGTCTTCTCGCGCCTTGATGAGAATCACTTCGACTGATTCGCTCAACCGCTCGTAGAGTTTCATGGGATCGATAGCGACTCGCTCTCGGAAGTACTCGGCTGGGACCAGGGTAAAGCTCCCATCGCGCCTGGCCAACCGCGACATACCGTCCAGATCGATCACCGTGCCCGGCCGGGATTGGAAGTTCTGGAGCATGCGCTCGAAGTTCATGCTCTCTGGTGGCACCAAAAGTATTGCCTTCCGCACATTGAAAGTCTCGAATTGGGCCAGCCCAGCCACCACTCCTCCCTGGGAATGGCACACGAGATCGATGATGGCATCAGGATGCCTTGCCCTCACTGCTTCGACTTGAGCTTCCAGAAGTTTCGTCTGCTCACTCAATGGTCGCACCGTCACCGTCTTGGCAGCTTCATTGAAAGTATTGTAGTCGAAAAGGATGCATTCACAATTCGGAAGCCTGGCAACGATATCGGAGAATAATCCGCGCGCATCCTGTCGCACCCCGAACCCATGGGAAAAGATGACAATATGCTTTTGCTCGATCATACATTTTTGAATGAATCCGTGACAAGAATTTTTCCTTTCATAGATAAGTTCATTTACTTTCCATACTGCTTGGCATAGTACTCCTGATACTCCCCACTCTTCACGCTCTTCCACCAGGCTTCGTTCGCCTTGAACCAGGCGACGGTCTGAGCGAGGCCCTCTTCAAGAGTCACCGTTGGTTCCCAGCCGAGTTCGGTTTTGATTTTGTCGAAGTTGATGGCATAGCGGCGGTCGTGGCCCGGGCGGTCTTTCACGTACTCGATCGAGGATTCGTCTTTGCCGAGAAGTTCCAGAAGCTTTTTCACGATCCAGATATTCTCCCGCTCACCATTGCCGCCAACACAGTATGTCTCGCCGAGTTTCCCTTTTTGGAGAACGAGGTCAATCGCTCGGCAGTGATCCTCGACATACAGCCAGTCACGCACTTGGAGGCCGTCGCCATAGACGGGCACCCGCTTCCCCTCGAGGAGATTGGTGATCGCGAGCGGGATGAGCTTTTCCGGGAAATGATAGGGCCCGTAATTATTGGAGCAATTCGAAATGGTCACCGGCAGATCATAGGTATGGAAATACGCGCGGACGAGGTGGTCACTCCCCGCTTTACTCGCGCTGTAGGGACTCCGCGGATCATACGGAGTTGCTTCGTCGAAAGCAGGATCACTTGGCAGCAAAGCTCCGAATACCTCATCCGTCGAGACATGGTGGAAACGCTTGCCATACTTGCGCGCCGCTTCGAGGAGAGTGAAGGTGCCCAAGACATTGGTCTGCACAAATGCTTCGGGCCCCAGGATAGAGCGGTCCACATGGCTCTCGGCCGCAAAATGGACGATCGCATCGCACTCCACCACGAGCGGATCGACGATGCCAGCGTCGGTGATATCACCTCGGACGAAACGGTACTTGGGCTTCCCCTCAGCCACTTTCAAGTTCTCGAGATTGCCCGCATAGGTGAGCGCGTCCAAAACCACTACATCATCCTCCAAAGAGGTTTTCAAAATATAGTGGACGAAGTTTGATCCGATAAACCCTGCCCCTCCGGTGACCAGAAGCTTCATAGGCTAGCCATTAAAAACAAATTCCTTTGGAATATCAGCCAAGACCGGTTGTTTCCCATCTTTCTCCGACACGATCGGATCTGCGACTCCCCAGTCGATACCGAGTGCCGGATCGTTCCAACGGACACCCCTATCATGTGCCTTGGAGTACCCATTCGTACACTTGTAGGCAAACAGCGTGTTGTCTTCGAGTGCGACAAAGCCATGAGCGAAGCCGGCCGGGATCCAGAACTGTCGATGGTTCTCAGCCGAGAGTTCAACCGCGACATATTGCCCAAAGGTCGGCGACCCGAAACGGATGTCGACGGCGACATCTCTCACCCGACCATGGAGCACAGTCACGAGCTTACCTTGAGCAAAGGGTGGGGCCTGATAATGCAAACCACGGACGACCCCCTTCTTTGAACGGGAAAGGTTGTCCTGGACGAATTCCTCTCTGATCCCCGCCTCAAAGTACCGGTCACGATTATATGTCTCCAGGAAAAACCCGCGCTCATCAGCGAATACATCTGGTATCAAAATCAACAACCCCGAGAGATTGGGAGTTTCCACCTGCATACGATCAGTATTACCAATGGCCTTTCTCATCCTACCCTATCTCCGGGAAACGAAAAAGCACCCCGTCATAGTCGATGGGGTGCCCCATAGGACGAACTATAGCTTGATGTCGTTCATCACGTCCTCGAGCGAGCGCGGGGCTGGGGTCGGCTGGACCACATGCTCAAACGACTCATTCGGACTGACCGACGGCTCTTCCTCACGCTTTCGATCATGCCGTTGACCGCCTTCAGGTTCATTGATCTTCAAGTTGACCCGCGCACTGTTCCGCGCCCCGATAACACGCAGGAGCGTCCGAAGTGCTTTGGCCGTCATCCCCTCGCGACCGATCACCATCCCCATGTCATCGGCGTGCACATCGAGTGTAATGAGGACCCCCATCTCATCGACCTTGCGATCAACCTTCACACTGTCCGGATTATCGACTAGCATCTTCACCACATATTCGATGAATTCCTTGTCCCGTGCTTCATCTGTCATACACGTCCTAGAGTGAATTAAGGTTATGTTCTTATATTATGCCAAGCCAGACGAAAATTCAATTCTTGTCCAGAGTCAACTCCATTCTTCGGGTGCGACAAATGGTGTTGCTCGCCAAGCATCCGATTGACGGCAGAGTCTTTCTCGTCGCTCTCGTTCATCCCAATCATCCAAGAACCGCGCCACGATGAACTCCATGCGGAGACCCTGTGAACCCTTCACCAAGACCAAGTCACCAGGACGGATGTATGCACCGAGGCTTTCTCCGGCTGTGACCGGATCAAGGAAATGAAAAATGTTCTTCTCGGGGAAATGTGTCCCTCGCAAAGCATCAGCCAAGAAACGCATACGCTGACCGACACCGATGAAGACCGTGGCACCACTCGCTATAATCGCATCTCGGAGCGACCGATGCACCTCATCCGAATCAACTCCGATCTCCAACATATCACCCAGAATAACGACTTTCCGCGGAGCGATGATTTCACGGACCGTGGCCAGTGCTGCCTCCGTGGAAACGTACGATGCATTGTACGTGTCATCAATGATACGAATACCGTGGCCCGAGAGGAGGTTCATCCGTCCTGGCAATGGGGCATATTCGGCCAACGCCGACGCAATATCGACGAGATTCATCCGAAGTGCCATGCCGACCGCCACCGCAGCCAATACAGAAGACAGATGATGTCGCGCAATGATGTGCGGGAGACGAACCGGGATACTCTTGCCACCAGAATTGAGCTTGAAGGAAATCCCCTCGATTCGGCTTCCTTCCTGGAGGAGCCGGATATTGTCCGCTACCAAAGTCGATGTTGCTGCCAAACCGTAGGAGATAACCTTGGCTTTGGTCCGTTCGTTCTGTTGCATCACCCGTTCATCATCCGCGTTAAGTACCGCAAAACCCTCCTCGGGAAGTGCGGCGATTAGTTTTCCTTTTTCCTTTGCAATATGGGCGAGGCTGTCGAAATGTACGAGGTGACTTGCTGCAATTCGAGTCAAGACACCGATATTGGGACGAACGATACGGAGGAGGTAGTCCATATCACCGGGATGATCGACCCCCATCTCGAGTACGAGTACTTCGGGATAACGCTCCAAGCGGCACGAGAGGGCAAATGCGTGAAACACTGCCTTGACCCAGAGTGCGGGCGATCGTCCGGGACTTGGGACCCCGAGGATCGCGGCCGGGAGTCCGAATTCATTATTGTAATTGCCCGGCGAGAATCGGACAGTGTAATTTTTTGAAAGTACCAGAGCAATTGCTTCCTTGGTCGAGCTCTTACCGACCGAACCAGTGATACCAATCACGATTGGCTGTCGTGAATGCAGCACCATCCGGGCCAACATCCCGAGCACGGCGGCGAATTTTTTCTTCACATATATTCCGGCTACCATAGACTCATTTCTTTATCGGTTCAGACGTCGGTACTTTAGCATACGAGAGGAGAAACTGCATGATCGCGCCAAATGTCGGAGCCGCACTCGACTCAGCCCATTGGACATCCTTCGGATTATCAAACTTCACCACGATGACGAAACGCGGATCATTGATGGGAGCATAGCCGGCAAAGGAACCGATGGTGATGTTTTCGTCGTATCCCTTTGATCCAGACTTGGCGACTTGTGCTGTCCCGGTCTTGCCACCGACGAGATACCCGGGCACATCAGCTCGTTTGCCATGACCGTTCACGACAACACTTCGGAGCATATCTCCCATGTGTTGGACGGTTGTCTTTGACAGGACGCGACGGACCTCCTCGGGTTCAATCGGCCGTACCTGTCCATCAGCTGCGATAATCTGATCGACAATCCGCGGTTTCATCAGAATGCCATCATTCGCCAAGACACCGTACGCCATGGCCAATTGTAGTGGCGTCACCGTGATCCCCTGGCCAAACGACGCGGTCATAAATTGAATGGTTGATTTCACATTATCGAGGTTGCGGAGATTGCCCGCGTGTTCCGCCGGGAGACGAATACCCGTTTTCGCACCAAAACCGAAGTTACGGAGACCTTCACGGAATGCCGCGGGACCGACCAGACGCTCGACATACATGACACCTGTATTGATGGATTGCTCGAGGACCTTTGTCATTGTGCTCCGACCATACACCTTCCCTTCCGCATTCTGAATGCTATAACCCGCCTCTTGAATGGATCCAGTATCAACGAATTCCGTACTCGGACTCACTTTCCCAGCCTCAATACCGATGGCCAGAGTAATCGGTTTCAGAACCGATCCAGATTCGTACGGCAGACTGATGAGCGGATTCATGAACCGACTGATATCTTCGGTTTTTCCGTATTCATTTGGATCAAACTGTGGGACACTCGCCATGGCCAGGATCTTCCCCGTCTTTGGTTCGAGTACGATCGCTTGGGCCGTATCAGCATTGTATTGTTCGCGTGCCTCAGACAGTATCTTTTCGACTTCGTACTGGATCACTCGATCAATGGTCAAGACTAGACTCTCGCCATCCACTGGCTCCACATGCTCGCGATCCGTGAGGGATATCCATCGACCCGCCGCATCGCGTTCTTGTGACAAACTACCGTCTCGCCCGTGCAATTCGCTGTTCCATCCCGCCTCGATACCATAGACACCGATTTCCCCGCCATCACTTGGGCCCACGAAACCGATGACCTGGGAAGCCAATTCGCCGGCCGGATAGTATCGATACACCTCGGGGAGAAAATTGACGCCTTTCAGATGGAGTTCACGCAGCTTTACTTCCTCCTCGAGCGAGATTTTCCTCTTGATTATTTCAAAAGGATCGGCCCGATCCGAGAGCCGATCGCGCACCATTGATTCCTCAACGTCAAGCACGGCCGAGAGTGCGACCGCGGTTCCAGCGACATCCTCGACGAGCTTCGGGATGACATACGCGAGCTTGTATTCACGATTGACCGCAACCGGATACGTCAGGTCCCGGTCACGCAAGGCGATGCCACCCCGCTCAGCACGGAGTGATTGATCGACGAAATGCTGTCCCTCGGCCAAAGTCACCCATTTCTCGCGTCCGACAACCTGCAACACATACAATCGGCTGATAATAATAAGACCGACCACAAATAAAGTGCCCCGAAAAAAATACAACCGCCAATGCGAAGTAGGGCGGGAGGAGTGAGCCGGGAGTGGACGGGCGACCCGACGAGTAGTGTACATACCTGAATCATCAACGGATTGCAACCGTATTGGAGCGTGTCGTGATCAAGGTCGTGGTTTCAGCTTTCTCCATCCGCAGATCGAAACTGCCCGCCTCGACACGCGACAACGACATTGCCTCGGCTTCACGGACGCGGAGTTCGGTGTTCGCCTTCTTTAGTTCCTTCAGATCTTTTTCCAGTGTTCGGATCGCATAGCCTTGGACCGCACTCCGATTGACGGTATACACGTAGAGTCCTGCTGAAATGAGCGAGAATGACAACAGTACCACAATTGCGACATGCGCTGCACCAGCGTGCATCTGAGAGTGTCTCACTCGTGCAGTCGAGATGTTTAGACTGTTACGTTCCGTGATGTGTCGCATATTTTTGTTTTTTATTTTTTCCGCCAGTGGGCGGACCAGCTTTGGGCTGGGATTATTTCCGTTCGACGACCCGGAGTTTGGCACTGCGGGCGCGCGGATTGATTCGAATCTCGGACGGGCTTGGAACGAGCGGTTTTTTCGTCACCCAGCGCAGTCGCGGATTCGCTGATCGGATCTCCGATTGGAACAGGTGCTTCACCAGTGCATCTTCGCCTGAATGAAAAGTGACAATGGCTGCGCGGCCACCAGACATGAGTACGTCTGGGAGAGCTCTGAGGAAATGTTCGAGATGCGTCCGTTCACTATTGACGGCCATGCGCAATGCTTGGAATACTTTTGTCGCCGGATGTGTTTTGCTTCGACGTCGGGCCGGTACGACATTCGCCCAGATGAGGTCCCGGAGTTCAGTTGTCGTCGCAAGCGGTGCTCTTTGCCGAGCAATTCCGATTGCCGTAGCGATCCGACCGGCTTCCGGTTCATCACCATAGGTTCGAAAGAGATCGGCCAATGCCTCCTCGTCCCACTGATTGAGGATATGCCGCGCCTCGACCGTCTCGGCGGTGTTCATTCGCATATCAAGTGGGCCATCGAGCTGGAAGCTGATGCCACGCAAAGGATCGGCGAGCTGATCACTCGAGAGACCGAGGTCTGCGACGATTGCATCTGCTTCGTCCCACCCCTTCTGACGGAGTGTGTCTGTAATTGATGCATACGAGGTACAAAAGAGACTGAGTCGACCACTCTCAAGTGCTGAGCGCAGATCACTCTCTCTCTGCACGAAGACTCGAAACCGTTCAATCGCGGCCTGGTCCCAGTCGATGGCGATGACTCGCCCCGCCGCACCAACCGCTTTGAGGAGTGCCCGGGTGTATCCCCCACCGCCCAAAGTCGCATCCACCACGCTCATCCCCGATCGGAGTGCGAGTGCCTCCAGTACCGGTTCAAGCATGACGGGTGTATGCTCAGTCTTTTCCTGTTCCATATTGTTGAGGTACTTGTTCGCTCCTAGTAGATACCGAGTTTGCCCAGTTCGTTCGCGATCTTTTCGGTGTTCTTTTCAGCTTGGTGTTTGTATTTCTGCCACTCTCGCGTGTCCCAGATCTCGAGCCGATTGTAGAGACCGACGACTGTCACTTCCTTCTTCAGTCCCGCCTCCGTCTTGAGGTACTCGGGAATGAGGACGCGTCCCTGAGCATCGAGTTCACAATCCGTCGCACCGGCGAGCATGAGCCGAATGAAACTGCGCGTGCCGGTTTCACCGACTGGCAGGCTCCCGAGTTTGCTCGCGAGTTCTTCCCACACCTTCATCGGATAGACGAAGAGTGAGTGATCGAGTCCACGTGTCACGACGACCCGGGCCCCAAGCTCGCCCCGAAACTTCGAAGGAAGTGCCAGACGCTTTTTGGGATCGATGGAGTGTTGATACTCGCCGATGAACATACGCGCAAGACTTATCCGATACACTCTTGTGCTGAGCTTTTCGAAGCGTGGCAAAATCGAACAGTAAACGTGTTTTTGTGAAATTCACCACATTTCACCACTTCACTGTTCTTAATACCCATTTTACGCCACTTTTAAAAAAGGTGCAAATATCCCTCTATACAGCAAAAAAACACCTCTCCGGTGTTCTTTGGTAGTGCGTTTAGTGTTCCTGAAAAGATAAAAAGAAAAGAGAGGTGCAGCGTTGTGCAACCTCATCTCGCGAGTGCCGGTCCTTCCACAGGACCAAGTATTGGGCGTCTTACGACAATAGTTGGTAGTGGGAGTGGAAGGAATTGGCACCCTCAGTGTACCTCCTTCCAAAGTAATCCGCAAGTTTCTGTCAAGCCCCTGTCGTCAGGAAGCGAACGAGGAGCTGCACCCCGGCACCAACGGAACCCTTCGCGAGGTGTTCGCCCTGGATGGTAGTCATCCGCGGCGCGATATCGATATGCGCCCATGGATAGGTCACGAATTGTTTTAAGAAAATAGCTGCTGTGATCGCGCCACCCCATTTCGTATTGCCGACATTGCCAAGGTCCGCATAGGTGCCACGAATATCGTCGAGGTATTCATCCCAAAGCGGCAGGGGCCACACCGGATCCCCTACCGCCAACCCGATATGACGGAGTGTGGTCTCGAGTGTTTCGTCTTCGGTAAAAATGGCCGAACTCCGTTCACCGAGCGCGACCATCGCTGAGCCCGTCAGCGTCGCAACATCGATCACGAGTCGGGGGTGATACTTCGCCGCCCAGGTGAGGGTATCAGCGAGGATGATTCGCCCCTCTGCATCCGTGTCCTGCACTTCAACCGTCTTGCCTGACAGGGTGCGAATGATATCGCCCGGACGATAACTCTCGCCAGAAATCATATTCTCCACCGCTGGGATGAGCACGATGATATTTTGCTTCAGCTTGAGTCGGGCACAAGCGGCCAGGGTGTGAATAACACTCGCCCCGCCCGACATATCCATGTTCATACCGGGGATAGCAGTCGTCGGTTTCAAATTGATACCGCCCGCATCAAAAGTGACTCCCTTGCCAATGAGCACCGTCGGTTTTTCTGTTCGCTTACCACCCCAGTACTCGAGAATAATAAAGCGCGGTTTCGAGGTAGAACCCTTGCCGACCGCAATAATCCCCGCCAGGCCTCTTCGCTCGATCTCCCGTTCGTTCCAGATCGTTACCCGAACCGGAAGCTTGCGAAACATCTGACGCGTATAACGAGCCAGGAGTGCTGGTGTCATCTCACCAGCCGGCATGATCGCGATATGTCGTGCACGGTTTGTCTCTTCCCCGATGATCTTGCCCCGGCGCAGTCCGTGTCGGACACGCGCAGTATCAGCGTTCGTGAGATACACGGTCCTCACATGTGGGAATCCTGTGTCCGGTTCGGTCTTGTAATGTTCAAAAGCGTAATCAGCAAGGAGAAGATTGACAACCAAGAGCTCAGCGAGTTCAGCATCCGGCACTTCCTTGACCAATGACCGGAGCGTTCGGAAATCAATGGCGAGTCCAGTCCATCGCTGGTCTTTAGCGATCATCACGACACGGCGAAGTGCAAGGATGCATTGACGTCGGGTCAAGGTTGCAGTCAAACCGACACCCAACACGAGCGACGAACGGCCCGCCGCGTCAGTCTGGAACGTAACGCGATCTGATTGCTGTCGAAAAATGACGCGAGGGATTTTCTTCGGCGGGATGCGGTCAGTCAGGATACGCATAGAGACTGGACGGTATTACTGGGAGAGGGAACGGATGTCGGCGAGAATGATTTCGGCATGCTCGGCCGGCTTCACGGGATCATAGACCTGGGCGATGTTTCCCTGGGGGTCGATCAGGAAGGAAACGCGATGTGTGCCCAGATATTCGCGACCCATGAATTTCTTCTTCCCCCAGACGCCATAACGTTCGACGACTTTTTTCTCCTCATCAGAGAGCAGGGTGAACGGGAGCGAGTATTTCTCGGCGAACTTCGCATGCTTCTTCACCGGATCGATGGAAACCCCGAGCACCACGGCACCAGCCTGCTTCAGTGCCGCAAAGGTATCCCGGAAGCTACAGGCCTCCGTCGTACAACCCGGCGTGTCGTCTTTGGGATAGAAATACAAGACCACCCAATACCCCAGAAACTCCTTCAATGTCCGAATCGTACCGTTCTGATCAGGCAGGGAGATCGGTGGGGCTTTATCTCCAATCCGTGGCTTTTTCAGCATACAGCAGGGCTATCCAATTACGCCATCCAGTGTAGCATACGCGGGTAAGCCCCTACGGACAGAACAGCATGTAGTTTTTTGGTAAAAACCCGTCCCTGCTCATCAGATCGAGCGTATGCGTCTACAAATATTTCTGGCCCCGGAGTTTGTCAGGCAGATAATCCTGTTGTGCGGCAGCTGGATCGGAAAAATCAGGCGTATACTTGTAGTCTTTGCCGTAGTCAAGCGACCGCATAAGCTCCGTCGGCGCATTGCGCAAGTGGAGCGGCACGGGTTCATTGGGAAACCGAGCGACATCAGCCTTCACTTTCGAGTACGCCGTATAGAGCGCGTTGGACTTCTTGGACTGTGTGAGATACACCACGGCC
>WBZP01003372.1_pt1 | contig 17350 bp, 13 predicted proteins | sample 5204301 | NCBI WGS metagenome assembly WBZP01 (sample SAMN12412401, study PRJNA552823) | activated sludge metagenome | isolation source: activated sludge from nitrification reactor of wastewater treatment plant... | place: USA: Pennsylvania | collected 2017 | reverse complement strand
CCCCGAATAGGCGGCGTACTGGTTACCCGGGACCGTCGAACTGATCAGTGTGCCGGGTGCGGCGAGGTCCACGTAGTCCCCCCGTGTGCTGAAACTGGCGGGCTCCCCGGAGGGCGTGAGCGCGCCGACGGCGACGACGTCGGGCAAGGCCGCGGGGTACTGCGCGGCATCCGTGGGGTGGTCGTTGCCAGCCGCCGCAACCACGAGGACACCCTTCGACACGGCGTACGCCACGGCTTCGGCCTGAGCCTGGCTGCGGACCGGGCCGCCGAGACTGAGGTTGATGATGTCGGCGCCGTTGTCCGCCGCCCAGACGATGCCGGCCGCGACCTGACTGCTGAAACCGGCGCCAGTGGCATCCAGCACCCGCACGGGCAGGATCGTCACACCGGGGGCGACGCCGCTGCCGCCGAGGCCGTTGCCGGCAGTGGCACCAACGATCCCGGCCAGATGCGTGCCGTGGCCGTTCGGGTCGGTGTCGGCGGACGCAACGACCCTCGTGGTCAGGTCCCGGCCGGGCAGCACGTGACCGGCGAGATCCTCGTGACTGGCATCGACGCCGGTGTCCACGATCGCCACGACTACCGACTCGCCTGTCGTCCGCGACCATGTGACGGGTGCACCAATCGCGTCCAGTCCCCATTGGGCGACGGGGTCGCCGAGGGCCTGTACGGGAGAGTCCAGTTCGACGGACACCGTGTCGGGATCGGCCTTCTCCTGCGTCATGATCCGGCGCGCGTCGGCCGCCGATTCCGCCGACTGGGTCGTGACCTGCAGGCTGTCGCCAGCCCGCTGCACAAGGACCACGGTGCGCTGCGTGTCGGCCGCAACGGGGGCAGGAAGGGTGAGCAGCAACGCCGCCACGAAGCCGCTCACCACAGTCCTCACGCGTAGGAATTCGACATCTGAGAAGCCCGTCTTGACTACTGGCGGAATATCGCTCCACCCGATATCGTTAGCAAGAGTAATGAATATGAATCTTCTGCAAGGAGCGCGGGATGGCCGCCGATTCCGACGCACCCGATCTACGGATCGCGGTCATGAGGCTGGCACGCAGGTTGCGGACCGAGCGAGCCAGCGATGCGATGACGCCCAGCCAGATGGCCGTGCTCGCCACCCTGTTGCGCTCCGGACCGATGTCCCCGGGCGAGCTGGCGGACGCGGAACGGGTGCAACCACCGTCCATGACCCGCATCCTGCACAGCCTGCTGGCCCAGGACATGGTCAGCCGCGAACCGCATCCGACCGACCGCCGGCAAGTCAGGTACCAGGCGACGGCACAAGCCGAGAAGATGGTGCAGCAGGACCGGCAACGCCGCGACCGGTGGCTGTCCCGGCGCCTCGCGGAACTGACCGACGAGGAGCTGCAGGCGATCGAGGAAGCCATCCCACTGCTGAACCGGCTCGCTCTGGACTAGCCGAGACGTTCTCCGCGCTGGCGGTCCCGAACTACCGGCGCTATGCGACCGGCGCCCTGTTCTCCAACGCCGGGACCTGGATGCACCGGGTCGCGCAGTCGTGGCTGGTACTGCAGGTCACGTCCGACCCGACGATGCTCGGGCTGGTGGTCGCGTTCCAGTTCGCGCCGATGCTGTTTCTCGCGCCCTGGGCAGGCGTGCTGGCTGACCGCTACGACCGCCGCCGGCTGCTGCAGATCACGCAGGTCGGCATGGGTCTGCAGGCGCTCGGCCTGGGCATACTCACGATCGCCGGCCTGGCGACCGGGCCGCTAGTACTGGGTTTCGCGCTGCTCCTCGGTTTGTTCACGGCGCTGGACGGTCCGGCGCGGCAGTCGATCGTGTCGGACCTGGTTCCCGCCGATCAGGTGGTCAACGCCGTCGCGTTGAACAGCGCGAACTTCAACGCCGCCCGTTTGGTGGGTCCGGCCGTGGCCGGCGTGATGATCGCCATGTGGGGGCCGGGGCCGGTGTTCCTGGTCAACGCCCTGACGTTCGTCATCATGCTCGGGGCTTTGCACCGCATCCGGCTGGCGCCCGCGCACGGCGAGCGACCACGGGGTGGGCTGCGGGAGGGCCTGCGCTACGTGCGGCGGCGGCCCGATCTGTGGTTCGTGATCGCCACCGCGGGCGCGGTCGCGATGCTGGTCTTCAACTTCCCGATCACGATTCCGCTGATGGTGACCGGCGAGTTCGGCGCCGGTGCCCGCAGTTTCGGCGTGCTGACCTCGCTGATGGCAGTCGGTTCGTTGGCCGCCGCCCTCGTACAAGCCCGGCGCGCGCGGACCGATCTGCGGATGGTGGCACTCGCGGCTGGGGGTGCCGGGGTCATCGCCGTCATCGCCGGGCTGATGCCCAACCCGCTGACGTTCGCCGCTGCTCTAATTGCGGCCGGCGGGGCCAGTCTCACGATGATGACCGGAGCCAACTCCTACTTGCAGACACGCACGGACGACGACCACCGAAGTCGCGTAATGGCGCTGTACATGGCCGTGTTCTTCGGGACCACCCCAGTCGGCGCACCCTTGATCGGCCTGCTGGCCGACGCGATGGGACCACGGGCGGCGCTTGTGGTACCCGGGCTGTTGAGTGTGCTGCTCACGGGTGCGTTGGTTGCGGCCTACCGGGTGGCGTCGCGGCCTCGCTGAGCGCGAGAGTCGCGATGTTGCCCTTCTCGTGCACCGCGAGTCGCACCGTTTCCCGCTTGATGACCTGGGATGGGCAACCATGCAACTCTCGCCGCCGGGTCAGGGCGTCGGCGCTATCGTCGGCCGCCGCCAGGCGCCCAGCAGCAACCCCACCACTGCGAGCACGGCACCGAGTACCAGCAGGTAGAGCGGGATCGACGTCGGAATCCCCAGGTGCACGGTGATCCCCAGGATGCGGGACAGGCCCAGCGGCAGCAGCGCCATCTGGTTGTTGAACGTCGTGAGCGCGGTTTCCAGGCCGGAGACCTGCATGAGCGCCCCGAGCCCGAGCACAGGAGCGGCGATCCCGAGCAGCACGCGACCCAACGACGCCCGCCGGCCGAGCCCGTACGGGGCGCGCAACACCACATACGTCACCCAGAACAGCCACAGGAACGCCGCCACGCTCAGCGTCACGTACACCGTGCGGTAGGTCTCATCGGTCCAGAACCGGTACCAGTAGAACAACGGTCCGCGCAGCACAACGACCAGTGACAGCAACACAGTCTTGAGCAGGAACGCGCCACCCAGCGCCGCGTAAAGCGGGAAGGGGTCGCGTCCTCGTACCAGTAGCCGCACCGTCACGGTGAAGGCCGCCATGGAACCGATCGTGGCCAGTACGTAACTCCAGGACAACCAGCCGGAGAAGGCACCCCGGGAGGCGATGAGCAGCACCGCCGCAACCACCCACACCCATTTCGGACCTGTCCCCGGCAGCCGCCATGGCCGGGTAGCACCGAGCAGCAAACCCCGAGCCGCAGGGCGACCGAACAGGCCGAGCACCACGATGGCGAGGATCCCAAGCAACACCGCCAGCGTGACGAGCTGCGAGGACCGAGTGCGCTCGGCGTGCGCGAAACCGACGTCCACGGCGCCGAACTCGTAGGCCGGGGTGTCCAGATCGCCCGCATACGTCGCGAGGTGCTGTGCCACCGCCGCGTCATAGGCGGCCTTGTCGGCCTGCCACTGCTGCCATGCCTGGGAACTGCCCGTGTCGAGCCAGTCGTAGTAGGACAGGAAAGCCGCCCGGAACGCGCCGAGGGTGCCGAACAGATCCACCTCGTACTGCAGGGAGTGGATCAACTTGCCCCGCAGAGCGGGGTCTTTGTAGTCCGCCGGATCCGTGGCTTGAACCTTACGCAACATCGCTTCGGCATCTGCCTGCGCCGCCTCGCCTCGCTCGATCGCCTCGGCAATCCGGTCGCGGGAAGCGTGGTGGATCACCGACAGCGCGGCCGTGTCGCCGCTGACCAAATCCCATTCGAAGATCCACATCATGGGGGGCGGTTCCAGTCCCAGCGCGAGCACCCGCTGTTCGGCGTAGGGCGGGATGTAGAGACCCTCCTTGGCCACCTGCCGGGACTGCGCGAACACCTCCTGCAACGTGCGAACCGTCGCCGGCTCGTCGGTGAAGTTGCGCCGGATCCAGGCGGTGTTCACGTCCGCGAGGTCGACGTTGCGGTCCCATGCCAGCCGGCCTGTCGCATACACGTCGAGGTCGTACAACTGCCAGAAACCGGACTTCAAGTACAGCGACATGGGACCCGCTCGCCAGGGGCCGCCGTCCTGGGTCCACACCCAAACACCCTTGATGTTCGGGTTCACCTGCTCGAAATGCTGCAGAGCTTGCTGATGGTCGCCCGACAGATAGTTCGGGAACGAACTGAAAGCCTCGAACTCCCGCCGCGACTGGAACTCCACGATCCGCGGCTGGCTGCCCTGCTCCAGCGTCGGGTTCAGCGGCAGCCACGAGTAGAAGTCGCCCATCGTGAACTTCGTGACCACCACCAGGTTGTCGGCCGGAATCCCGTCCAGCACCTTCGCGTAAGACTCCGGATTGGTGTGCATGTCACCGACCGCACCAACCCCTACCGACCAGGTGCGGAAGTAGATCGTCTTGTCGTAGTCGGCGGCGGTCTGCGTGAACTTCGTCAGCATCGTGCGCACCGAGTCAACGGTGGTCACGGCCAGCGTGGAGTAGTAGTCCCAGCCGGGCATGTTGTAGACGCTGCCCGCCTCACCAATGCGGATCATGAGCCCGTCGGTGTAAGGCATCTTCTGGAAGAACTCCGCGAGCCCTGCCTGGTAGAGCTCCCACAGCCGCGGGTCGTCGACGTTGAAACCGCCGAGCTCGCGTTCCACGTAGTCGTTGAGCGGGCCTGTGTTTGCGAGCATGTCGGTCTTGAAGACCACCCGCATCCCTAGGTCGGCGGCGTACTTCCACATCTGCCCGAACTGCTCGACCATCGCCTCGTGCCGCGCCCTATAGGGACTGTCGGCCGGGTAGACCTGGAAGCCGTCGCCGACCTCGTCGAAGTTCACATACTCCAAGAAGCCGCTGACGATCACGCCGTTGTAGCCGTAGGCCCGGATGTGGTCGATGTACTGATGCCACTCCTTGCTGACCTGAGCCATTCCGGCCGGATCGACCCACGGCGGGTGATCCAGCATCACGTCGGCGAACTGCCGGGAGTTGTGGGAGTAGTCGTCTTGCGCGGCCCAGGCCTGCGGATCCGGTTCCACGCCGACCGCGCCGTAGTCCGCGAATCGGTACTCGAGGTCGGCAGCCACAGTGCCGGTCAGCATCGGCTGCCCGCTGCGGATGGCATCGGCGGCGGCGAACAGGCCGTCCGCGAGGCCGTTGCGGCCGTTGCCCGCGACGCCTCGATTCGTCAGGCGGTAGGCGCCGTCCGGCAGGCTCGGGGCCTCACGCACCGTGAAGTCGGCGGGCGTCGAAACGACTCTGGTTGGGGTACCCACGGCACGGCGGAAGTCGCGCAAGGCAAGCCGCAACAGCGGGTCCGACTGGTAACCGACGGGCATGCGGATGGTCTGGATATCCGGGGCCTGGCCGACCGCTGGAACTGAGACCGGCACGGTCGGCGTCGCTGGCAGTTCCTTGGGCGCCATCGACAGCGCGAGCATCCCGTTGACGCCGACGGCCACCGCGTAGCCCACGAGCAGTGCGACCACGACGTAGATCAGAGTCGGGATCCACCAGCGCCGCATGGTGGTCACAGTAGGGCCCGACGTCACCAGAAATCGCGCAAACGGCGCCACATTTGGCCGATTCCGGGCCGTTTCAGGCCGCTTGCCGCACCAGCGTTTCCGGCATTCTGACCGCCAGGCCCAATGCCAGCGCAGAAACCACAACCCCGGCTGTGAACGCCAGCGGGAAGCCGGACTGGTCCAGCAACCAGCCACCCACCAGGGGTCCGATGATGCTGCCGAAATCGCTCATCATCTGGAACCCGGCAACCACTGACCCTCCGTGGTGCCCGCGCGCGACGTCACCCACGATCGCGGTCGGCGACGGCCCCAGGAACGCCCCACTCAGTCCTGCGACGGCCATGGCCAGCAGGAACACCGCCCTGTTCGGCGCGATAACGAGCAAGCCCAGCGACAGCACACCGATTCCCAGGCCCAGTATCAGCGCCAGTCTGCGTCCGCGGTGATCCGCCGTGCGCCCGCCGAACGCCAGCAACGAGCCCTGCACGATCGCCGCGACCACGAACCCGACCCCGGCCAGTCCGGCACCCTGTTTGAGCCCTTCGACGACGAACAGCGGGACCAGCGAGGAGCGCAGGCCGAAGAACACGAACCCGTTGGCGAAATTGGCGCCGAGCGCGGCCTGGTAGGCGGGCAGGCGCAGGGTCGGAAGGAAACGGATCTTGTCGGTGTCCTCCTGGAGTTGCGGCGCCTCAACGTGCTCCAAACGCGGCAGCAGGGTGACCGCGACCACGAAAGCCGCCACCAGCGTGCCGGCGTAGACGAAGAAGGGCGCCCGGATGCTGATCCCGATCACGATCCCACCCACGGCCGGGCCCACTACGCCACCGATCAGGAAGCCGGTCTGGAACAGACCAGACGCGCGACCGCGGTACTCCTGTGGCGTCACTCGCAACAGCAGCGCGGTCGCCGAGATCGTGAACATCGCCGACCCCGTTCCGCCGATGCCGCGCAACAGCAGCAGTTGCAGGTAGTCGGTGGCGAATCCCGCGGCCAGGCTGGACAGCCCGACGATCGCCAGGCCGCTTGACATGATCACCCGCTCGCCGAAGCGGTTCACGAGCCACCCGGCAGGCGGGCTGCTGATCAGCCGCATCGCTGCGAACACGCTGATGACCGCACTTGCCGCGAACGCCGAAACACCGAACGTCCGGGCGAACAACGGGATGGCAGGGATGACGATGCCGAAACCCAGCGCTACACAGAACGCGATCGCGGCGAGCACGGTGACTTCGCGCGGCAGATTGCCGACCTTCGGGACCCAGGACCTCATCGTTTGTCAGTCTGTCAGGGCAGATTCGATCTTCGGCAGACTGCGCAGCCGCTGGGATCACGAGTAGACAGCCCGATTGCGCCGAATGGGCGGTTCTTCACCGCTCTGGGTATCAAGCAAGTTGCGCAAACGGTCGAATCCTCAACGGTGTCGACCAACAGTTCAGCACGATCGCAGCGCGCTCTGGCGCTGCTGGACGCTTCGCCGTTCCCGGTCGTGTTGTGGCGGCCGTTGCGTGACCAGCTGGGCACGGTGGTCGACTTCCTCTACGTGGATGCCAATGATGCCGCGGTGACCTATCTTCGGCGCAGCCGAAGTGACGTCGTCGGACATCGGCTGCACGAGCTGTTCAGCGGCGAGGTCAGCATGATGACGGCCAAATGGGCCACGGAGGTGCTGGAAAGCGGCCAGCCGCTGGAACTGGAATCGCAGACCCTGACCATCGACGAGACCGGCGACGAACGCCGCTTCGACATCAGCATGATCCCGGCGGAGTCCGACGTCATCTTCCTCTGGCGGGATGTGACGCAGTCATTCGTGTCCTCGCGGGAGTTGCAGGACAGCGAGCGGACGCTGCGGATCGTCATGGACACCGCCCCGGTGGCGATGAACCTGACTGCCTCCGACGGAGCGTTCTTGCAGTGCAACCCCGCGATGTGCACCTTCCTCGGCCGGACCGAGGCAGAACTGAAGAACACCACGTGGCAAGCCGTGACGCACCCGGAGGACCTGGCCGCGGACCTCGCCATGGCGTGCGAGGTGCTGGAGGGCACGCGCGACACCTACCGTTTGACGAAACGGTTCCACCGCGGCGACGGCACCGTCGTGTGGGGCGATCTGGCCGTGGCTGCCGTGCGCGACGACGCCGGCCAGTTCCTGTTCTTCATCGCCCAGATCGCCGATGTCACCGAACTGATGCGCAGCCGCGACATGCTGGCCGAATCCCAGGACCACTACCGCCTGCTGGCCGAGAACACCTCCGACGTCGTACTACGCCTTACGGAGGGACACGTGGCGTGGGTGTCCCCATCGGTGACCGCCATCCTGGGCTATCCGCAGCACGAGGTCCTCGGCCGACCTATCCGCGACTTCATTGCCCACGCCGAGTGGCCGGCCATCGAGAGTGCACTGCAGGCCGCCGCCCAGGATCTGGAGGCCGGGGCGGGCGGGCAGTTCCGCGTTCGCCGCCGGCTGGGCACCTGGCTGTGGATGGATGCCACCGGTCGCAGTGTCCGCGACCATTCGGGGCTTGTGTCCACGGTCGTGCGCTTGCGCGATGTCGATGACGAGGTGCGTGCGCGCCGGGCCCTGGAGACCAGCGAGGAGCGCTTCCGGACCGCAATGCGCGCGGCCCCGATCGGAATGGCGCTGACCACGCGAGACGGCGTGATACTGCAAGTCAACGCAGGACTGACCCGGATGCTCGGGATCGACGAGGAGCAGATGCGCGGCCAGCGCGTCACATCCTTTACTCATCCCGACGACCATGCGATCGACCTCGAGATGTTCAACGTGCTGCACAGCGGCCGGGCCTCGGAGGTCACCAGGGAGAAGCGACTGGTCGACGCGCAGGGTCAGACACTGTGGGTCCTCAACGCGATCGCCGGCGGCGGAGAGCACGACGACGGACGGTACGGCAGTTTCGTCGCGCAATTCCTCGACGTGACGGACACCCGGCAGGCGCACGAAGCACTGGCCGAACTCGCCCTGCTCGACCCGCTGACCGCGCTGCGCAACCGTCGGGCAGTGCTGGAGCACATGGAAGCCGTCCTGGACCACGCCCCACGCCGGGGGACCTCCCTGGCCATCCTCTACATCGACGTGGACCGGTTCAAAGCCATCAACGACCGATACGGCCACCTCGTCGGCGATGCCGTCCTGGTCGAAATCGCCGATCGCATGCGCAAGTGCCTGCGCCAGGAAGATGCAGTGGGACGTCTCGGCGGCGACGAGTTCTTGGCTGTCCTGCCCCAGATGACCACGGAAGCGGATGCCATCACCGTGGCCGAGAACCTACGGAGGGCGGTCGCACGCCCGATCGAGGCGCAGGGCTGCTCCATCCGGGCCACGATCAGTATCGGCCTCACCCTGGCCGCCGCCGGCGAGTCGCCGGAATCGGTGGTCTCCCGCGCCGACCAGTTGCTCTACGACGCCAAGTCCGGGGGCCGGGACCGGATTGTCAGTTCCGTCCGCAGCAACATTGCCTGACCGGCCGTTCCGGCGCAAAGATCAGGGATCGCACTTTTCGGCCGACCGGGAGACACTGGACCCATGTTCTTCCGCAAGACCTCCATGGTGGATCCCGACAGCGCCATTCCCAGTCGCACGTCTAGTCCGTTCCCAGTGCCGGAGCGCAACATCGTGCTCGGCACGTCCCTGCTCGGCCCGTGGGACGAGGACGCACAGGTGTTGTACGTCGGGATGGGCTGCTTCTGGGGCGCCGAGGAGTACTTCTGGAACGCCCCGGGAGTGGTGGGCACGGCTGTCGGCTATCAGGGCGGCTTCTCGGCGTATCCGACCTACGAGGAGGTGTGCACCGGCCGCACCGGCCACACCGAATCCACGCTGGTCGCCTACACCTGCCCGACGCTAGACATCCTGCGCGTCTTCTGGGAACACCACGATCCGACCCAGGGCTACCGGCAGGGAAACGACATCGGCACCCAGTACCGGTCGGCGCTGTACTACACGACTCCCGAGCAACTCGCGTTGATCGAACAGACGCGGGATGCGTACCAGACGGTGCTCGACGAACGGGGCTACGGTGCGATCACCACTGAGGTCGCGCCGGCCAGCGAGCATCCGTTCTACCCGGCCGAGGACTACCACCAGCAGTACTTGCAGAAGGTGCCCAACGGGTATCGGTGCCACGCGAACACGGGGGTGCCGCTGCCGGTGTGAGATTAGGTTGGGCGCATGCTGGTGCCCCCTCGAGACCTGTCCGTCACTGCGCTGTCGGAGGCGGTGCACGCGGCATTCGGCATCGAGCTCGGTTCCCTGCAGTACCTGCCGCTGGGGTTCGGCAGCCATCACTGGGCCGACGGCAAGCGCTGGTTCTTGTCCGTGGATCCGTCCTCGCCGGAGCTGCGTTCAGCCCTCTCGCTGGCCGTCCGGGCTCGACGACTCGGGTTCCCTGTCGCGCCTCGACTCAGCCTGCAGGGGCAGCCGCTGGCCCAGATCGACGAACGCTTCAGTGTGGCGGTCTATCCCTATGTAGAGGGCACGGCGGGGCGTTTCTCCGACACCTTCAATGACGACACAGCGACCTTGATCGTGGGACACCTTGCGCAACTGCATGGCCTCGAAACCGTAAGGAATCGGATGGCGCCGTTCGCGCGACTGCCATCGCCGGAGGAGTTGCGCGTCCCTGACGAGGGGCCCTTCGGCGGCATGGTCAACGTGCTCATTGACTCGCATGTGAGTGCCCTGCGCGCTGCCTACGAACAGCTCCGGGCCGTGGAGGCCGATCACTGCGTGTCCACTCACGGAGAGCCGCACCCAGGGAACTGGCTGACGACCAGCGCCGGACTTCGGCTCGTGGACTGGGACACGGCGGGCATGGCGCCGCCCGAGCGCGACATCTGGCTCGTCGCTCGCCGCACCGGCTTGGACGCCGTGGGCATGTACGAGGAGCTAACCGGCCGGCCTCTGGATCACCAGCTTCTGCGCCACTACGAGGTGGCCTGGCTCTATAGCGACGTGGTTGCCGACGTGCGGGATCTGTCGCAAGCCGTGGTACCGGACGCTGACACGGAATGGCAGTTGCGGTCGCTGCGGGACGTCCTGGCCAATCTGGCCTCGGCCTAATGCAAAGAACTACTTGCAAAGATGTCTTTGCATATGTTCTGCTGGAGGCATGACCGATCCCCGAGGCAGCGTCGAACTCGATGCGCGATCGCTAAGAGGGCTGGCCCACCCGTTGCGCATGCGGCTGTTAGGACTGCTGCGTGTCGACGGACCCGCGACGGCGAGTGGACTTGCAGCGCGGCTGGGTGAGTCGAGCGGACTCACGAGTTACCACCTCCGGCAACTGGCCGAATACGGCTTCATCGTCGAGGACGAGTCACCGCGTAGCAACCGGCGAGAACGTTGGTGGCGCGCAGCACATCGCACCACGGTTCTCAAGCCGCTGCCCGAGCCCGATGCGGAGACCCGAGCGATGGTTGATGAATTCTTGCGCTCGGTCGCCCTCGCCTACAGCCAGCGGATGCTGAACTTCGTCGATAGCCGAGAGGCAATGGCCGCCGAGCTGGGCGACCGGTGGCTCGCGATCTCCGACTTCAGCGACTGGCTGCTGGAACTCACGCCTGATGAAGCCGAAGAGCTCGTGACGGACCTGCACGCTCGCGTCCAGGCGCAGCGTCAGGCAGTCAGTGGACGGGTCCTGGGCGAGGGCCGGGAGCGGGTGGCGGTGCTGATGCAGATCATCCCGACCGTGACCGAAGGACGGCAGGCATGAAGCGGCGCGGACTGATCGCGTACTTGACGGCCGAGGTCATCTCGACAACGGGCACCCGTATGTCGATGATCGCGGTGCCGTGGTTCGTCCTGATCACGACCGGCAGCGCAGCGCTCACCGGAATCGTCACGTTCGCCGAGATGCTGCCCTACGTCCTCGTGCAAGCCTTCGGCGGACCGCTGGTCGACCGGGTGGGTGTGCGCACGATGGCGATCGTCACAGATTTCATCGCGGCAGCGCTCGTCGGCCTCATCCCGGTTCTCTACTTCCTGGATCACCTTCCGTTCTGGGCACTCGCCGTCGTCGTCGCGGTGGTCGGCGCAGTGCGAGGTGCCGGATCCACGACGTACGTGCTCTTACCCAGCGTCGCCGGCGATGCGGGTACGCCGATCGAGCGTGCCACCGGCTTGCATGACGGGATGAACCGGGTCGCGACGATGGTGGGCGTCCCGCTGGCAGGAGTGCTGATGGCAATCTGGTCGGCGCCCACCGTCTTGCTGCTCGACGCCGCGTCGTTCCTCATCGCCGGCGCACTACTACTGCTTGTGCCCCGATCGGCACAGCCCGAACCCACGACTCGGCCAGACGGCACAACGTCCGCCGCGCGCCACTACGCCGAGGAGTTGCGGGTGGGGTTCTCGTTCCTGTTCCGGCAACCGCTGCTGGTGGCAATCGCACTCATGGTGTTCGTCACGAACTTGCTCGACCAGGCCTATTTCGCAGTGCTCGCACCGGTGTGGGTACGAGACGAACTGGGCAGTCCGCTGGGACTGGGGCTCATCGGCGGCGTCTTCGGTGTGGGCGCGGTGGCGGGATCCGCGTTGTTCGCATGGGCTGGCCCCCGCCTGCCACGACGACCGCCGTTCGCCTGGGGGTTCCTCGTCGCGGGCGCCCCTCGCTTCGCGGTGCTCGCTCTCGCTGTCACCCTGCCACCGGTGCTCGCCGTGTCGTTGATCGCAGGGCTGGGCGTCGGCGCGATCAACCCGGCGCTGTCGTCGACCGAGTACGAACTCGTGCCCCGCGAACTGCAAGCCCGCGTGATGGGCGCGGAGAACGCAATCGCCTGGGCCGGCATCCCCATCGGCGGTCTGGTCGGGGGCTTCCTGGTCGAAGGCATTGGGCTCACACCGACCCTGCTCGTCTGCGGCGGGCTCTACCTTCTCGCCACTCTCACGCCATTCGTGCTGCCGGTGTGGAAACAGATGGATGAACTGGCCGAGCGTGGACGTGCGCGCGAGGCAGGTGGGTTGGCGGTTTCGGTCGACGCGCCGGGGGCTACCTGATGTGCCGGCCGCTGTTCACGTCGATCGTCGCGCCAGTCATGAATTCACACACGGGGCTGGCGACGAACGCGATCATCTGCGCAATGCGTTGAGTCGTGGCGTAGCGGCCCAGTAGCAGTCGCGTCGCCGCGTAGTCCTCGGGCAGGCTCGCGATGGTTTCCTGCCCCATCGCTGTCATCGTGATTCCCGGCGCGACGCAGTTGACGCGGATGTCCGGCGCGAGTTCGCGGGCCAATGACGCCGTGAGGTTCAGCAAGCCGGCCTTTGCTGCCGCATAGTGCATGTGATGCGGCGCTCCGGTTTGCGCCGCAACACTGGCCACCGTCACAACACTGCCGACGGGACGGATGGCAGGGGTGAGCTGCTGCAACGCAAAGAAGGCTGCAGAGAGATTGACGTTCAGAACCTGCTGCCACTCCTGCGGCGCAATCTGCGAGTAGGGCGTGATGACATTCCGTCCGGCACACAGAACCAAAATGTCCAACTCGCCGACCTTCGCGGCCAGCGCGGCCGCATCCCGCACCGCCGACTCCGGCGTGCTCAGATCCAGCGACTCCGACCATGCGCGACGGCCGTGAGTGCGTACGACGTCAGCCACGGCGAGCGCCCCCTCGGGCGAATCTCGATAAGTGACCGCCACGTCGCAACCCTCTGCGGCAAGCACCTCTGCCGTCTCTGCGCCGATCCCGCTCGAGCCACCGATGACGACCGCGGGCTTGCCCTGCAGCTCCAAGTCCATGGTCACCAGCGTTGCATCAACGGAGGAGCTACGAGCCGGCCAGGTACGCCCGCAGCATCGTCTCGAGTTCAGCAATGAGCGCCTCGTCGCCGGACTCATCCTCGGCGAACGCTTCGTGCATGATCCCGTCCGCCGCGAAGAACATGGCGCGCGCGGCGACCGCAGAATCCGGCATGCCATAGCCGCGCAGCAGCGTGTGCACCATGTCGACCATGCGGCTCTTGTGCTCACGCGCCATCGCCAACTGACCGGCCCCCTGCAAGCCTGCCCGCAGCGCCCGTGTGGCCGTTTGGTCTCGATACATCTGCACCATGGCGGCGACGACCTCAGCCACCGGGTCGGGCACTGGATCGGCGAGCAGCTGCTCCACCAACTCGCTCATACGCGCTTCCAGCCGCGCGTAGTAGTTGGCGGACAACGCGGCCACGATGGCCTCCCGATCGGGCAGGTACTGGTAGAGCGCGCCCACGGACACACCCGCCTCGTCAGCCACTCGGGGAAGGGTGAGCGCGGCCAGGCCCTCGCGCTCCAGCAGATCGTCGGCAGCGCGCAGCGCGCGGTCGACTTTCTCTCGCGAGCGCTTCTGCACGGGCACCCGTGGTTCCATCGGCACTCCAAACCAAACTTGACTTTGCTTTTGTTAGCCTCTCACAATAGTGGCATGGAACCTCGTTCGCCCCGTTCGCCGTGTTCGGCAGCGAAGAACTCGCGCGCAATGGTCGGACTCACCTGCATCGCGCTGGTCGTAGCGGGGGACATCGAATCCACGATAAGCAAACGCTTAGCACACACGTTGTGCACAAGGCTTGCATTTGTCGTACACCTGTTCTACACTGGAAGTGTCCAAGTGGGCTTGTGTCTCCCCCGTTTTCGTGGTCGCGGTGTGTTTGCCCCGCGTGCCGGTTCGACGAGCGGAGGTGGAGACTGTGCTGGATCTGCAAACGAGGGTGGCCGGGCTGCCGCCGGGTCATCCCTCGACCTGGAGCGTGGAGCAGGCACGGGAGGGAATCCCCGCGCTGCTGGCGATGCGCAACCAGGTGGATGCCTGGGTCTCGGCCGCGATCGCCACCTTCGATGCTGGTGACGGGGCCCGGGCTGATGGGCATCGCACGACCGGGGACTGGCTGGGCAAGACCACCCGGATCTCCAACCCCGGGGCTGAGGTGCACACCGCCCGCGATCTGCGGGACGTGCTCCCGTTGACGGCGCAAGCTCTGGAAGCTGGGCTGATCAGTGCTGAGCAGGTGCGAGTGATTCGCCGCGCGCGCCGGATCTTCGACGACTTCACCGAGATTGAGGAAACACTCGTCGAGTACGCCAAGATCTCCACCTCCCAGCAACTGCGCACCCTCGTCGACGTGATGATCCAGCAGTACGCCCCCGACGGCTCCGACGAGGACACCGAGAAAGCCCGGGACAAACGCGAGCTGTACCTGTCCCAGGGCCTGGAAGGCTGGTGGCACCTGAAAGGCCTGCTGGACCCCGCCACCGGCGAGAAGCTCAAAGCCGCACTGGACGTGTTCAGCGACCCGGCCGGGGCGGACGATGACCGGGACGCCCCCGCCCGCCGTGTCGATGCCATTGCCGAGATGGCAGAGCGGGCGATGGACCCCCGCTCGGTCGGTCACGGCCACGTCACCATCACCCTCACCCCGGAAGAGGCCGAATCGAAACTAGGCGTGACGTGGCCGTCCGGATCCTTGGCCTCCCGCACCGACCTCGCCCTGCACAACTGCTCAGCGCAGGTGTCCTATGTGGTCGGCCACAAAACCGACGTCGCCTGGCAGCCGCTGGCCGTCGGGTTCGCCGAGCGGTTCGCCACCCCGGCGCAGCGCCGCGCCCTGATCGCCCGCGACGGCAACACCTGCGCCCACCCCGGCTGCACCGTCCAGGCCTGGCGGGCAGTGGCCCACCACATCATCCCGTGGGACGAAGGCGGCCCCACCGACCTGTCGAATTTGGTCCTGCTGTGTCGGTACCACCATCGGCAAGTCCACTACGGCCGACTCAAAGTCGTCTTCCACGACGGTCGGGCCACCACCGCACCCGGACCCCGCGCACCACCCTGACACGTGCCGGAGGGAAGTCCGGCTCTGCACTACTTGGAAAGGGTGACCCCGCCGCAGTCGCGACAGTCCCGCGCGTGCTGGACCACGCGGACATCGTCGGTATGCCGCGCGCCCGCGAGCAACGCGGCACCATAAGCCCCCATCAACTGGGGTCGCGACGGCAACTGCACCTCAAGGCCGCTCTGCTCACCCAGCAGCGCAACGATGGCAGCATTACGCGCGACCCCGCCGGACAGCATCAGGGGGGCCACGATCCCAACACCCCGCGCCATGGCCAGAATCCGCGAGACCAGTCCCGCATGCAGGCCCCGCAGGATATGGTCCACCGGCTCGCCATGCGCGACCAGCGAGATGATCTCGGACTCGGCGAAGACCGTGCAGGTGGACGTAATCGGGACGGTCTGGGAGGCCGACAGTGCGGTGGGGCCGAGGTCGTCGAGTTCGACACCCAGCCGAGCGGCAGTGTGCTCCAGAAAGCGCCCGGTTCCCGCCGCACACTTGTCGTTCATGGCGAAGTCGATCGCGGAGCCGGTCGGACCGATCCGCACGACCTTGCTGTCCTGCCCGCCAATGTCGATCAGCGTGCCGGCCATGCCGGTATCGGCGTAGACGCCGCGCGCGTGGCACGTGATCTCAGTGATCGCGCGATCCGCGCCGGGCACCAGTTTGCGGCCGTAGCCCGTGGCGAAGACGGGCGCGGACCCGAGCTCCCGGAACTCCGCAAGCGTGTCTCTGGTCTGGTCCTCAACGCGCGGCGACATGTCGGCCAACGTCCACGCCACGATGCGTCCATCAGCGTCGACCGCCACCGCCTTGCACGTCGTCGACCCAGCATCGATGCCCAGCCCGACGACGGGCTCCTGCGATTCGACGATCACTGCGTCGCCTCCATCATCTCGACGAAGGCCTCGATGCGCCCGGCTGTCTGCTCGTCGGCCCACACCCGGGCGTCGTTGTGGTCGGCCTCGAGCAGCATGGCCGGGATGCCGGCTGCTTCGACGATGCGGTCGCGCTCGTCGATCTGACCCAGCGAGTAGGGCTTGCAGGACCGGTCGGAGTGCAGGATGACCCCGTCGAGATCGAAGTCGTCGATCATCCTGCGCATCCCGGCCAACTTGTGGGCCGTGGACTGGTTGAGGATCGGATGCAGGTATGTCCGGGCTGCCGAACCCATCGGGTCCGCCGGGTCGAACATCTCCGCCAGCTCGGCCCATGCGTAGGTGTAGGTCGACGCCACCACGTTGACACCGAGCGCTGCCAGCGACTTCGACAGTCTGCTGATGCGGTACCAGACCGGCAGGTTGTCCCACAGCACGCGATACCGCTCGTCCTTGATGGCGCCCACTCCGGCAGCGATGCGTTCGTCCATCTCGGCCAGCACGCGCTCGTAGAATGACGTGGTCTCGGGCAGGCCGCGCATGGCGACAATGGGCCCCATGAGCAGGAACCCGTCGAAGGCCGTCATCGGTGCTGGCCGGTGCTGGCTGCGCTCCAGAATCGCGCACCACAAGCGCGAGGCCGCCTGCGCCTGATCGGTGGTACGGCGCAAGTCGCGGTCGGTCAGCGTGCGGCCCGCGATCTTCTCGGCAGCCGGCACCAGTTCCAGTTCTAACTGCTGTTGCACGTATTCCACCTGGTGCGCGTGCGCCTCGTCGTATAGGAACGGCGTATCGATCACGACCAACGGGACGCCGAAATGGTCAGCCAGCACCTCGTACCAGTACTTCACCGTCTGGCAGATGTTGGTGCAGCACACAAGCAGATCGGGAGGCGGCAGATGACCGACCGGGGTCTTGCCGGTGGTGATGGACCCGAGGTCGGTGCGCACGTAGGAGCACAGGTCCTTGCTATAGCCCTCGTCCTCGGCGGCTTGG